>ENA-UALM01000446-UALM01000446.1-human-gut-metagenome-genome-assembly--contig:-NODE-446-length-10940-cov-7.917869_pt1 | contig 10940 bp, 7 predicted proteins | sample MGYA00243700_ERZ654468 | MGnify/ENA primary metagenome ERZ654468 (study PRJEB26926, sample SAMN06164823) | human gut metagenome | biome: ENVO:00009003; feature: ENVO:2100002; material: ENVO:00002003... | reverse complement strand
AGATGTCTTAGGGTCTCGTGGGCTCGGAGATGTGTATAAGAGACAGATTTATAACATTCTGATAGCAGTTACGTAATAATACCAACAAATTAATTAGATAATGAACAAAATCATTAGCAAGGAACGCTTTTCTGAAAAGGTGTTCAAATTTGAAATTGAAGCCCCTTTAATTGCTAAATCTCGTAAGGCCGGACACTTCGTCATTGTACGTGTAGGCGAAAAAGGCGAACGTATGCCATTGACTATTGCAGCGGCTGACACCGTACGCGGCACTATCACTTTGGTAGTACAGGAAGTAGGCCTCTCCTCTACCCGCCTTTGCGAACTGAATGAGGGCGATTACATCACCGATGTGGTAGGTCCGCTGGGACAAGCTACTCATATTGAAAACTTCGGAACAGTGGTTTGTGCAGGTGGTGGTGTAGGCGTGGCTCCCATGCTCCCTATCGTACAGGCTTTGAAAGCTGCCGGTAATCGCGTTATTGCCGTACTTGCCGGACGTAGCAAAGAGCTGATTATCCTTGAAAAAGAGATGCGCGAAAGCGCAGACGAGGTCATCATTATGACCGATGACGGTTCTTATGGACGCAAAGGATTGGTAACCGAAGGCGTGGAAGAAGTCATTAAACGGGAGAAAGTAAACAAATGTTTTGCTATCGGCCCCGCTATCATGATGAAATTTGTTTGTTTGCTGACTAAGAAATATGAAATACCGACTGATGTTTCGCTGAATACAATCATGGTGGATGGTACAGGTATGTGCGGTGCTTGTCGTATTACCATCGGTGGAAAGACCAAATTCGTTTGTGTAGACGGACCGGAATTTGACGGCCATCAGGTAGACTTCGACGAGATGTTGAAGCGTATGGGTGCTTTCAAGAGCATCGAACGCGAGGAGATGCACAAGCTTGAAGAAGACGAATCCTGCAAAGCTGTACCGGAACCGACACAAGAAGTTGACGAGAAAAGTCGTAATGCCGCCTGGCGTCTGGAACTTCGCAAAGCAATGAAACCGAAAGAACGTACTGCTATTCCACGTGTTGAAATGAACGAGCTCGATCCGGAATACCGTTCGCACAGTCGCAAAGAAGAAGTAAATCAAGGACTTACAGAGGAACAAGCCCTGACGGAAGCTAAGCGTTGCCTCGATTGTGCGAATCCAGGCTGTATGGAAGGCTGTCCCGTAGGTATTGACATTCCTCGTTTCATCAAAAACATTGAACGTGGAGAAATACTCGAAGCTGCCAAGACACTAAAAGAGACCAGTGCTCTGCCTGCCGTTTGCGGCCGTGTTTGCCCGCAGGAAAAACAGTGTGAGTCAAAATGTATCCACCTGAAAATGAAAGAAAAGCCGGTAGCAATCGGCTATCTGGAACGCTTTGCCGCTGACTATGAACGTGAAAGCGGGCAAATTTCCGTACCGGAAATCAAGGAAAAGAACGGCATCAAAGTTGCCGTCATCGGTTCGGGTCCCGCCGGTCTGTCGTTTGCCGGAGATATGGCAAAGTATGGCTATGACGTTACCGTTTTCGAAGCACTGCATGAGATTGGCGGTGTATTGAAATACGGCATTCCGGAGTTCCGCCTGCCCAACAAAGTGGTGGATGTGGAGATTGACAACCTTGCCAAAATGGGAGTGGAATTCGTCAAGGACTGCATTATCGGTAAGACGCTCAGCGTGGAACAACTGGAAGAGGAAGGATTCAAGGGCATATTCGTAGCTTCCGGAGCAGGACTGCCCAACTTTATGAATATCCCCGGCGAGAACTCCATCAATATCCTCTCGTCCAATGAATACCTGACCCGTGTCAATCTGATGGATGCCGCCAGTGAAGACTCCGATACTCCGGTTCCTTTCGGCAAATGCGTAGCCGTGATAGGTGGTGGAAATACAGCTATGGACTCCGTACGTACCGCACGCCGTCTCGGTGCAGAGCGTGCCATGATTATCTACCGTCGTTCGGAAGAAGAAATGCCGGCACGTATCGAGGAGGTGAAACATGCCAAGGAAGAAGGTGTAGAATTCCTGACCCTCCACAACCCAATCGAATACATTGCCGACGAACAAGGAAAAGTAAAACAAGTGGTGCTTCAGAAAATGGAATTGGGTGAACCGGATGCCAGCGGACGCCGCAGTCCCGTACCCATCCCCGGAGCCACGGAAACCATCGACATTGACCTTGCCATCGTCAGCGTAGGTGTATCTCCCAACCCGATTGTCCCAAGCTCCATCAAGGGACTGGAATTGGGCCGGAAAGGAACGATTGCCGTCAACGATAACATGCAGTCGTCCATCCCGACCATCTTTGCCGGAGGAGACATTGTCCGCGGAGGTGCTACCGTAATCCTTGCCATGGGAGACGGACGAAAGGCAGCAGCAGCGATGAACGAACAGCTAAAAAAATAAGAATCTGTCATGAAAGGTGGAGACATACGAACTCCACCTTTTTTATTCTACTACAACCTCTTCCTCTACTTTCCCCTTCTAGCATACAATTTAAATATTTCAAGAATATGAAACGTATTTATCTATCCCTCCTTCCCTGTCTGGCTTCCCTATTGGCAAGCGCCCAAGAGCCCCTAAACGGGGATTCCCTTGCCTCAGACTTTCGGTATCTGGTAAAAGAACTGGCAGCAACCCATCCCGACCCTTACAGCGGCTTCGGAGGAAAAGTATTCTTCTACGAACAAGCTTTCCATCTGGAGAACGAGTTACGCCGGACTCCCGGTACGAAACAGACCTTTTTTGACAAGGTAAGCATTTTCCTATCCAATCTGCAAGACGAACATACCTACCTTTTACCTCCCACAGCCAATCAACAAGCAAATCAGCGTTACCTGGCACTGGAAGTACGCACCATCCCCGACGGCATTATACTTCAAGGAATCCCTGAAACGTACAAAGACTTGTTAGGTAGCCGTATCACAACCATCAACGGAGATTCTTTAGAAGAGGTACTGGCCCGCACTGCCGCTATCCAAGCCAGTGAAAACCTATATGACCGTTATGCCAATCTATGCAGGTCCATGCCTACGGAACATTTCTTGAGACAGCTTTTCCCTGAAATGAAAGACAACCTTCACCTCTCACTTCTTACTCCCGACGGCAAATCAAGAGGATTAACCCTTCCCTTATTGTCAAGGCAGGAAGTGCAAAACACACCCATGCAACACAATAACAGTTGGAAAGCTTATACAGACAAACAACTGGCCTATCAGTTCATAGACAACGACAAGCAAATAATGCTCATCAATATCAACAGTATCATGGCACGGGATAATTTTGAGTATATGCAAAAACAAGGGCTGAAAGATTTATACCGGCAAATAGGATTCTATTATCGGGATATCCTGAAACAAGATATGCCCGCCGATACCCTGCAAGCCATTCGGCAACTCCCGTCCCTTTCCGAAGTTTTCGCCCATATGCTGAAAGAGATGAAGAAGGAAGCCTCCTCCACCCTCATCATAGATTTGCGCAACAATAGCGGCGGCTGGACTCCAATTGTCCTACCCACACTTTACCAACTGTTCGGCGACCACTTCCTGCAAACGGATATGGATATAGAATTCTATCGTATCATCTCTCCCCTCTACATGCAAAAACTACAGACAAACTTACAGGATTTCAACCAAGCATACGGAACAGACTATGCCTACGGTGACTACACTTTCAGTACGGACGAAGCAGACACCACAAACATAGAACAGCGACGGACCGACTTCATCGAGAACTGCATGTCCAGTGTGCCGGAAGAACTGAGAAAGCAACAAGGAAAGGCGCTCTATACTCCGGAACACATTTACGTCATTACCAACGAACGTACCTTCAGTGCAGCTTTCCACTACACTTTCTATCTGTGGAAAATGGGTGCTACCCTTGTAGGAATACCCAGCGGACAAGCCCCCAATACCTACATGGAACAAACCTTATTCCGGCTACCCTATACCGGTATGCAAGGCTCTATCTCCAACTCCATACAAATATGCTTTCCGGGCAAAGACCGGTGTGCCCACACACTTTATCCAGACTTGATACCCACCTATCAAGATTACCAAAGATATAATTTTGATGTCCAAACTGAGATTCTGTATTTACTCGACAAGATTAAATCGGCTCCTCATTCTCATACGAACCCTGCGGAGAAGAATCAGAAGTAAAAACAAAGCCCCGTTTACAGATAAATTGCAAGCGGGGCTTTATTTCCATATTTCAATAAAGAGACTACTTCACCACCTTGTTCGTTGCCGGGTCGGGGAAAATCACCGTCGGCTTGAACGACTTGGCTTCTTCAAAGTCCATCAGCGCGTAGGACATGATAATAACGATGTCATCAGGTTGCACCTTACGGGCTGCCGCACCGTTCAGGCAAATTTTGCCAGAGCCACGCTCGCCCTTAATAATGTAGGTTTCAAAACGTTCACCGTTATTATTGTCGGCTATATACACCTTCTCGCCGGCAATCATGTTGGCGGCATCCATCAAATCTTCATCAATCGTAATGCTTCCCATATAATTCAGGTTCGCTTCCGTGACGCGGGCACAATGGATTTTCGACTTCAACACTTCAATCATCATATCTTTATAAATTACGAATTACTAATTATAAATTACAAATTACAAGGCAACAGGCTCTTTGTACTTGATATTATCAATCAGACGTACTTCCCCACAGAATACTGTGATGCAGCCCACAGCATAAGAAGTTTCCTCCCAATCGGCAATCTTCTGTAAGGTACTGCCATCTACCAGTTCAAAGTATTCCAAACGCAATCCGGGGGCGGCTGCGATGGTGTCTTCCACAAACTTCTGTGTCTCAGCTACCGTATGTGAAGCTCCAAAGGTACGACTTTCAAATAAAGTCTGCGAAATTTTCAGTGCATTTTTACGTTCTTCGGCAGATAAACGGGCATTGCGACTGCTCAGAGCCAACCCGTCTTCCTCACGCACAATCGGACACCCTACAATTTCCAAAGGATACTTCATCTGGCAGACCATCTCGCGAATAATTGCCAGCTGCTGGAAATCTTTCTCGCCGAAGTAGGCACGATCCGGCTGCACAGCATCAAACAGTTTGCTCACAATCTGGCAGACACCGTTAAAATGTCCCGGACGGAATGCCCCTTCCATCACTGTGTCCAGCGGCGCATAGCTGAAACGGCGGGTATCCGGTTCCGGATACATCTCTTCCACTGAAGGTGCAAAGACAAATGCCGCTCCACACTCCTCCAGCAAACGGCAATCAGCCTCCGGTGTACGGGGATATTTCACTAAATCATTCTTGTCATTAAACTGGGTCGGATTTACAAAAACGCTTACTACGGCAGCGTCATTTTCTGCCACACAACGTTTCACCAATGAGGCATGACCGGCATGCAAGGCACCCATCGTTGGCACCAGACCTACCTTCTTTCCTTGGGCTCTCAAAGCCGAAAGTCCGGCCTGCAAGTCCTTGATAGTATGTACTATTTCCATTTTAATTGGTTATATAATAACTTGGTTGTTCGCAAAAGCGGTGCAAAATAAACCATTATTTAGCATATAAAGAAGAAATATCGCAAATTAATGCAAAACTCAGTACACTTTCCGGCAATTCCAGAAGCAGCTGTTTCGCTGAATAACAAGCAGTTAACAATTCATAAGGAATTATAGACGGGCTCCGTTTGCTTTATTGCCCGATTTTTTTTATATCTTTGCAGAATAATTGAGAACATTGTTATTATGACAAAGGCGAACAAGGTTTTATTTATAACCCAAGAAATTACCCCTTACGTTTCAGAATCCGAAATGTCCCTCGTAGGCAGAAACCTACCTCAGGCTATTCAAGAAAAAGGCAGAGAAATCAGAACGTTTATGCCCAAATGGGGAAATATCAACGAACGCAGAAACCAGCTGCATGAGGTGATACGACTCTCCGGCATGAACCTCATCATTGACGATACCGATCACCCGCTCATCATCAAGGTTGCCTCTATCCAGTCTGCACGTATGCAAGTATACTTCATCGACAACGATGACTACTTCCAGAACCGCTTGCAGGTAACAGACGAAAATGGTGAAGAGTATGAAGACAATGATGCCCGTGCCATCTTCTATGCCCGCGGCGTACTGGAAACGGTGAAGAAACTGCGTTGGTGTCCCGACATCATCCACTGCCACGGCTGGATGACCGCTTTAGCGCCTCTGTACATCAAAAAAGTCTATAAAGACGAACCTTCCTTCAGAGATGCCAAGGTCATATTTTCCCTTTATGAAGATGACTTCAAACAACCTTTCCACGCAGACTTCTCTAACAAGCTATTGTTGAAAGGCATCGCCAAGAAAGATATTGCAGGATTGAAGGAACCCATTGACTACACAGCACTTTGCAAACTGGCTGCTGACTTCTCCGACGGCATTATCCAGCAAAGCGAACACGTCAATGAGGAAGTACTGAACTATGCCCGCGAATCCGGAAAACCGGTATTGGAATATCAATCTCCCGAGAACTTTGCTGAAGCCTGCAATGACTTCTACGACAAGGTATGGGAAACAGAACAAAAATAAAATCGATTTAGACAGTTAAAACTATGAAAGTAAGATACCTGGGAACATTGCTTTTGGCAGTCCTGACTTTCTTTGGATGCGATGACAACACCGGAACATTAGGTCTGGGTATGTTGCCCGATTCTGACGGCATGTCAGCGCATACTACTACTTTTAATGTAACAACACGTTCATTTGCCGTTGATTCTGTATTTGCCAAAACGAGTACCGGCTATATAGGCAAGTTTTCCGACCCGGAATTCGGTTATTACGAAACAAGTTTCCTTACGGAGCTGAACTGTACGGAAAACTTCTCCCTTCCGGAAGTGTATAAAGTGACCGAACGGGACAGTGAAGGAAATCCAATCAAGGCAACTGGTACAATGACTGCCGACTCGGTAGTTTCAGTGCAACTTGCAGTCTATTATTCCAGTTGGTTCGGCGACTCCCTGAATGCATGCCGGATGAGTATCTATGAATTGGACAAGAAGCTGGACAAAAATCGCTATACCAATATCAATCCGGAAGAGTACTACAACAAGTACGACCCCAAGTCCCTGCTCGGACGTAAGGCTTATTCAGCTTTCGATACGTCTGTTCCGGACTCTGTGAGATTTGAAAAGGACAATAACGGTTATTACACTTTCTATCCCAATGTGACGTTCCCATTGGACAAGAAAACTTTCGGCGAAGACAGAATATTGAAGGTTTATCGCGAGCATCCCGAATACTTTAAAGACGCCGCAACTTTCATAGACAAGATTTTCAAAGGAGTATATGTAAAGAGCGATTACGGAGATGGAACCATCCTCTATGTGGATTATGTGGCTTTAAATATGCAATTCCGTTTCCACCACGTAAATGATACTACCGGTGTAGCACTGAAGAAAAAAGATGGTACAGACTCTTTGTTCTATAGCATGCAGACTGTATTTGCCTCTACCAAAGAGGTTATCCAGGCAAACCAGTTCATGAATTCTGATTTGATAAAGGAAAAGGCTGCCGAACCCCAACACACTTATATCAAATCTCCTGCCGGTATCTTCACCGAAGCTATCATGCCATACGATTCAATATACAACAAACTGACCAATGACACCCTGAATGCCGTGAAGCTGACTTTCACGAATTACAATATAAACAGTGACTACGAATATAGCATGAGTGCTCCCAATGACGTGCTGTTGATACGTAAACAGGACTTGAAGAGCTTCTTTGAAGAGAACAAAGTCAGGGATAATATTACCTCATTTACAACCACCCACAATGCATTTGCTACTAATCAATATGTATTCAGCAACATAGCCCGTTTGGTTACCACTTGCATCAACGAAAAACAAGCTGCCAAGAAAGCCGCCAAAGACAAAGCCGGCAGTTCTTGGAATGAGACAGAGTGGGAGAAAACTTGGAACAAAGAAAATGAAGACTGGGATAAGGTATTGCTGATTCCGGTTTCCATTACCTATGACAGCAGTACAAGCAGCAGCGGCAACAAAACCATAACCGGTATCCAAAACGACCTCAAGCCGGGATATGCCAAACTAAAAGGCGGCCCGAAAGAGAATGCAAAAGGTGAAGTGGAATCTCCGCTGAAAATAGAAGTTACATACACCAGTTTCAACAAGTAACTGACAGATATTCCATAAAAAAGCCTTCCACTCATTGTTGAGCGGAAGGCTTTTTTGATTGATGGGACAAGCTGCCGATATTATTCAGCAGCCTTTTTAGTTGTTTTCTTTGCGGCAGGCTTTTTGGCAGGAGCCTTGGTCTTTGCCGGTTTTTCTGCGGCAGATTTAGCTGTAGCCTTGCTCTCTTTCTTTTCTGCAGCCTTTATCTTCTCTAACTTGGCCTGTGCTTTCTCCAATTCCTTATGCAGTTCCTCTATCTCGGCACCTTGGTTCTGGATAGTGGTCAGCAATGCATTCAGTTCTTCGTTATCTATATCCACCGGATAGAGAGAATCGACACGTTTGATAAAGTCACCAAGAATATTCATATAATTGGTAAAAGCATCAAAAGGAGATTCATAAATGCCACGGTTCAAACCGACACCGCTTTGCTTGGTAGTCATGAAACGGAAGTTGTTACTTGCCTGCAGATAATCCCAGTCTTGCTTGATACGGCGGTCATCACAGAGATGGACACGTTCGGCAACACTATACAGCTTGTTGAATGCTTCACGCTGCATCACATTACCCAGCCAACAGCTGGTATCTCTTTCTTCGTCCACCCAAGACATCGGGTATGGAACATCCAACTGGGAAACAGATTTCAGTTTGGTAACGATTTCCGTCGGTGTGGAGAAAGTAATCCCCTTTTCCTTGGCACAGTATGGAAGAGCCTTCAGGAATTCCAGAATATTGGAAGACAACGGCTGTGCCATACCCAGAGCAGAGAGTTCCATAAAGACATTGATGACCTGCTCTTCCTGCGGCAGAGCGTCAATCCAGTTGATGTACTTGTCGGCAAACAAAGGATACTCGTTCCACTCGGAGTTGGAGAAGCGCAGGCTGATGTCGTCAGACAGCTTAAAATCACGCAACAGTAACTTCAAGTTAGGATTCATAGAGCAATGGTATACATAGTGCGGACTCTTCCAACCCAGAACATGCTTGGCTCCTTCCGTCAGCATACCCTTGAATCCCAAAGCTGCCACCATCGCACCAATCTCATCATTATAAATCAGGCTGGAATTACGGAACACCTTCGGCGCCTTACCGAACATTTGCTTCATCTTAGCGCTCTGACGCATCACCTCTTCCTTGAAGCAATCCTCGTTGGCCAGAGAAGAAAGGCCATGGGAATAAGGCTCGGCAAGGAACTCACAGCAACCGGTATCATTTAGCTGGTGCAACAAGTCGATGACAGCCGGTGCATATATTTCCAACTGCTCCAGCGCAACCCCCGAGATGGAGAAAGCCACTTTAAACGCACCTCCGGAATTCTTCACCATTTCAATCAAGGTGTTCAATGCCGGGATATAAGAGCGTTCGGCTACATCATTGATACTGGTTTCATTGGCATAATCATCGTAGTAATAATGATCGGTACCTATATCAAAGAAACGGTAACGTTTCAGATGAATGATTTGATGTATTTCAAAATAAAGACAGATAGTTCTCATTTCTATTATTGTTTTTGTTATTTACCATAGTTTCTTAACACATCCTCGTAGAGGGCGCGGATTCTCAAACCTACTTTTTCCCACGTGATTCCATCCACTTCCTTCTTGCCTTCCTCCTGCAGATATTGGAAGAGAGCGGGATTGGTGCAGAGGGAATAAATGGCATCGGCCATTGCATGAATGTCCCAATAATCGGTCTTAATGACCTTATCAAGAATTTCACCGCATCCCGACTGCTTGGAAATGATGGAAGGAGTCCCACACTGCATGGCTTCCAGCGGAGCGATACCGAAAGGCTCGGAAACGGAAGGCATAACGAATACATCACTGTTCTTGTAAACCTCATATACCTGCTTCCCCTTCATGAAGCCCGGGAAGTGGAACCGGTCGGCGATGCCCCGCTCGGCTGCCAGATTAATCATGGCATCCATCATATCTCCCGAACCGGCCATAACAAAGCGGATGTTGCGGGCACGCTGCAATACCAGCGAAGCTGCTTCCACAAAGTATTCCGGTCCCTTCTGCATGGTGATACGGCCCAGGAATGTCACAATCTTCTCTTTGGAATGGTCGGGACGTGGAATGTCCTGGTATTCCTGCGAGAGAGGATAGACGGCATTGTGCATGGCAAACACCTTCTTGGGGTTCTGATGGTACTGCTCAATAACCGTGCGGCGGGTCAGTTCGGACACGCACATGATGCAGTCGGCATAATCCATACCGTTCTTCTCCATAGAATAGACGGTAGGATTGACTTTTCCGCGCGAACGGTCAAAGTCCGTAGCATGGACATGGATACAGAGCGGCTTTCCGCTCACCATCTTGGCATGCACTCCGGCAGGATACGTCAGCCAGTCGTGGGCATGAATAATATCAAATTCCTGCTGGCGAGCCACTACTCCGGCAATCACCGAGAAGTTGTTTATCTCTTCGTGCAGGTTGCCGGGATAACCGCCGGCAAAGTCCATGCAGCCTATGTCATTGACGTGCATATAAGAGAAATCCGAATAGATATGGTCACGAAAAGAATAATAATCTTCCGGCGTCATGTTGCGCGTCAGCCTCGACTTCAAATAATTGTAATCGACATCACGCCACACGATAGGCACCTGGTTCATGCCCACTATCTTCAAGAAGTCCTCTTCTTCGCCCGTCGGCTTGGGCATGCAGAAAGTAGTTTCCACATCACCCTGCAAACTTAATCCCTTAGTTATTCCATAAGAAGCAACCGCAAGACCACCATATATCTGTCTCTTATACACATCTGACGCTGCCGACGAAGAGGATAGT
>ENA-UALM01000432-UALM01000432.1-human-gut-metagenome-genome-assembly--contig:-NODE-432-length-11203-cov-8.104503_pt1 | contig 11203 bp, 22 predicted proteins | sample MGYA00243700_ERZ654468 | MGnify/ENA primary metagenome ERZ654468 (study PRJEB26926, sample SAMN06164823) | human gut metagenome | biome: ENVO:00009003; feature: ENVO:2100002; material: ENVO:00002003... | reverse complement strand
CGAGATGTCTTAGGGTCTCGTGGGCTCGGAGATGTGTATAAGAGACAGAAGTATGGGTCGGCGGGGCACAGGGCTATACCGACGTCATCGGTGTCACGCTGGGCACCGGCGTGGGCGGCGGCATCCTGACCGGCGGCCGCCTGCTGGAAGGTGCCCGCGGTCTTGGCGGTGAGCTGGGCCACTACCGCACCCACGCACTGGACGGCGTACCCTGCACCTGTGGGGCCACCGGCTGCTGGGAGCGCTACGCCGCCACCACTGCCCTTGTGCGTGCCGCACAGGAGAAGAACCCTGCCTGGACAGACGGACGTGCCATCTTTGCCGCAGCAGAAGCCGGAAACCCGGAGGTGCTGGCCCTGCTGGACACCTGGACCGACGAGATCGCGCAGGGCCTTGCCGGCATGGTGCACATCTTCAACCCGCAGCTGATCCTGATCGGCGGCGGCGTGAGCGCCCAGCAGAAGCTGCTCATCGCCCCCATTGCCGCCAAAGTAAAGGCATCGGTGATGCCCGCCTTTGCCGAGGGGCTGGAGGTCCGCGCCGCACAGCTGCACAACGACGCCGGTATGGTGGGCGCCGTATACTACTTCCGCCAGACCATGGAAGAAAAGGAGTAATTCACTGATGAAAAAGCACATTCTCTGCCTGGGCGATTCCAACACCCACGGCTATTGCGCCGACCCCAACGACTGTGCCGACCACGGCATCCGCTTCAACGAGGACGAGCGCTGGACCTGCCGCCTGCAAAAGGCGCTGGGTGACGAATATCTGGTGACCGAGGAGGGCCTTTCCGGCCGCACCACCGTGTTCGTGGACCCCATCCACGAGTCCATGGACGCCCTGAGCGTGATCTATTCCCTGCTCAAGAGCCATGAGGTCATTGACCTGCTCATCATCATGCTGGGCACCAACGACGTGAAAGAGCGCTTTGGGGCCAACGCCGCCTGCATTGCAGCCGGTATGGAGCGCCTGATCCTCAAGGCCAAGAGCGTGGACTGCTGGGGCACCAAACAGCCCAACATTCTGGTGGTGGCACCGCCGCCCATCGGGGCCGGGTTCCATGACGCGGTCATGGGTGACGGCTGTGTGGAGAAATCCGCCGGTGTGGCCGAGCAGTTCCGCATCATCTGCGCGCGCCAGAACGTGCACTTCCTGGATGCAAAGAACTGCGAGTTCAACCAGGTGGATTTCATGCACTTGACCTGCAAAGGTCATGCTCAGCTGGCTGAGATGCTGGCAAAAGAAGTTCCTGCATTGCTCTGATTTTCTCATTTCCGGCCCCCTCCGCTGTGAGGGGGCTTTTTTCTGCGGCTTGTATTGCGCGGATAAATGGGCTATACTCTTTGCAGATTTTTACACTTGAAAGGACACTGCCATGACCGACTATCTCCGCACGCCGGACACCCCGGCAGACACCTTGCGGGACACCCTGCTGGGTGCCCTTGTGGGTCTTGCGCGCTCCACTTCCAGCGAACCCAAGACCGAGAACACCGACGCCGTGCTCAACGCCGGGCTGCGTCTGGCAGCACAGCCGGATGCCCCGGCCGAAACGCTGCAGCGCATGCTGGACATCACCCGCGCCGAAAAGCACGCGGTGGCCCCCAACTGTGCCACCTGCGCCATGCCCTGCGGCAACACAAAGGACTATGACCTTACCCGGCTGCGCAGTGCAGCGCCCGCTGTCCGGCAGCGCAAGCTGCGGCTGCTGCAGGCCGTGTTCTGCCTGGCTGCACAGCACCCGGATGCCGACGTGCAGCTGGCCATTTACCGGGGCCTGTTCGCCTTTTCCGAGGACTGGGACGAAGAACTTCTGGACCCGGTGATCGCACAGACCGAAAAGCTTTGCCGCCGGTAAAATCCGCACGCCGCACACGCCGCATTTACCCGATTTGTTTCTCTCCGAAGTACAAAACTGTCTCCGGTCGGAAATTCCTGATTTCTGCCGGGAAACCGGAATTTCCGCTCCCCGGACGGCTGCCGGAACGTTTCTTTGCATTGCAGATCCTGTTTCCTGCCGGTTTTGCGAGATTTTTTGCTGAAATATTAAACTAAATGCGAAAGAAATCGACATGGTTTCTTTCGCATTATTTTTTTGCGCAAAAATCGAGGAAAGGAGGTCGGAAAGACTTTGGGTGGAAGACATTTGACACTGGCTGACCGCAAGATAATTGAAGAACGCTGGCTTGCTGGTGACAGCGTTGCCGATATCGCAGAATGCGTTGGTGCCCATCGTGCAACGATTTACCTTGAATTGAAGCGCGGTGACACCGGCGTGATGGATCGAAATGGACGCAGCGGGTATAGCGCAAAGCTGGCCCAAACAGAAATTTTCGTTCATCGGCACCCTGATGAATAAGGAAGGAGGACGGAGCATGGGAACTGTGGCAGTAGCTATTGTTGTGGTGTGCGTGATGCTCTACACGGTGTTTGAAATGATCGAACACCGGAAGCGCCGGAAGTTCAACGAAAATCTGCGGCGCTATATTCAGGAACACAAGGGGGACTGGTCCAATGCAGATAAAAATTTGCATTGACTGCGGCGCGGTGATCCTTTCCCAGAACGTCACCGCCCGGCGGTGCCCCATTTGCGCAGAACGATTTGCGGAACGGGCACGCAAAAAGTATAAGAACCCGCCCATTGATCCGCTAACCGGTGATGTGCGACAGGCGGATGCCGAAGGCAAGTCCTACGGGAACTGGCGCAAGGACAAATGGCTTGAAGAGCAGAAAGCCAAAGAAGAATTTAACAAGATGATGGAAAAGAACAAGGAGCGGCACGAACATGAACAGCAGCAAAAAGCGACATGACGGCGGTGCATACCGCCGGTTCGACACGCTGACCACGCTGTACTGCCGACCGTGCAAAGACCGCCGGAAGTCGCGGCAGACACAGCAGCATAAGAAGAAAAAGAAAGGAAAATAAGATGGTGGCTATTTTTACATTTCTGATCGTAGCAATGATCCTTGCCGCAACATGGGCAGTCTTTTCGGGTCTGGTCTGGGTGATCTGCTGGCTGGTGGGCTGGCATTTCAGCTGGAAAATCGCAACAGCAATCTGGCTGGGGCTGTTCCTTATCAAGTGGCTGTTCGGTAAGTCTGACAGCTGACCCGCGAAGGTCTGGACGCACCGTAACCGCCAACCATGCGGCTGGAAACGTGGGGACGCAGCTGGCCGCCCCGGCCATTCCGACAGCCGGGGGTTCCACCTGATGGGAACTTGAAGAATACACAGGGCGGCCCGCATGGGCAGAGGGCGGTGTCCTGTCAACATCGCCTTTTCTATGGAGTATGCAGGCGCGTCCGGGGGTGTAGCCCCGGAACCGGTTCGATCCCGGAATGCTCCACCAGATCGAATATTCACACCAATAAAGAAAGGACAAAAGATGAAAAAAGAGTACGATGCCTATTTAGCTGTTACCCTGAATGGTGATGATATCGAAATTCAGGTTGACGGCCACGCAGGGGATGTTGCACAGATCGCAGCTATGGCGCTGGCTGACGTAATTGTGCAGTCCAGCCCGGAAAAGAAACAAGCGGTCAAGATGCTGGACGACATGAAGAACCGGCTGGACGGTATGCTGGATGAAGCGTGGGATGCCCGTAGCAGCGAGATCAAATATGGCGAAAGTCAAAGCGTTCAGTGGCACGGCGAAGACAGCGTTACGAAGCACGCCGCGCGGGCGGCCATGGCAAGGGCTGCAAGGGCAAGACTGGAAGAGGGTGCAGACGCGGGGTGCTTCGGGGACTGTGCCGTTTGCTCTGGCGCTACTGTGGACGACCGGGCAGACAACGGCAGCTTGGCACAGGATGCAGACAACGGCCTGCCTTCGTAAGTGGGGACGGTCACATGGATAAAAGCAAAACGCACATTCTAGCGTTCTTCACGGGCCGTGATGCGCCAGACAAAAAAAGCGTCTATGTGGAAATGAACGGGCAGGGTGATGAACTGACCCGGCTTGTAGCGAGTGTAGCTATCAAGATGTTTTCTCTGGGCACCACCAACAAGAACATTATTCAGATGCGCAAGCAATACCTGTTCGACATCATCAATAAGTGGCTGGATGAAGACAGCGTGAAGGACATTGAGCTGAAAGAATATTCGTATGAAACCACTGGCACCGGTGACACGGGCGGAAATGTGCCGTCCTGAAAGGAAAGCGTGTTATGAGCAAAGAAATTGCGAAAATGACCATCAAGATGAAAACTCCGAGCAGCCTTAAAGTGGAAACGCAGGGTGACAACCCTGATCTTGTCTTCATGGCCGCTACGGCGGTAGCTCACACCGTGATGGAAGCAAGCAACGGCAACCGCAAAAAAGCAGATGCCGTTATGACGATGGTGAAGATCACTATCGAAGGCTTGTTCAACAAGATGTGGGAGAAAGAGTACGGCAAACCTGCTGATCCGGCGGAAAAGCAGGAAGAGCCTGCCGCTGTCAATACGCCCGATGATCTGGACAGCATTCTGGAAAAGACCATTACCGATGCGATGGCGCAGGCAAAGGCTGACCCCGGCAAGATGCAGGGCATTGTCTTCAAGATTCCGGCAGGGGATATTCCCATGGACGAAATGGCAAAGCGTGTTATCAGCGTGATGGACAAGCAGGCACGCAAAGATCAGAATGGGGGTTAAACCATGGAAGAACGTAAAGCGGAAATTTATATGGCACTGCGCAGCGATGACAAGATTGAAATGGACGTGCGCGGTTTGGCTGCTGATATTATGAACATGACAATTGACCTGGTGGCGCGGGCCATTGCAAGCCAGCACGACACGCTGGAAAAGGCGAAAGGTGATCTGCCCAGCGTCAGCACCGCACTGGAACAGACGCTTGCCGAAGTCTGGAAAGAAAAGGAAGCTGAACAGGTTTCCGATGGCCAGAAGCGCAATCATGAAGCAGCCTGCGAAAGCAGCGCGGTGAACGAGTGAAGGGAGAAAGAACCATGACGTTTGAAGAAATGCTGAACTCGCACGCAACGTTGAGCGTTGAAAGTAATGCCATGCACACGAAGGTCAATTTGACCGGCGATGCCTGCAAGCTGGTATGGATGGCAACGCGGGCAATCGGTTCCGTCTTTGAGGACCTACCGGATGCACAGGTGGTGGAAGCTCTTGCCATTGCCGCAAAGAAGGCCATTGACAGAGAAGCGGCCGACCGGATGATCCAGCTGAACGCCAGCGGTAAAGAAAAGAAGGATGATTCTTATACCATGTCCGGCGTTGCAATTACCGTTCCTGAAGGAGAAGCAAAGACGTTTCTGAACTGTATCATTGGTGGGCTGTTCAAGAAAGACTGGCAAAGAAGGAGCACGGAACGGGAAAACCATGACAACGACCGATCCTGAGCACGGCGCACGGGAGTGGTCCGAAGACCCGGTGGGCGACCTGCTGGAAATGCGCCAGAAGATCATAGAAGCGTCTGAGAAGATCGCAGAGAATATCAAGCGTTTCTATGAAGAACTGAAAAGCCTGACAGATGTAATTTACTGTCAGGAAACACCGGGCTGGGCCATTCGCAACAAACGCCGTTACCGGACACGCAGGGTTCAACCAAAGCTCCATCTGAACACGGTGCCGCTGGGCACTGGCACTTACTTATATAAGGCAAAAGAAATGAAGAACCTTGCTAGGTCCACAAAGACCCATCCAGCCCTGAAGAAGGGCGAACAGAAGAGTGAACAGTGTCAACACACGTTCCGTATCACGTCGCGGCGGTGCGCGCCCTGCGACGGGTACAACAAGGAATGCGAAGAATACAGTGTGACACACCACAAAACAAACTGAATGTAGCCGCCCGGTCAGAGTTTTCAGCAGATAAGCAGCAGTTGTCATGTGTGAAGGCCGGGCGGTTTTTATATGGCGCGGGGTGTGTCCGCAGCACACCGGGAGCGGGGCCGAACCCCGTCCGCGCCGCTTTGCTCGCATATTCCATGGAAGCCGGTCAAGGTTTGTTCATCTTCCTAAACCGGCAGGGGAATACGGATGCTGAAAAAGCAGCGCTAACCTTCCGTACAAGGCGGTGGAAATCCGACCTGTCCGTATTTTCTAAACCGTGCCTGCATGGCAGTCCAGCATAAGCTGAACGGCACGTCGCAGCGTGAGCGCAGAAACGCCCTGTCCCAATTGCCCAGGCAAAAGGCAGCAGACCCGACCGCAACGGGTCGCCCCACCGCGCCACCTCTCTTGCGCGGTGGGTTTTGATATGCGGGTGTAGTAAGGAAGTTGTCCGCCGTCCTGATCCCCCAGCGGCAGGCAAGCCGGTTCGATTCCGGCCACCCGTGCAAGAGTTATGAGATGAAACCAATAGGAGGTCAAAAACGTGCTGTATGTTGATGCAATCAGGACATTGGAGAAGATTGCGAAGGCAAGATTTCTTCATACGTCAATGCCACCACGAGAAGAAATCGAAGAAGCAATTGAGATCGTTGCAAGTCAGGTGACAGTTCAGGCTTGCCCAGGATTCGCGCTTCACGCCGCGCTGTGGTGGTTGGCAATCAAATCCAAAGAGGTGGAGAAATGATTCACCTAGGCGACATCACAAAGATACACGGCGACCAGATAGAACCTGTGTATTGCATCACCTTCGGAAGTCCATGTCAGGATTTATCCATTGCAGGACGCAGGGCAGGACTTGCGGGAGAACGATCTGGATTGTTCATGGAAGCGGTTCGGATCATCAAAGAAATGAGGAGGGCGACGCATGGAAGTTATCCAGTTGTCGTTATTTGGGAAAATGTTCCCGGAGCATTCAGCTCAAACGGCGGAGAAGACTTCCGCGCTGTGCTGGAAGAACTTGCCCGCGTGGAAGAACCAGCCGCTTCAATTCCTCGACCTGCGGGGGGGGGGGACGGTGGTGCAAAGCCGGAGCAATCGCCGGAAATGGATGGTCCTTGGCATGGCGGCAGTTGGACGCTCAATATTGGGGAGTGCCCCAGAGAAGAAAACGTATCGCTGTTGTCGTGGATTTTGCAGGCCAACGCGCCGGAGAAATATTATTTGAGCGCGAAAGCCTGCCGGGGCATCCTGACCAGAGCATCCCGACGTGGCAAGAAGTTACAAGAACTGCTGGAAACCGCCCTGCTGGAAATGATCGAGTGGTGGCAGAGGGGGGGAGGAACGCCTACACCCTGAAAATTAGAGGGGGATGTGCCGGGGGCGGTAAAGGAGCATTGGTGCAGACGGAAAAGGTCGGAACGCTTTCAACGCTACAGGATCAGACCCTTTTCCAGCCGGTTTATTGCTTGGCAGGAAACATTATTGACCGTTCCGAAACGGCCGGCGCAAATGGTTCTGGCGTAAAGGAAAACCAGAGCTACACACTGAACACTGTTGACCGCCCGGCTGTGGCGTATAAAGTCTTTGATGCACGGGGAAATGGTGACGGAAAGATAGTTCCGACCATTACCGGAGATCATGAAAGCAGAGTGACCGACTACACCGCAATTCTGGCGGCAAGCTATGGCATCGGAAACGGGCAAACGAATGTGTCTGTAAGCGAAGAAACGTCTGGTACATTAACTACGATGCATGACCCGCAGGCTGTGGCACTGGAATATCAATGCGAACCGAACCACTGTGCAGGATTTGCGTATAAAGCGGGTGCGAAGGCGGGAGGAACCGGATTTGAAATTGAAAAATCGGGCACATTGTACGCGGAAAGACACGACGCAGCAGTGATAGAAAAGACGATACAATGGATCGTGCGCAGGCTGACCCCGACAGAATGCGAACGCCTGCAAGGCTACCCGGATGGGTGGACGGACATTGGAGAATGGATGGACACCAAGGGCAAAAAGCACAAGCCTGCGGACAGCCCGCGGTATAAGGCATTGGGGAACAGCATTGCGCTTCCGCAATGGTTCTGGATCGCCCAGAAAATGAAGCCGTATCTCCCGACAGACGCAACGTTGGGCAGCCTGTTTGACGGAATCGGTGGTTTTCCGCTGGTGTGGGAGACTACATACGGAAAAGGCACGGCACGCTGGGCAAGTGAAATAGAAGAGTTTCCAATCGCGGTGACGAAAAGGAGGTTTGGAAATGACAGCGAAAACGAAGGCAATTCTGGTACTGTTCTTTGCAGCGGAAATTGTCAATGCCACAAAAGTTGCGGTGATGCAGAGACGCATTGATGATCTGGAAGGGCAGCGTATTATCTATTCCGCCCGTCTGGCAAACTGGCAGGACAGAGCAATTCAGGATGAAGAAGTTATCGACCAGCTCCAAACCGCCGCCAGTGAAAATGCCCTGCCGGATGGACTGACAAAGGAATATGCTGGGAAATTTTTGTGCACGGCATACTGCACAGAAGAATACCCGCACGTTTGCGGCACCGGAACCGGCATCACTGCCAGCGGCGCACCGGTGACGGCGGGGCTGACTGTTGCAGCAGACGAAAGCCTGCCGTTTGGAACCGTTCTGTACATAGAAAACATTGGCGTGCGCGTTGTGCAGGATCGCGGTGCAGCCATTCAAGGCAATAAGCTGGACGTGGCTGTTTCTGGCAGCCATGAGGATGCGCTGAACTGGGATGGATACGGCGAACATCGGGTGTGGGTTATCAAGGAGGAGTAATGGAACTGCCGAATAAAAAGTACGCTGTAATCTATGCGGACCCACCGTGGAGCTACAGGCAGCACGGAACCGGCCCCAAAAGCAGAGGAAATGCGGAACAGCACTATCATACAATGACGGTCGAAGATATCTGTGCATTACCGGTTCGCCAGCTTGCGGGGGGGGGGGCAAGGTTGTGTGCTGTTCATGTGGGCGACCTTTCCACAAATCCCGGATGCACTGAAAGTTATGCAAGCGTGGGGTTTTGAGTATAAAACTGCCGCATTCGTCTGGATCAAAAAATATAAATCGGGCGGTAACTTCTGGGGTATGGGTGCTTATACTCGTGCAAATGCGGAAGTTTGCCTGCTGGGCGTAACTCATGGTTTCAAAGCCAAAAACTTCATAAAAAGTCATTCCGTACATCAAGTAATCGAAGCGCCGATACAAGAACACAGCGCGAAACCGGATGAAACCCGTAGGCGGATTGTTGAACTAGTAGGCGATGTGCCGCGTATCGAATTGTTTGCACGCCAACGTGCGCTCGGGTGGGATGCATGGGGCGATGAACTGAAATGAAAAAGAACAAAACGAGTTGGCATCCATATTTGCCACGATCTGATAACACCGGCAGTCTGTCCGTACATAAACGCATAGCAAAAGGACGGAATATGAAAAAGTTCTTTTTGACCGTTGCTCTGCTGGCATCGCTGCTGTTATGCAGTTGCGGTAGCGAAGCGGACAAGGCCAACTATAATATCTCGAAGCAGGCAGATTACTTCGAGAGTGAGCGAAAGATCACGGTCTACAATGCCAGAACTGATACAGTCATTCTGGAAGCAGAAGGCTATATGTCTATCTCCAACAACAGCAACAATGAACTGGTCTGTACCGTGAAAATTGGGCCGGACACTTACCGTAAAAACTACATCTATCTGAACGACTACACGATGTATGTCGTGGAGGATATCACGGGCACACACACTGACCCGTACCACTACAAACTTTATTTCCACACCGATATTCTTCCGTCGGTCGAAACGAAGTCATAAATTCTGGCAGGCAGCCGCCCGGTGCGGCGGCTGCTTTTTATATGAGCATGGGACAGGCCCCGCCCGGTTCAAGCCCGGAAGTGCCCACCGACAGAAAAAATAAATAGAAGGGAGCAAACGATGGCAAAGTTCAGTATCATGCTGTTTGGCATTGACAGCTACACAAAACATCAGATGCAGCTGCCGTACAAGCTGGATGCGAAAAACGCAGATGCAGCGCTTCGTGAAGCGCGGATGTGCACAATGACTTTCTATCCGAGATTCAAGGAAACGGGAAAACCTGACGTGGAGGTGGTGAAAAGATGAAACTTTCTGCACTGGCTGCCCAGATTAAGAGCTGCGGTCATTGTGAGGTAATCAACAACGGCGGCAGGATTTTCGTTGGCACGGGAAGTGCCTTTTACTGCATGGATGGCTATCCCAGAACACAGGACGCGGGAGAACTGGGCGCTATGCTGGGCATTCCGCAGAAGAAGATGAAAAATATCTTCTACCACGAAGAGTACACCATGGATGGCAAGCTGTACGGCGTGAGGTGGGATGATGAACCGGAGCATGAGGGAACCACCTCCGAGATAAAGACCCGGATCGTTATCAACGGAGAAGAACTTATCGCACTGAGAAATCCTGACGGTAGCGTTGGGTTTATCCGGTCGGAACTGCTGAAGCCGGTGGAGGGTGAACTGAACAAGGAATTTGCGCAGATTTGTGTGCGGCCCGCCAATCAGGGGCAACGGTTCATCTATGCCGTGAAGGACGGAATGATCCTTCGGGCACTGATTGCGCCTATGAATATCAAAGATGACGTGGCGAACGATCTGGACGAAATCATAGCGGAGCTGATGTCCAGACAGCAAAAACAAACCATCGAAAAGATGCACGATGACCAGCAGGACTTGGCCGCCCTGATAATCGCAGAAAAAGCAAAACAGATTAAAAAATCGGGAGGAAAATAATGGATGCTGTAGAAAAAGATGTCCGCTTGCTGGTCAAAAAGGAACTGAGAGCCGCAAACCAGAATTTTCCGATGTTCCATAGTGCACATGAAGGCTGGGCTGTGGTTCGGGAAGAAATGCAGGAAGCGGAAACGGAACGTTATCTGCTAGACCGGTGGATCGAAGAACGTCTGTGGAACGAAGTCAAGGCAGACCTGCAAATCCCGAAAGAAGACCTGAAGGAAATGCAGTACCGCGCCGTCCACATGGCAGTTGAAGCAATCCAGCTGGCGGCGATGATCTGCAAGCTGGAACGGAGCCAGCGCCGGTGGCCGGAGAAGATAAGAGAACTCTAAAGAAAGGCGGAAAGCATCATGACTTTGACCAAAGAAACCATCGAAAAGGCGGTCAGCTGGTGGGTTGAAAAGCTGGTTGGAAATCAGCCGCACAGCAATGGAGATAATAGCTACACGTCCATTATGACGTGTCTCCTTGCAGATTCGATGGTGAAAAAGATTTCAAAAAAGCAGCTTGATACTTTCAAAAAAGTGCTGGCGACGAAGATCGAGGAAGAAGCAAAAGTATGGCAGGAAGTTTCTATTGGATGTGATTATGGGCCTGTCTCTTATACACATCTCCGAGCCCACGAGACCCTAAGACATCTCG
>ENA-UALM01000431-UALM01000431.1-human-gut-metagenome-genome-assembly--contig:-NODE-431-length-11273-cov-7.747370_pt1 | contig 11273 bp, 9 predicted proteins | sample MGYA00243700_ERZ654468 | MGnify/ENA primary metagenome ERZ654468 (study PRJEB26926, sample SAMN06164823) | human gut metagenome | biome: ENVO:00009003; feature: ENVO:2100002; material: ENVO:00002003... | reverse complement strand
GCCGAGCGCCGCACTGGCGACACGACCGGGCAGGACGCTTCGTTCTGGAAACGCCAATACGAAGACCCGGACTTCAAAAATCCGGACGGCGAGTCCTTCCGTGAGGTCAGCGCCCGGATGGCAGACTGCATCCACGAACTGCTGGATTCGCTCCCGGAGGGGCAGAACGCCCTTGTCGTCTCCCACGCCGCCGCTATTTGCAGCTACTTGCAGCGCTTTTGCACCGTTGAGGTGACCGACGCCGCACAGAAGCTCCGCCGGATTACATTTCAGGGCGAAGTTCTGTTGGATGGGCACTTTTGGGAGGCTGATGGATTTGTGCTGCACATCGAAAATCGCCGCCCTGTTCTCATCCGCACCATCTAGCCGCAAAAAAGGCACCAGCCTGAGCTGATGCCTTTTGTTGGCGGAGATGGTGGGATTCGAACCCACGTGCCCGGTTAAGGACAAAACGATTTCGAGTCTTTAAAATTGTTGGATGAAGCTGGTCCCTCGCGGCTGTCATTGGCAGCTGAGGGCATTCTTGCAACCTCCAAAAAGGCACGTCACACCGCAATTTGCAGGCAAAAATCAGCCGCTTTTTGCGAAATGACGTTAGAAAAAGCCTTTTTCACACAGGCCGTCAGCGGCTGCATTTCAGGTGTAGTTGTGTTAGATGTCCGTTAGAAATATGCAGTGCTGCCGTTGCTGTGCCAGCTCACAGCAGGCTTCCCTGTCTGAACGCAGCGTTTCCCGAAAGCCGGGAAATGCTGCGTTTTCTCTTGCCCGCATTGGGCTGAAAGGGAAGCCGCCATGTCAACATTCCGCGTCAATAAAAACGTCAACTACACCGTTATGAGCAACCACCACCTGCAGGATAAGAGACTGTCCCTGAAAGCCAAGGGACTGCTGTCCTATATGCTCTCCCTGCCGGACGATTGGGATTACAGCCTGAAAGGGCTGACAACCGGGTGCAGGGATGGCATCGACAGTGTGAGAAGTGCGGTTCACGAACTGGAAGATGGCGGGTATCTGTGTCGGAGCAAAGTCCGTGATGCCCGTGGCCGCATTATTGACTACAACTATGAAGTCTTTGAACTGCCGCAGAAAGAACGGATCGAAAAACGCCCTGCTCCAGTGCCAAATTCACCATCATCGGAAAATCCAATGTCGGGTTTTCCAACGTTGGAGAATCCAACACAACAAAATACTAATAAACAAAATACTAAAAGACAAAGTACTAATCTATCAGGGCCGACAGGCGAATCCGCAGATTTTGACCAGATGGAAGCACAGGTAAGGGAGGAGTTTCGGGAACGTTTGGAGATCGACACCCTTGCCCAGCGGTACGACCCCGACAAGCTGGAGGAACTGCTGGACAACATTGTGGAGATGTACTGCTGTCCTCGGCAGACCCAGTACGTCGGCAAGCAGCCGCAGACCACCAAAGCCATCCGGCTGCGGCTGGACAAGCTGACCAGCCAGCACGTTGAGTACATCTTCGATGTGATGTCCAACACGACCCAGCCCATCAAGAACATCATGGCCTATCTGCGCACCACCATCCTGAACGCCCCCACCACGATGGAGCACTACTATCAGGCGCAGGGCAACTGGCTGACCGCACAGAATCGGAAGAAGTAAGCACTGTTTTCCACAAAGAACGCAGCACCTGTTGAAAATGCAAAGGAGAATTTCCATGAAAAGCACGAACGCCGTCCGCACCGAGATCCATTACGCCCAGGTCGGGGAGTATCAGCTGCCCCTGCTCACCCTGCCGCAGACCGATGATTCCGAACCGCTGGGCAAGTATGGCCGGATGCGGCTGGCCTACCTCAAAACCCAGCACCCCGTGCTGTACAACCGGATGTTGCTGAACGGTACGCTCTGGCCGCATTTACAGGAAGTCCAGAGAACCGCCTCAGAGCAGGCAGAGCGCACGATTTCGGCCTTGGCAGACAAGTTCCCTGCGCCGGACAAAGAGCGCGCACAGCTCCTCTGGGCGGCCCATATGAACGGGCTGAAAGCGCAGGCTGAAGAGGTAGTGGTGAGGGAAGTCGTGTATGCAGAATGATCCCTGATAGCATCCGAATGGTATCAAAAGCCGATATTTTAGATTTTATTCTTGATTTTTGCGGAATATTTGCAAATTTCAAAATCAAAATTTGACTTTTCGCCCAGAATAGAGTACACTGGATTCAGAAAATCATCTGGGAGGAATCGCGATGCTGCTTCAATTTTCAGTCACCAACCACCGCTCCATCAAGGACACAGCTATTATCAGCTTGAAAGCATCTACGGATAAAAGTCTGTCTGATTGCCTGATTTCGCCGGACGAGAAGAAACAGCTTGTACCTGTGCTGGCACTGTACGGCGCAAATGCAGCTGGAAAGAGCAATGTTCTCCATGCCCTCCTGCTCATGCGCGAGATGGTCTGCGGGCGGTATGCCAAGTTGCTGAAAGGTGAGTCCCTTCCGCAGGAGCCGTTTGCTTTCACTGACCAGCCCACACAGCCGACCAGCTTTGAAGCCATCTATTTTTATGGCGGCATCAAGTATGCCTATGGGTTCTCGTTTGACAAGTCCAAAGTCCTGACCGAATACCTCTATCACTGGCCCAACGGCCGGGAGGCTCTGGTTTTTTCCAGAGAAGGCAATGGTTATCAGTTCCGCGAGAATGTTCAGGAACAGCTTACCCTTGCCGGACGCACCGCAGAAAACCGGCTTTACCTGTCCAGCTCCAACGAATGGAACTGTCCCCAGACTGAGAAGGCCTATCTGTGGTTCTTTGAGAAACTGACCGGCTTTATGGGAACCGAAATGCAGCTGGATGCCACCTTGTCTGCCATCCGGCAGGGCGGCTCTGAAAAGAGACGTATCCTGCATGAAATGCTGTATGCAGACCTCGGTATCAAGGACATCCGCATTACAGGCTCCAAGGAAGAGCCTATCATTTCCGCACTGCACACTCTCGATGCCGAAGATGGCACTTCTAAGGGTTTCTGGCTCCCGTTGGGGCAAGAATCCGTTGGAACACAGCGTTTCTTCTCCCGCATCGGGATGTGGCTTGCGGCACTAGAAGCAGGCTCTGTTTTGGTAGTAGACGAGATCGAATCCAGTATGCACCCGCTGCTGACAAGGCATCTGATCGGGATGGTGCAGGATGCCGCTATCAATACAAATCATGCACAACTCATCTTCACCACGCACGATACCGGACTTCTCGACCTGACGTTGCTGCGGCGCGATCAGATCTGGTTTGCAGAAAAGGATGAAAAGACCATGCAGACCGACATTTATGCCCTGACCGAGTTTTCTCCCCGGAAAGGTGAGAACATCTCCAAGGGCTATCTGCAAGGACGATATGCAAAAAACAGTTCAAGTCGAATTTAGAATATTAAAATCTTTTTAACACTTTTTCAGTATTCAACCATCAAATTTCACTTTTGTGGTTTGGATTTCATTTTTTTGAGCGTTCATTTCACTTATTGAGCGAAAAATTTAATGTTTCTATCGAAATTTCATATTTGATTTGACTTTTCTACTTCAAATTTCAAAAAACAATTTGATTTTTTGATTTTTGCTATTGACCATAGTTTACCTTGTCTATCCATCCAAACATGGTATAATGGGGCAAAGGAGCGTGATACCATGAGCCCAATTGAAGTCCCTGCAAAAATCCAGTTGGTTGAAAAGCGTGAAACACGGACGAGCCGTGGAATGCTCTCAAAGGGCTGGTATCATGTAGATGATCAGCTTGTTATGGTCAAGGGCAACTCCATCACAGAGGCCGGAACCGCTGGGTATGAGCCGTATTCTGAGGTGATGGCATCGCTGATTGCACAGGTGCTGAATTTGCCCCATGTAGAATATACGTTGATGCCTGCCAAACTCTTTTCCGACATTCAGACCTATTCCTGCGATGTGGTCAGCGTCTGCCCCAAGTTCACAACGGACGATGAACAGCTGTATCATTTTGCAGACTTGGCTGATGCCCATTTCCTTGCCAGCGGTCGAGCCGCTTCACCGGAAGCATTGTTCCAGTATGCGATAGAACTATATGGTAAGAAGTGGCTTTATCAAATGCTGGCATTTGACGCCTTTATCGGCAACGAAGACCGCCACGAAAACAATTTTGATGTGATCGTCCGGGATGGAAAAAATTATGCTCCGCCTATTTACGACAATGGCGGTAGTCTGCTTGCGTGGGCAACGGATGAAGAATTGACTGACACGAAGCTCCGTTATCAGTTCGACAAAGCCAAACCGTTCCGCAGTCACCATGCCCAGCAAATCAAGATGATCGATGAGCCTGTGTTGCCAACGCGTGACTTGGACGAGTTGTATAGTGAAATCATTCAGTCCATCTCGCCTATTCTTGCATTGTTGAGCGAAAAAAGAGCATCTGCGATCCGTCAATACCTGAAATACCGTCTGCACTACCTGAAAGCCGCCATGGGGTGATAAAATGGCCTATCTGAAATTGATGATGGATGAAAAAGAAATCGCACACCTAAGCGAAGATGGGCAGTCTCTTTGCGCAAATGAGGGTGTGCCGCAGTATGACCTCCCACTGAACCTTTTCATCGGTGATAAACGTGAAGTTCCATTGGTCGATGTGGTGGTTTGGGCAAAGAAACGAATCTTTCCGAAAAATCGGATGGACTGCAAGGAAATTCTGAAAATGATGGGTCTGCCGAACTACAATGCATGGGAAATCGTCAAACGCACCAACGCCTGCCTGATGGAAGACCCCTATTGGCTACGATTCAGCGAGGATGAAACCTTTGAGGACACCACGCGCGGACGAGCCAGAAGAATTATGAACGAAAATCAAAAGAGCAGCTGATACCAAAAAGCCAAACCTCACCGTACATCCTGTACAGCTTGAGGTTTGGCTTTTCTCTTATCATCCTTCACCAGCGCGAGCGATGGTTGATTATTTTATCAGCTTAATCCAGAGAGTGACCGCATTACAAGGTCGATGTCCTGATTTTCAAGTTCCTGAATGATATGCAGGTAGGTTTTCTGCGTGGTTGTCATGCTGGAATGCCCCAGCCTCCTTGCTACGCTTGCAATGGATACCCCTGCAAACAAAAGCACCGAAGCGTGGGTATGCCGCAGACCATGTACCGAGATGACCGGGATCTTGGCCCGGTTGCAGTGCCGTTCCAGAACATCGTTGACGGTGGAATTGTAGGCGTGTTCCTTGAACACGAAAATCGGCTTATCTTCAGGAACGTCCTTTACCAGTGCTGCGAACTGGATCACCGTCTGCCAGTCGATCTGAATTTTACGGACAGACGATTTATTTTTTGTCGGCAAAAATCCACCGTTCCCCTTATAATCCCACGTTTTATTGATGGAAAGCATCTGATGCGAAAAGTCAAAATCCGCAGGAGTAATTGCCAAAGCTTCGGAAAAGCGGATGCCAGTTTTGGCAATCAACAAAATCATCCAGTCCCAGTTGAGTTTTCCCTGTAGATCCAAGTCGCTCAGTAAAAGATGCAGTTCAAACTGGTTCAGATACTTCACCTTTTTAGGAACCGGGGGCTTGCCTTTGATGATCGCTTTCCGGGTCGGGTCTTTCACAATCAGTCCATCATCCACGGCATCCATGATAGCCCCTTTCAGCTGATGGTGGAAGTCCATCGTGGTCTGACGCTCATGGCCTACGGCATAATCGTTCAAAAGCTGCTGATACGTCACTCTGGAAACCTCGCGCAACTTCAAATCAGGTGCCAGCCTTTTCACCCAAGAAAGGGTCATTTTGTACTTATCCAATGTAACCGGGCGAACTGCGCCCTCTTTGTATACGGCAACCCACTGCTCATAATAATCGCAGAACAGGTTGTTTTCATTCATTTCGTTTAACACGTTTTACCTCCAAAATCGGTTTTATATGCTCACGCTGATGAAGGGTGATAAGGGTATCAAGTTGTGTCAAAAACTCGCCAATCTTCTTTTGCTCTTCTATATCTGGTGTTGGAATCGGCATTTCAAAGAACACACTATCCTTGATGGAAAAACGGTCAGACCTCGCACCGGAATCGCCGTTGAAATTCATGAAGGAATGCCAATATCCACTTTTGAAAAAGTGTTCGAGGTAGGTCGTATCAATGTCATGCGGTCGAAATACAGTATAAAGCGGCGACATTACGCCAGTTCGTCCCAGTTTATTGCGGTTAATTGGGCCGACTGGCGCGGTAACAGAAATTCGTGGATTATAAACAAAATCCTCATTATGAACAACATAATAGCCATCCAAACTTCCTATTTTTGAAATATCATGGTCAAAGAAATCGCGCTGGCTGATAATTCCAAATTCAGCAGAGTTTGTGAATGTCTCTATATATTGCAACCCTGCGTTTTTCTCTGTAACCTTTTCAACAATATCTGACAACTTACGCTGTTCCCAAGTAGGTGTGTTTTGGGATTTTGGCGCGAAAAAAGAGCCGAGGACGCGCCTCGGCTCTTGGTCAGCAGGGTGATTTTGCACCCATTTTATGATTCTTTTGGCATTTTCAAATCAAATCCGCCACTTACGATGAACTCGCGCAAGAGTTTATCATACTTGACAGGCACCTTGGGCGGAATAAGCTTTGTGCCCTCGATTGCTTCAAAATATGCCTTTGCTTTTGCCTTATCTACGGTAGCTTTCAGGTCATCGAAACGGCCAAATTCGTTAATGTTGGCTTCGGTAATGTTTGCACGCATGAATGCCCGCAGCTTCTTTTCGTCCAAGCCGAAAACTTCAGCTACTTTGTGGATCTGGTCGTTCTGCTTTTGGGCAATGTACTCGGCAATGTACTCCCGCAAGGTCTTTCCCGGCTGCGGAACCACTGCGCCGCTTTGAATGTCGTGCAGGAAAATATTAGCGTACTTCTGCTCTTCCTGCGAGAGGGTGGCAAAGGTCTTGTGCAGCTCCGTTTCGGCCTGATGGATGGCTTCCGCTTCTGCACCCTCCTGATAGAAAATTTTCAGGTACTTTTCAAAGCGGGAGTTCATATAGTCCGTGTCGATGTCAGCAGTATCAATGGTGGTCAGATAGCTGTTCACCGCATAGGGAACGTCATCGTCCGGGTCATTTTCACCGCCATCTGGATTCGGCGTGAACAGCTCTTTATAGCGGAGTGCCAAAACTTTGAACGCTCTCTCGTCAAAGTCCGCATGAAGTTCCGTTTTCTCATCTGTATCCTCGTTGATGATCACAATGGGCTTATCCCACTCGAAGCCCTGCACCTTGGCTGCTTCCAGATTTTCGTTGAAGGACTGGAACAGGTCGGCAAACTTTTTGCGCTCTGCCATATCCGCAGGGATCTGCGAAAACTCTTCAATGCCCGCCGACACAAACATATCTTTGATCTCCGCATAGAGGGCATTCAGTTTTTCCACGTTCTTGTCCAGTTTATCTACAAACAGGCCAAACGGTTTATCGCCGGAATACTCTTTTACCGCATCTGCGATATTTTTCTCCATCGTGTGCGGACGGCGGTAATATTTGATGGTGCCAAACTGTTTGTCATCGCCAAACAGTCGGTTGGTGCGGGAGAACGCCTGAATCAGATTTTCGTATTGCAGCATTTTATCCAGATACAGGGTGTTGATCCACTTGGAGTCAAAGCCTGTCAGCATCTGATCCACCACGATCAGCAGATCAAGCTGTTTTTCCGGGGTGCGCTCGATGCGCTGGTAGGGCAATTTGTGCGCCAGCCGTGCCGCAATGTCCTTTTTCATCTTGGCAAAGGTCGGAATGCAGAAGTCCTGTCCATAGCGGGCGTTATAGTCTTCTACGATCTCTTTTAGCCCTTCTTCTTTGGTGATGCCTTTGCCGTTGTTGTCAATGTTGGGGTCAAATAGTGCGGTGACTTTCAGCCATGGTGCGGCTTCTCTGAACCTCTTGTAATATTGGATGGCTTCCGGGATGCTGGAGGTTGCAAAAATGGCATGAAATTTGCTGTTGCGGCTCTGGGTCTGCCAGTTCTCGCAAATGTCCTCCACCACGGCTTTCTGGTGTTCTTCGCCCTCATACTGGGTGTTGGGAATATAATCCTCGATGCCCTTTATCTCCTCACCGAGCGCATCTTTTCCGCCTGCCATCGGCAGATTCAGATACTTATAAAACACCTTGTTCTTCTGTGGGTCGGCCAGAGCTTCGTCCACAGAATATGCCTTTGCTTTTTCCAGTGCGACCGCTTTCCGCAAGTCGCTGTCCTTGAAGGTCAGCACCTTGTACGGGTCAAAGCCCAGCACGTTGCGATCCCGGATGCCGTCTGCAATGCTGTACCGATGCAGTTCGTTGCCGAAAACGGTGGCGGTGGTGCTCATTTTCTTCTGGTTTTCGCCTTGGATCGGCGTACCGGTAAAACCAAAGAACAGTGCTTTCGGGAATGTATGCTTGATGGTCTGCATCATATCGCCAAAGGTGGAGCGGTGGCACTCGTCCACGATAAAAACCAACCGCTTTGCGTTGATCAGCGCAATGTCGTTGGGGTTCAGCTTGTTTTGTGCATCATCCTTGATGTTGCTCATCTTCTGGATGGAGGTGACGATCAGCGTATCGGACGGCGAAGTGCTTTTCAGCTTGCCTACAAGAACATCCGTGTTCTCGGTAGCCTGCACCTCCTCGTTTTCCTCTGCAAAGTTGCGGTATTCTTTCAGGCTCTGGGTACCCAACTCGATTCGGTCCATCAGAAAAATCACTTTGTCCGCATCCTTGGAAGATGCAATCAGTTGAGCGGACTTGAAAGAAGTCATAGTCTTGCCGGAACCTGTAGTGTGCCAGATGTAGCCGCCGCGCTGCTGGTCATTCTCCCATTTTGCCTTGGAAACAGCATCCGAAATCTTGCTGGCCGCATAGTATTGATAGCTGCGCATCACCTTCAAAATGCCATCGGAACCATCGGCAACGGTATAAAAGCCCACCAACATATGCGCCATCGGGATAGACAAAAGTGCCGTTGTAACGTCTTTCCAGTCGTTCATCGGCTCGTTGTAGAAGTCCGCCCAATGGAAATAGTAGCTGGGGTTGAATTGTCCTTCCGGGCCGGGATTGGCAAAGTAGACCGTTTCTTCCGGGTTCATGGCCACAAAAATCTGCACCAGCGAGAACAGTCCCGTAAAAATGCCCTCTGCCGCGTATTTTTCGATTTGGCGGCAAGCTTCTGCTACTGAATTTCCGCTTCTTTTTAACTCGATATGAATGACCGGCATCCCATTGATGAGCAGCATCAAATCGCCGCGGCGGTCATTCAAAATTTTGGACTTAGTGGGGAACTTTGGCTGCTCTGCAATCTGGTAGCGGCTGAGTCCGGCTGCAATTTCCAGTCGGTCATAGATTTTCAGGGACACTTCTTTGCCGAAATTCAGCTTATCGTCAGGATTGTCACGCTTGATAAGCACACTTTTGCCGTTGATAAATTTATTCAGCTTCATCGGCGTTTTCGCGTTCATGACCTGTTCCATGATCTGCTGCATCTCGCCATCCGTCAGCGGATAATCGTTCAGTCGGTCAATGCCGCGGTTGTTCTCAAAAAGGATGTTCGCCCAATTCTGGATCAGCTGCTGTTCGGTGTAGTTCTTCAGCACACCATCTTTCCAGCCGCGTTCTATCAGGAGCTTTACCACCGCCTCTTCAAAATCGGCTTCTTTTGTAAACGCCATAACGAACTCCTTTCGACTTTGCAAAAAGCACCTCTCTGCGAAGGCTTTTCTAATTTGTACAAGCTTTTCCAGCTTACGCTGATGAAGGGTGATAAGGGTGTCAAGTTTCTTCAATAGCCTGCCGATTTTTTCTTGCTCCACCTTATCTTCTGGCATAGTTGTATCAATATCAAAGAAATCATCTGCCGAGATATTCAGCAAGCCGTGATTTCTTGCGCCCTCTGCCGCACGCTCGGCAACGCCTCGATGCCAACGGTCAGTATCATAAAACACTGTCATAAAATCCGAGTCATCTTTTTCGGGATGCTTTAGTGCAAACACGATATAAAGCGTCGACAAAACGCCTTTTTCATACCAATCAAGCCGTTTAACAGCACCAAATGGGTATCCGTCCGAAGTGCTCTTGTTATAAGCAAATTCGCCGTTGTAGACCAGATAATAATTGCTCACATCACGACTGGCAACACGATTATTGAAATATGTGATCTGGTCAACCAAGCCGTCTTGTGCAGAAATTGTTAGCGGCAACCGCGATTCGTTATTCGTGTTTTTTCGGACAACTCTTTCAAACGCATCCCCTAACTTACGCTGTTCCCAAGTAGGAGCAAATGCACACTTTCAGCAGCTATTTTCCACCGCCTACCGAATGTTCGCTGAAAATTTCACTCTCGGTTTTGCGTATTCGGTTCAAATTTTGATTTTTGACTCCCGATAGCTTTAAAACACAGCTGTTCCAAGCGTCTGACATTCCCTTGATTTTCATTCATCAGCCTGTTTTTCATATTCTGAACGGGCAAGAGAAATTGCGTTGCTCCCTTAGCCAAACAGCAAACGCTGATACGTCCATCTTCTGATTATGGGCAAATTGCACCACTTATTTTTATACAAACATCTTTTCAAGACAAGATTTCTTGATGTTTTGCAGCTTTTCCAACTTACGTTGATGAAGGGTGATAAGGGTATCAATTTTTCCAAAAAGCAAATGAATCTTTTCTTGTTCCCTTTTTGTCGGGAATTTAGCTGACACACTTTGAATATCGGCGTTGTGAAGATGAACAACAGATTTTCCCTGTGCAAGAGACGATAAATACTTGTGTGTTGCTCCACTCGAAATAGTTAGTGCGAGAAAGGCAGAATCATATTCAGCTGTCGGCGATACTACATTTAGGTCGCCGCCCAGTAGAATGCCGGGCTTAACCACAACAGATGCGATCGAAATATCTTCCGCCGTTTCACCAGAAGCAGGCACAATGACTTCTCCGCCCTTGCTATATACGCTTCCAGCTTTTTCTTTAACAAAGGTATCTACATCAAAAATACAGGTTTCATATTTTGTGTAAAGGCGACCATACAGGATTATCGGAGTGCCTTCTTCGCATAAATCGTTTTTGGAGTAGCCTACACCTTTAGAAAAAAATGCAATTTCGCCCAGCTTACGCTGTTCCCAAGGGTCAGTAAAACCCTTGAAGCGAATTTCCGGCACAGATGCCCCATTTTGGGGGAACATCTTGTCCAGCATGGACTTTTTGATATTCACTAGCTTCTCATACTTACGCTGATGAAGGGTGATAAGGATGTCAAGATGCTGTCTCTTATACACATCTCCGAGCCCACGAGACCCTAAGACATCTC
>ENA-UALM01000408-UALM01000408.1-human-gut-metagenome-genome-assembly--contig:-NODE-408-length-11740-cov-10.357980_pt1 | contig 11740 bp, 10 predicted proteins | sample MGYA00243700_ERZ654468 | MGnify/ENA primary metagenome ERZ654468 (study PRJEB26926, sample SAMN06164823) | human gut metagenome | biome: ENVO:00009003; feature: ENVO:2100002; material: ENVO:00002003... | reverse complement strand
CTCTTCGTCGGCAGCGTCAGATGTGTATAAGAGACAGAAGTAAGTCTTTACATTTTTTTAAAATTTAATATTATGAAGCAGAAAATTTCAAAATGCTTTTTTGATGCAAGGGTTAGGATGTTACTCCTCCTCCTGATTTCTACAATTTATGCTCAAGCCCAATCGGGCAGAATCGTTACGGGTGTCGTTAAAGATGCCACAGGCGAAACAGTAATCGGTGTAAACGTTACTGTAAAGGGTAATGCTGCTTTGGGTACTATTACCGATTTAGATGGTAAGTATTCATTGAACGTTCCTGCGCAAAAATCTACTTTAAATTCTTATCAATTTGATGGATTAATTTGAAAGACAAACGCTTATGGAAGTTCTGAAAAGTCTAAGGTAACGATTTGGAGATTGTGCTAATTTCAGTACTTTACAGTCTCATACTTATGAACAACTTTTATAGGACAAAGATAGGAATTTTTTTGAATAAGAGAATAATTTCACAGGAAAAATAGAAATTTTATGGGGAAGTGTTCTGATAGCATGTCGTTGTAGATTGTAGGGAGGGGATGTAAAACGGCAGGCACATAGAATTTCCGATATTCAGAAAGCCGTATTCCCAAAATAGAGATTATTTTTGAAAGAATCACATAATCCGCTAAGAATAAAAGTTTATGCGGATCATCAAAAAACGAGGTAACGAGTTGGCAACCGTTCTGGTTTCTACATACTTGCATCAATTGCGTTGATGTGCAACTCACTTTATGTAAAGGTACGATTTTTTACGGAACATGCAAAACACCTTTGATTTTTCTTTTTTAGCAACCGTCAAAAACAATCTTTCGGTTTCATATCCCGGTCACAAAGGCGGTACAGTCTCTTTATGAAAAGTAAACAAAGGTCAGGCAGGATTGAAACAGACTGTTACGAGAACAGTCAGAAAAGGATTGCATACAGGAATTACAGTCTGATACCGGGCAGGGGACGACTTTGTGCCAAAGTCCAAAAAGAGGTTCTTTTTCCAGACGGCAAACTCCCTCACCTCTAAAAAACAGTCTGTGGCTGGCGCACGCAAACGTCCAGCCTTTATGCGGACAGTCTTAATGCCCGCAGCCTGTACAAGTGCGTAAAAAACAGGTAAATGGAATCTTCATCCGCTTCCCCGCGCCTTGCCGACACTCCTATATTCCCGTTCCAACACCTGCTCGATCTCGCTCCTCTTGTACAAGACCTTGCCACCAAGTACATAGTAAGGCAGCGTGCCGTTGCTCCGATACTCGCCCAATGTCCTGCGGCTGACTTTCAGCATACACGCCACCTCACTGTCGCACAGGTACACGTCTTCTTTTGGCGGAACCGCGCCATCTCCGAAAATGCCGTCAATCATCGCCGACAGCCGGTCGATACGCTCGTGGATGGACTGCATCCACGCATCGTCTTTCGTTTTCAATTCATTAAACATTATATAGATTAATTTGTTATATGACTCATTTTGTGACTGATTCTGAAGTTGTGTAATCCACAAGCAATAAGAATCACCATATCTTCGAAACCGAATTTATGGCATCTGAATCGTTCTTTGACAATACGGCATTTTTTCATACCACCTATGGCATGCTCCACTTTAATCCTGATTCCGGAAATCCGCTTGTTCTCTTGCTTTTCAACAGCAGTAAGCTCTTTTCCTTTAGGTTTCTTTTTGGGCATACATATTTCAACTCCATCCGGTCTGTGTCCGATGAAACCTGTATCTTGCCAGAGCCTGATACTCATCACAAATCTTTTTGTCATGGACATGACCTTTGTATGTGGAGCTCAGCCATACAATCCTGAGTTGGTTGGTACATAGCAAGTTATTCTTTATGCTATGAGTTTTTTTTACCACTATAGCATGCTGACTGCCTGTCTTCATCCAAAGGGCGTTGAATAGGTCGCTCTGTTCCGTCCAACAAGACTTCTTCGCATCCTTGAAGAATGTGAATCAGACGTTTGGAATTACGGTCCGGTAATTCACCAAGCGTTTTCAATGTACGCCGGAGAATATCAGAAAGAAGGTGAATCCATCTATTGGCCTGGGGCTGGGTCATCTCAAACTGAATAGCATGGAGTTCCTGAAGAGGATTAGTCTTCAAATATACCAATATGAAGAACAGTTTGTCCTGAATCAGAGGCAATACACTGGTCTTCCTGTTGTAAGATATACGTTGACGCACTTTACCTTCCAAGGTAAAATGGCTGTAATATTCATCCCAATGGTACTTGAAAGTTGTTAGTAAGGCATCAAACTCAACAGGAGTTAATCCTGTAGCTGCAAGTACTTGGCTATTACGGTGGCGAATCTTGTCGTAATACATCAATTGAACTTTTTAGACCACAAAGATAAGTCAAAGAACGCCTTAATCAATTATTCAATATAAACTCTATTATAATAACAAAAAAACTAATTCTATTGAAGACCGGAGGATGACCGGATAAGTCTGAGCAATTCTTTGTTTGCCCGGCTATCCATGATGGTTTCCCGTTTTTCTTCAAAAAGATTGAGTGTTGTGGAGCATTCCCCACAGATGTCAATGCCTACTACCTGTTCTTTCTGAAGAATAACAGCCAGCAGTTTCTCCAATTCCCATAAGCTGAGAGAACCTTGATCCCAGTTTGTTGCTGCCGAAGCCGGATTCAAGACATCCTTGTCTATGGAAATGTAAACCGGTCCGTTGATATGTCCGGAAGAAAAGTTCTGCCAACCCTCTTCGTGCATGAGCGTAGTTTCACTGTAAAACCGAACTTGTCTTTCATATCCTTTCGGCACAGCCTGTATCAGTTTGTCTGAAGAACCTACGATAATTACTTTCTTGCAGTTGTTGTTATGGTCCAATATATCCTTTACCCAACTTCCGCAAGAAAGTATGTTGTCAAACAACGGTGGCTGCATATCGGGATGGTGGTCGAACACAATCAGCGAAAACGGAGTTTCAAGTTTGTCTGTCCAGAATTTAGTCAAATAATGATAATTGCCTGAATCAATGAAATGGACTCCCTCCGCCGGATAATCAGCAATCATCCGCTTCAAAGCCAAAGTACCATCCCTGTCACAGTAGCCCTCTGTACCATAAAGATGACGACAGTCCAGCCATATAAACTTATTGTTCCGGGCAAACGCCTCGTAGTCATACACTCCCGTGAAGTCCATGATGATGATCGGCCATGCTATCCGTTTATCTGTTTTTTGATTTTGCCCGCTCATACGTTGTTTTTGCATATCCTTTTACTGTTCATTAAAACCATCGTACATAACAGAAATCTTGTCGGTGAGGTAACAAAGCATTCTTGGGATACATACGGAAGGCCTGCTTGAAGCTTCCAGCGTTGAAAATGCCGGATGTCGCCTTAAAGGTATATAAATTCCCATTCTTGGAAACCGGCAAAAGGGGAATAACCTCATATATGTGATCCTGACCGTCTTCACGCCTGATAATGACCGATTCTATTCCGATTGCGTCATCCAGGCCTTTCTCATCAACGACAACCGTCACCTCATATTCCTTTCCGGCTTCAACCGTGGCATTCAGCCCATTCCCTGCCTCTATGGATTTGATTTCTATGGCATCCCATCTGCTTCGGACGTTTGCTTTCCAGTCAGCCATCATTTTCGCCTTCGCAAAGTTGTCGGCTGCCAGAATGTGGAAATGCTCTGACAGTTTGTTATAGAACCTGTCATAGTAGTCGTCCAACTGTCTTTTCATGGTAAAATGGGGAGCGATTTGTGCGATTGAGTTCTTGATATACTTGACCCAGTCTTCCGAATAGTTCTTCCCCCCATGCTCGTAATACAGTGGCAGGATGTCATGCTCCAACAAATAATAGATGGCTTCGGCATCCAGCTGGTTTTGGTACTGTTCATTCTGATAAGTCCTTTTATCAGTCAGTGCCCATCCAGCATCCTTACGGTATCCTTCATACCACCAACCGTCCAGCACGGAGAAATTAAGCACACCGTTCATCAATGCCTTCTCGCCCGACGTACCCGAAGCTTCTGCCAACCGCGTAGGGGTGTTCATCCAAATATCCACCCCCGAGATAAGATGGCGTGCCAGGTCCATGTCGTAATTCTCCAAGAATATGATTTTACCTAAAAATTCCGGACGCCGGGATATTTCCACGATTTGCTTGATCAGCCCCTGCCCGGCACCGTCATTGGGATGGGCTTTGCCTGCAAAGATGAACTGTACCGGATATTTCGGATTATTCACAATCCTGGCAAGTCGGTCTATATCCGTGAACAGAAGATGAGCCCTCTTATATGTAGCAAAACGGCGTCCGAAGCCTATTAGAAGAGCATCGGGATTGAATCTCTCAAAAATGGAAACGCTCAATGCCGGATCAATCTGACTCCTGAGCCAGTCCTTGCTGCATTTGCTTTTGATATAGTCCAGCAATTTTGCTTTCTGTTTTAACCGGGTATTCCATATCTCTTCATCCGGGATGCCATAGACGGCCTCCCAGATTTTCTGATTGGACTGGTCGCAGAAAAAATTCTCATCAAAATTGTCCTTGAAAAGCTTTTTCCATTCTGCCGCACACCAGGTAGGCAGATGTACCCCGTTGGTTACATAACCCACATGGTTCTCTTCCGGGAAGTATCCCTTCCAGATCGGCGCAAACATTTGCTGGGATACCGATTTATGCAACTTGCTGACACCGTTTACCTCCTGGCAGGTCTTGCAGGCGAAGACAGACATGCAGAAACGTTCCTCCTTGTCTCCCGGATTGTGACGCCCGAGATCCATCAGGTTATCCCAGGTTATACCCAACTTGCCAGGATATCCCTTCATATATTTATTGAAAAGCCCTTCGTCAAAATAATCATGACCAGCGGGTACGGGAGTATGTACGGTATAAAGTGAGGAAGCACGTACCAGCTCCATGGCCTGCCCGAAATTCAAGCCGCCATTTATGTAATCACAAAGCCGCTGGATATTGATCAGTGCGGCATGCCCCTCATTACAGTGATATACATCTTTCGTTATACCTAAAGCTCTCAGCGTTATCATCCCGCCTATGCCAAGCAGTATTTCCTGTTTTAGCCGATTCTCCCAGTCGCCTCCATACAGATGGTGAGTGATAGGGCGGTCAAACTCGCTGTTGAGTTCATTGTCCGTATCCAGCAGATAAAGGGGAATACGCCCCACACTGGCTTTCCAGACATTGGCATGTACCACAAAACTGTCGGCATAGGGGACGTGGATTACCAGTTGTTTCCCATCCGGTTGCATTACCTTTTCAATCGGGAGCTGCCCGAAATTCTGCGCTTTATAATTGACTGTCTGCTGGCCGTCCATGGAAAGCGACTGGTCAAAATAACCGTAACGGTACAAAAGTCCTATGGCACAAAGGTCCACATTGCTGTCCGACGCCTCTTTCAGGTAATCCCCCGCCAACATTCCCAAACCGCCGGAATATATCTTAAGGACTTCATCCAAGCCGTATTCCATGCTGAAATAAGCTATTGACGGGCGCTGGTGATCCGGTTCCACATCTACGTATTTTTTGAAGGCGGAATAGACGGCATCCATTTTATAGACAAAGTTCTCATCATGTGCCAGCGCTACAAGCTTCTCATAATTTATCCGCTCCAGAAACAATACCGGATTCTGTTCCACCTCTTTCCAAAGTTCCGAATCCAAATCACAATACAGTTTCTTTGCGTCATCATTCCATGTCCACCAGAGATTATGTGCGATTTCTGCAAGTTTTCGCAGTTCTGCAGGAAGATGTGAACCTACTGTAATCTCCCTCCACTGAGGGGTATTTACATTATAACTTGAATATTCCATGACATTTTAATTAAATAAGTCCTAATCTTTATTCAGTCCTTTTATTATTTTTCGTTTACCGACAATCCATACCGTATCATTCTCCTTGAAAATTGTATCAGGGTCTGGATTCATAATATTCACGGTACTTCTCTCTATTCCGATAATGACGCTATCCGATATGTCCGCCTCCCGGATCGTCTTTCCGATCAATGGTGAACCTCCTTCGACAGGAAATTGCCCTATTTCCATCTCATCCTGCGAGGATGTTCCGTTCCCGTTCCTTTCTACCTTCTTTTGCTCCATGGATGTCCGGAAGCTTTCCAACTGCCGGTCCGTACCTACGACCGTAACCTTGTCATATGGATAGAGATGTTCTTCCCCTTGTGGTATATCTAGGCGTTTTTCTCCACGGGTGATTGAAATCACATTTATCTGAAACAAGGTGCGCAAGCTGCTTTCTTTTAATGTTCTGCCCACATATATGGAATCAGGGGATACTGTGAAATCCGCCAAATGTAATTCCTTGAACGGGATATTGCTGCCAAAGGTGGAGCCTGTATCACTTTCTGTAGAAAGTCCATTCCCGTCCGTCCCCTGAAAGTTTGCCATAAATTGTCTCTCTATAGTCAGCGACCGTTTCTTGATCCGCTTGGAAAAATAAATGACGGCAATGATAATGGAAGAGACTACCAACCCGGCTCCCAAGGCAACATTGAAAAGATGGGTAATGATACTCATCATGATAATCGTGCAGATCAGTATTTTGACAAGTACTATTGATACCAAAGGCCCTCTGTTGAACTTGTTGTCTGTCCAGAGTTTACGGAACTCGGTTGAATTGTTCCTTTTCATGATGATGGCCCATAGAAACGGGGATATGACAAGAAAGATGATGATGAAGCCCAACAAGTTCCCTTCCATTCCCGGCAGACTTTTCCTAATCAAAGGATGCACATAGGAAAAATATAAAGTGATGAAAAAAACGCATACGACCAGATAGAGTGTGACAGACACCAGCATAGACCGGATCAGTTTATGCCAAGTACCCTGGTGTTTTACAGTCATTGCCCCGGACGTATAGTGTACGAGATAATCTTTCAGGGATTCAGGCATGTGGATGTCTATAAACCGGTATGCTGGTTCCGAAAGCCGTATCATATAGGGGGTAAGAAAAGTCGTTATGACAGATACGGCCACTATGACCGGATAGAGATACTTGTCCGTGACATTCAGACTGACGCCTAAAGATGCGATGATGAATGCGAACTCACCGACCTGTGTCAGTGAAAAGCCGGACTGTATGGCAATTTTCAACGGCTGGCCGGAAAGCAGGACACCAAAGCTCCCGAACAGGACCTGACCGGACAGTACCAGCAATGTCAGGATAAGAATAGGGACGGCATATTCCCACATCATGGCAGGATCGATCATCATTCCTACCGACACGAAAAATATGGAAGCGAACAGGTCTTTTACCGGCTGTACGATATGTACGATTTTTTCCGCTTCAACGGTCTCTGCCAGCAGGGACCCCATGACAAAGGCTCCCAATGCGGCAGAAAATCCCGCTTTTGTCGCAATCATCACCATTCCCAGGCAAAGTCCCAGAGAGGTTATCAATAAAATCTCGTTGCTGGTGAAACGGCGTATCTTCTTCAGCAGGGTAGGTATCAGATAGATACCCAATGCCGACCAGAAAATCAGGAAAGCGGCCAGCTTCAATATACTTTCCAGCATCTCCTTCCCTTCAAAATGTTTGCCTACCGCCAACGTGGAAAGAACAACCATCATCACTACAGCCACCAGATCTTCGATAACAAGAATCCCCAAGACAATGCCAGTGAATTTCTGTTGGAGAAGTCCCATGTCATTGAAGGCCTTGAATACGATGGCCGTGGACGACATGGACAACATTCCACCCAGAAAAATACTGCTCATGTGGGAGAACCCCATTGCATTCCCCGCTGTATAACCTATGAACATCATGCCACATACAATAGTGACAGTGGCAACGATAGCCGTAATGCCCACATTTATCAATTTCTTGAACGAAAAGTCCAGTCCCATCGCGAACAGCAGAAAAATGACACCGATGTCCGCCCATATTTTGATATTGGCAGGATCGGAAACAGTCGGGACCAGAGAAACGGAAGGACCCGCCATAATACCGGCTACAATGTAGCCCAATATGACCGGTTGCTTCAGCCACTTGAAAATGACGGTTACAATACCGGCAATAATCAGAATTATGGCAAGATCCGATATTAAAGGAGCAACTTCTGACATATTAACGGTTATTTTAGATCGATAATTCGTTAAGGACCCGGATCAGGCTTTTGTCAATAGGCTTGTCCTTTTTGATTGCCTGGACAAAAGGAACATAAACAATCTCGTTGTTCCGTATGCCTATCATAACATTTCGCTGGCCTTCCATTAAGGCCTGGATTGCGGCTTCACCCAGCCGGCTTGCCAGTATACGGTCATTGGCACTCGGAGCACCACCCCGTTGCAGATGGCCCAGGATAGAAACCCTGACATCATACCCGGGATATTCCTTCTTTACCCGGTCGGCGTAATATATGGCACCTCCATTCTTGTTTTCAGGACTTTCGGTCACAATTACGATGCTGCTGTTTTTCGTCTTTCTGAATCCGCGCCCGATGAATGTTTCCAACTGGTCCACGTCCGTCCTGTCCTCCGGGATGATGGCCGCTTCAGCACCGGAAGCTATTGCGCTGTTTTGTGCCAGGAAGCCCGCATCACGCCCCATCACTTCGACAAAGAAGATACGGTCATGGGAGGTTGCCGTGTCCCTGATTTTATCCACGCATTCCACAATGGTGTTCAATGCCGTATCATATCCTATGGTAAAATCGGTACCATATAGGTCATTGTCAATGGTGCCGGGCAATCCTATGCACGTCACATCATACTCCTCCGCAAAGATACGGGCTCCCGTCAGGGAACCGTCTCCACCGATAATTATCAAAGCATTGATGTTCTCTTTCTGTATGACCTTATAAGCTTTCTTGCGTCCTTCGGGAGTGGTGAAAGTCTCGGAGCGAGCTGTTTTCAGTATGGTGCCTCCCCTCTGGATAATGCTACTTACATCTTCCGTCGTGAGTTCTTTCACTTCACCGGCAATCAGCCCCTCGTAACCTCTATAAATTCCTTTCACTTTAAATCCGTTAAAAATGGCGGCGCGGGTCACGGCACGGATAGCCGCGTTCATTCCTGAAGCATCCCCTCCGGAAGTCAGAATTCCAATATACTTGTTATCCATAATTTGTTTTTTATATTTTAATTAATCAGGCAAAATTAGAAAGCAACTGTTTTAGCCTTTTTCTGCTATAAAAGATACGGCTTTTTATCGTACTCAGTGACACTCCTATCTTTGCGGCTATTTCCCGATATTTGACTCCGGTACAACATAAAAACGACATAATGTGCTTTAGGCAATGTTTTAAGGGCTTCCCTTATCTCTTTTGCATCATGCCCGTTATCCACGAAAATGAAAGAGTCGTCCCTTAACAGGAAATGATATTCAGGTTCTGATAATACATATAAATTCCCTCGTATTTTCTTTGTCCGGCAATTATTGATAAATGCATTGCGCATGATGGTATACATCCAGCCTTTAAAATTCGTACCGGAATCAAACTTATCCTTATTATCCAACGTCCTCAACATTGTTTCCTGCAACAAGTTTTCTGCTTCATCCTTGTCAGCAGTCAGTTTATATGCAAAACAATGCAGTTCATTCTGAAGGGCTACCAGCGCTTTATCGAAATCAAATCCTCTCATTATATTTATTTTGGAATTCAAATATCCGGGTGAAGGCATTCCCTGATAATAAGAAATGCCTTCTGTAGAGTCTCATCAAGATATCTTATTTGACATCAATAGTTTTGGTGGTTTCCTGAACCTTCTTATCTACGACTTTGGGAATATCGATAAACAGGACCCCGTGTTCCACTTTGGCCGAAATTTTATCTTTTTCCACATTATCCGGCAGCAGGATACTCTGCTGGAATCGGGAATAGGAGAATTCACGGCGCAAGTATTTTCCGTCTTTCTTCTCCTCCTTTTTCTCGTCCTTTTTTTCCATGCAGATTACCAGATTGTTGCTTTCATCCACACTTACCTTAAAATCATTCTTGGTCATTCCCGGAGCTGCCAGTTCTACCTTGTAGTCCTTTTCATTCTCAATCACATTGATGGCTGGAGCCGTAGCGTTTGCTCTTGCCATCCATTCATTGTCAAAGAAATCGTTAAAAATACTCGGTAACCAATTCTGGTTTGTTTTTACAGGTACCATTTTTACCTCCTCTTTAAAAGTTAATAATTAAAACTTAAAAAAAAGCATCTGCTTGATAGACAGATTTTTATTTTTTAGCCATCCCTTGTTTGGCCACAGCTTCTGCCCGTTTCCGTATCTCTTCCGGGTTTCCAAGGTAGTAGTCCTTGACAAGAACCAGCCTGTCGTCAAATTCAAAGACATAAGGAACTGCCGTAGGCAGGTTCAGGTTGGAAATATCCGTATCGGAAATTCCTTTGAGATGCTTGATGATTCCGCGCAGGCTGTTACCATGGGCGACTACCAGCAGGCTGTCCTTATACATCAATGCGGGAAAGATGATGCATTTCCAGTAAGGCATGACACGCCCAATAGTATCTTTCAGGGATTCCGTACGGGGAAGTTCGCTATCTGGTACACCGGCATAGCGGATATCCATGCCCGGATTACGGGGATCATCTTTGCCTACCGGAGCGGGAGCCACGTCATAGCTTCTTCGCCAGATGTGTACTTGTTCTTCACCATATTGGACCGCTGTTTCACTCTTATTCAGTCCCTGAAGCATGCCGTAATGCTTCTCGTTCAGCCGCCAGGTCTTTTCAACCGGAATCCAGTCTTTATCCAGCCGGTCCAAGACACAGTTCAACGTTTTTACGGCACGTTTCAAGTAAGAAGTGTAAGCTGCCTCAAAAGAAAATCCAGCCTCCCGTAATGCATCGCCTGCCTTGCAGGCTTCTTCAACTCCTTTCTCGCTTAAATCCACGTCCGTCCATCCAGTAAAACGGTTTTCTTTGTTCCATAGACTTTCGCCATGACGTAATAACACTATTCTTTTCATGGATACTTCTTCTTTATGCAATGGTTATTGAAGAATCCAGATATACGTCCTGAATGGTGTTCAGAAGTTGAATTCCGTCTTTCATCGGTTTCTGGAAAGCCTTACGACCGCTGATCAGCCCCATACCACCTGCACGCTTGTTTACTACTGCCGTTACGACGGCATCATGCAGGTCGGATTCCCCATGGGATTCCCCGCCCGAGTTGATCAATCCGACACGTCCCATATAGCCATTCGCCACCTGATAACGACAAAGGTCTATCGGATGGTCAGTGGTCAGTTCCGAATACATACGCTCGTTTGTCTTTCCGAATCCGATAGCCTTGAAACCGCCGTTATTGGATGGGAGCTTCTGCTTCACGATATCGGCTTTGATGGTAACCCCGATATGGTTGGCTTGTCCTGTTAAATCGGCAGCGGCATGATAGTCGGTACCATCCTTTTTGAAGCTGCTGTTTCTCAAATAGCACCACAGAATAGTAGCCATTCCCAGTTCGTGGGCATATTCAAAAGCCTGTGACACTTCCACTATCTGGCGGCGGCTTTGTTCCGAACCGAAATAAATGGTAGCACCGACAGCTACGGCTCCCATGTTCCATGCCTCTTTCACCGTACCGAACATTACCTGGTCGTAGCTGTTCGGATAAGTCAGCAACTCATTATGGTTCAGCTTGACGATAAAAGGTATCTTGTGTGCATATTTGCGTGCCACGGCGCCCAACACACCGAATGTGGATGCCACGGCATTACACCCTCCTTCAATGGCCAGCTTTATGATGTTTTCGGGATCGAAATAAAGCGGATTGG
>ENA-UALM01000397-UALM01000397.1-human-gut-metagenome-genome-assembly--contig:-NODE-397-length-12008-cov-6.295742_pt1 | contig 12008 bp, 7 predicted proteins | sample MGYA00243700_ERZ654468 | MGnify/ENA primary metagenome ERZ654468 (study PRJEB26926, sample SAMN06164823) | human gut metagenome | biome: ENVO:00009003; feature: ENVO:2100002; material: ENVO:00002003... | reverse complement strand
CGAGATGTCTTAGGGTCTCGTGGGCTCGGAGATGTGTATAAGAGACAGGACTGTATCTTGCCGATAGGGATGCCTGTCTTGCTGGCGACAACGGCGGCTACCTCATAGATACCCACCTCCTCTATTTTCTTCTCTGCAAATTGGAGGAGGACGTTCAATGCGTTTCTCAGATAGCCGGTCAGTTCTTCATACTCCTGCAATTCATGAATGTCCGCTTCATCGGGTATGACTCCTAAAAGGATGGGGCTTAATTTGTTGTGCATTACGAAAAGCAGCGTTTTCAGTTCTTCGGTCTTTTCCTGAAGGTCCTTTTCGTCCTTTTCTATTTCATCCAGCCCGGACAGCAGGGTCTCCACATTCTTCTTTCCTGTTTCATTGACCATCTTGATGGCGGAGAGCGTCATGTCCAGCAGACCGATGGCGGAATCAGGCAGACGGCGGTCTTTGATATACCGTTTGGCAAGACGGACACATTCGGCTACGGCTTCGTTGCTGATTCTTACATGATGGTAGTCCACGTATTGTTTCTGCACGGAGTGTAGCATCTGGATAGCGGACTTTATGTCCGGTTCGCTTACCTGTATGACCTCGAAACGGCGGCTGAAAGCATGGTCCGGCTCGATTATTTTGCGGTATTCGTCAATGGTGGTGGCACCGATGACGGTCAGGTCGCCGTGCGACAGTTCGGATTTCAATACATTTCCCGCACCGGTATTTCCTTGTCGGTTGTCCAGCAATACATGGATTTCGTCAATAAACAGGATTGCATTGTCGATATTCCGCAATTCTTTCAAGATGTTTTTCAGGCGGTCCTCGATTTCCCCCTTGTAGGTGGCTCCCGCAATCAGGGAGGCGTTGTCCAGTTCAAATACACGGGTTTCTTCCAGAAACGAGGGTACTTTATGGTTGACTATGTCCCAGGCAAGTCCGTAAACCAGTGCTGTCTTTCCTACTCCGGCATCACCGACAATCAGGACATTGGACTTGCTCCGGCTTCCCAGTATCTCCATGATCATACGGTTTTCACGGTCGCGGTTGATGACCGGATGCAGCTTGTTGGCCGCATCTTCGGTTAGATCCACACAGTATTTGCCCAAGAAGGAGGATGAGGCGGAAGTCGGGGCATAGGACTTCTCCGTGGCGGCGGAAGGACATGCCGGCTGCCCGTTACCTATATATATGGAATGGATATCCTTTTCCAGAATGGGGAAAGACCTGAGCTGGTCGCTGGAAAAAGCGACACCGGGCTTTGCCAGTGCCAATAACACACAGATGGGATTGATGTCGAACAGCCCGAACTGGATTCGTGCATCGTCTGCGGCACGGAAAACGGCGTCAATCCGTTCCGAAGGCTTGATTTCGGACAACTGGGTGGATTTCGGGCATTGTTCGATATACACATCCGCCCATTCCTCCAGATAGCCTAAATCCTTGCCTATACTTATTATAAAATCTCTTAACCCTACATCTTTATGAAGTAGAGCCTTCAACAAATGCGAGGGTGTATAACACTCGTTCGCATTTTCACGAGCCACTGCAAGTGCTATGTTAAGCGCAATTTTTACAGAATCATCAAGATTGATGAAACCAACTCCTGTTTCCATAATCGTAAGATTTAAAAATTGCGCAGGAGAACATTGCAAATATAAGGCAAAAAAAATAATTCGGCTATTGTTGGCAGCGTTTTTTTTATGCTTATGGGCATATTTTCGGTAAAAACAAGAAAAAATCATCAAAAGTTCTTTGTAGTTTTCAGAAAATGCCATATATTGGGCGCAGAAATTGAAGGACAAAGATAGGACTGTAGCAGGCCTCCTTTGACCGAATATTTCAAAATCAACTTATTTTTTAATTTAAAACTTTGAGAATATGGCATTTAAAGCGTCATTTAAGTTTTCGGACTCAAGAGAGTTTGATGTACTGACCTGGAGAGTTAAGTTCAATCGTGATGTGGACCCCAAAGGCCGTCCGGCATCTGACATTTATGGTGGCACAATCTATGTGGAAATCGAATCAACTCCCGATACCATTGTGCTGGATAAGATGTTCAAGCAGTACCAGCCCGTAAACGGAAACATCGTCTTCAAGAAAGCGGATGAAGATGCCAAAATGAAGGAATTGGTGTTCGAAAATGGTTATGTGGTGGATTACGAAGAGGCACTGAATGTGGCTAACCCTTATCCGATGACAATCAAGTTCGCCATTTCTGCACAGACCGTGAAGATGGACGAGGCTACATTTGTACAGGATTGGCCGGAAAACAACTAATGGTTGTTTCCTAATCAAAGTTTTAAGGTGCCGGAATATACCAATTCCGGTTATTTCGGCACCAAAAAACATACCGACCAGTCGGATTATTTATTTAAAATCATAGTTTAAGATAGTATGGGAGCAAGTTTTCTGAATTTGGTGGCTACTAAAGTAACCGTGAAAGGAGAAGAACAGAAATTCGTTTCACTGCATCTCCGTCAGGGTTTCAACCGGCATCACACCTTCACTGTGGTGGTGAATTATCTGTCGCCTAACAATACGTTCCAACAGACCCCGGAAAAATTCATCGGCTACATCGGGGAGACTGCCAGCATTTCATTTGTCCATAGGCAGACGGGTGAAAGTTATGACTTCGAGGGAATCATCACTCAAGTGGAAATGGTTGGAAGCATGGGCGAGACAGGCGGAGTGGCCATTCACGGAACAAGCCCTACGATACTGTATGAGAACAACAGGACACTCGATTCTTGGATGGATCAGTCCCTCTCTACCATAATAAAGGAGGTGACGCAGGAGTATGGAAAGGTCAATTTGGTTTCCAATCCCAAGTATGCGGCGCCCATACCCTACATGGCGCAGTATAACGAGAGTGTCTTTGACTTTATGAATCGCCTTTCGGCTCTTTATGGGGAGTGGTTCTATTATGACGGGACGAAAGTTTATTTCGGCAAGCCTGACAGGGACAATACGGAGAAGATTGTTTATGACATGGATTTGGAGGAGGTACGTCTGGTTGCCAATCTGGTACCGGGTAAATCCGCAAGATACGATTATGTAGCGCAGGAGAACAAACAGCATAATGCGGATACGCCTGCCAAACCGGATGGCATGAACGACCTTCAGTCTATTGCACACAGCTGCTCTGAGAAGGCATATACCGCAAAAACGACCTCGGCTGCCGACCCCCATGTAACGGACAAGGCGGAACTGGACGAACAGATGAGGATTGTAAAGAATGCGTCTGGTGCCAATCTTCTGAACATCAAAGGCATAGGAAAGACTTGCCGGATAAGGATTGGTGAAATCATCGATGTTTCTTTCCCTGACAGGATGAAACTGCCTCCTTTAGGCAAGTTCCGTATTGTCGGGATTGAGCATGAGGTACGCCGTGACGGACATTACTCCAATAGTTTTGTCGGTGTGCCGGACGGTACGGTACATATTCCTGTTCCCGATGTGAAGCGGCCGTTGGCGTTGCCGGAACTGGCTACGGTGAAGGAAAACAACGACGACAAGGGACAGGGACGTGTGAAGGTGGCTTTCGACTGGCAGAAAAACGGCAAGACAACCAATTGGATCAGGGTGCAGACTCCTAATGCGGGAGTAAGTGGTGCGGTTCCCAAGAATCGCGGATGGGTATTTGTTCCGGAAGTCGGCGATCAGGTTATGGTAAGCTACGAGCATGGCAACCCGGACCGCCCCTATGTTACGGGATCGGTGTTCCATTCCGGTTCTGGTAAAGGAGGGGACAAGGACAACAAGGTCAAGAGCATTATCACACGCAGCGGCAATGCCATCGTTTTCGATGATGAAACGGGAAGCATCGTTATTACCGACCAGACGGGAAAACAGCTGATCATGTTGGATGGCACGGATGCCATTACCGTCATGGCGAAAAAGAGCATTACCCTTACCAACGAGGCGGAATCGGTCATCGTAATGGATGATAAGTCGATAGGCTTGCAGGCCGATACCATTGCTCTCGAAGGCAGGAAAAGTGTAACATTGCTGTCCGGCAACGAATGTATGGTGCTCAGCAGCGAAAAGAGTATAATTAGCAGCAGCGGTACCAATATCAAACAGGAGGCGGCAAAGGATTACGATGTTGCTGCAAAGAACGGAACGGTCAACGGTGTAAATCTGATGATAGAGGGAAAGGGAAACGTAACGGTTTCGGGAGGAATAGTAAAGTTTAATTCATAATTCGGTTGGCTATGGGAGCATCTGCATCTGTGATACAGGAATATTACAAAGCGGTCGATTACTGGGCGGACATAGTCGGCAACAGGGACTGGAAACTGTCTGTATGGATTGTCGGGCAGAACGATGTGGACTTGGTGGACAGGTTTCTGGAAATAGAACGTTCTCCGGTAGGGCAGTTCGATGACATATTCTTTCGTTTTGATACGCCGTACAGGGGGGATGACGAGGAATACACTGAACAGCTCTGGCAGGAATATGCGGGTTGGTTTTCAGAAAAGGTTGAGGAGAAGTATGATATTCTCAGGGCTCTGAGGCACGACGGGTTGCTGAAGGAAGAATACATTCCTGATGTGTCGGTTGAGCATACGGCGGGCAACTTGTGGAGAGAGATGTTGCGTTTCAAGGCATGTATCTCCCGGTTGGATGATGCCTTTTTCTGTCTGTACTTTCCTCCGGAACAGGAAAGGGGGTATTCCCGGACAGGATGGTTCGGCAATGTGCTGAAAGAAGGTGTTCCGCAGGGAATCCGGATGACAACCGTTGACTTGAAAAAGAACAGGAGTATCCGATTGGGTGAGTCTCGGGAAGTGGTTTGCATACGCCCGCAGTTCGATATGGCGGCGGCTTTGCATAACCGGATGGCACAGTCGGATAGCGGTAACGACCTGATTGCACCTGAAAATCGGTTCAAGCAGCAGGTTACGGTTGTCATGGATTCTACACAAAAGCAGGATTGGAAATTATTGGACAGGGAAATCCGAAAACTGTTGGATATTGCACAGGAAATAAAGGATACGAATATCCGGATTTCCGCTCTGCTTATCGCATCCGAGGCATGTTATGCTATCAGGGAATATAAGCATAGCATGAAATACAGCGACGAAACCGTCCGGGAGGCGGAAAAGGCGATGCAGGGCGGTGAAACGGCAGGATATAGTTATTGGAAAATGGCTGTTTCCATGAAAGCGGCCATTCTGACAGCCGGGAAAAAACGGGAGGAAGCGGTTGCCTTGTATGACATGATGGCTAAAAAAGCCGTCATGCAAAAGGACCCTTATTATGTCATGGAAGGCTATCGCATGTGTGGTTTCCTGCGCTATGAGGATGGAAAGATGGAACAGGCTTTCGAATATTTTTTGCTTGCCCTGGCAGGAGGCAGCTACCTTTCTGCCGAAATCAGGCGGGGTTCCACGTTCGTTTATGCGGCGTATCTGGCTCTTCATACGGGAAGGCTGGTTCGTGCTCCGATTGATGTCGGGATATTGGAACGGCAGCTCTGCGAATGGATTGGGGAGGATTGGAAGGAACTGGTGGACAATCCGGATATGCAGCAGGCGAAGGCCAGAAGAAGGGGAAGTTTTTTCAGTTGAGCGAGATTTAATTAATATATATTTTAAATTTAAAATTGAATAAGTATGGATCTTGGTAATTATGGAATCGGCGGAAACGAAGTGAAGATTGACGCTTCCGAAGGTATTGCGGAAATTCCACAAAATCGAACCTTATTGGTGGAACAGCTGACGAAGGATGAGCCGGTGGCTCCCGAAGTGGTTGCCGGTCTGACCAACATTGACGAAGTCTTTGCACATTTCCGGCCGGAAATAGATATCGAGTTCGCGGATGCGGACGGTGCTCCCGTAGAGGAAAATTTCCGTTTCCACAATGTCGGTGATTTTTCTGTCAGGAAAATGACGGAACAGAGTTCATTCTTGTCCGGCCTGAATGCGGAAAAGCAGTTTGCGGACAGGATGGAGAAGTCGTTGCGTTCCAACAAGGTGCTGCAACGGGTGCTGGAAAATCCGGAGACACGTGGAGCGTTTGTCAATGCGATTTCTGCCATTTTGGACGATTTGAAGAACAATGAGAAGTCTAACCCCACTAATGAATGATAGTTATGAGCGAACAGAATACACAAAGAGAAGCAGCCGTACAGCAGCAACAGGCTGTGGCGCAGTCCAGAAATCTGAACGCTGAATTGCAGATTCTGGCTAAGTTTGGCGGTTTCAATGTCTTGGAATCTTCCGTGGACGGCATACAGAACATGAATCCGGAGCGTAAGGCACGGCGGAACATATTCCTTTCCGACCCCGAACGGGCGGCTGAGCGCAAGGAGCTGGAAAAACGGCTTGAGATGTGGGTCGATATGTTGAAAGGCAACAAATCCATCAGCGAGATGGTGGAACTGTGCCAGAAGAAGTCTGCGGCGGTGTCCGGTCTGCTATCCCAGAACCAGCAGAAAGCGGTGGAAGAGGTCAGGCAGTTGGAGAAGTCCTACCGCACGGTCATGCTCTTCTACAAGAATACGGATTCCGACAAGATCAAGAATATCTCCATTGTAAACGCTTCGATGAGCCAGCTTACCGATTTGGACAACTCCTTCTTTATCGATGCCATTGCAAACGAGCTTCGTGCGAATTATGACCGTTTGGACTTGCGTACCAACTATTCCCTGCTGGTTATCCCGGGATATTTGGGTTCCAACAAGGTTGTTGAAAAATGGGCAAAGATTGCGCATGACAACAAGGTGATGATTTACACGGATTTCGCTGATCTGGAAAAACCGGATGATGTCATTGAAATGTTCTTTGATTCCAATCTTTCGGGAGGCGATGTGTACAAGTCCAACGTATGTATGACCTGCAACTATCTGGTAGGACGGGGACGCTATGCGGAACTGGGCGAAACCGAAGACTTGCTGATTCCTCCTTCTGCGGCATTGGCCGGCAGTGTGTACAAGACGGTAATGGCACAGGTTACCGCCGGTAAGAAGTATGGTTCCATGAGCGAGGTGGACGGGGTGGCCTTCAACCTGAAAAAAAGCGAGATTTCCGAAATCGAGAAGATTGGCCTGATTCCGATGGTGAAGGAATACGGCAAGGTGATGGCTTTCTCTGCCAAGACATTGTTCAACGGGGACAACTTGGGATTGCAGACCTATTCCGTAGTCCGTGTGTTCGATTGGGTAACGAAAGTGCTGATGGATTTCCTCAACCGCCGTGCCTTTGAGAACTGGAACAGCAAGGCGGAAAGGGATTTGCGTGGTCAGATCAGCAAGTTTTTGGATAGCATACAGGGTCCCGGACGCTTGATTGAGAAATTCAAGATTCTTCGTTTCGAGCGCGATCCGAAGCAGAAAGACCGTATTTTCCTCGACATTCACCTGACTCCTTATTTCCCGGCAAAGAGTTTTGTCATCAAGTTGGAAGGTACAAAAGGGGATGACGAGAACGACTGGAACAGCGACTATGCACAGGATGCATAGGTAAGTCCTTACAGGGACAGCCGGAGTGTGCCGGTTGGAATGCCCGGTTGTCTCTTTTTCACATTCTAAAAAATTCTCACCATGTCAGATGTGTTCAAGAATATAGCTGACGCCGCCGGTAGCAGCAGCGTCAGACGGGGCTTTGCCGACCTTTTTTCAGCCTCCAAGGCGGCTTTGGACGAGATTCAGGCGGGTCTGGGCGGAATCCTTCCTTCCATGCCGGGTATGCCTGTCGCCAAGTTCGGCGACCTGTCCATCGGGATAGACATGCATCCTACCGTTACCCCTCCCTCTCCCATCATGCCTGTGCCTCATGTAGGCAAAGTGTACGACCTCATGGCAGACCTCATGGCCGGCATGGCGGCTGCCATGCCGCCTGCGGCTGATGGAGTGGCCGGAGTGGCGTGCAACATCCTCAAGAGCATGGCTCCGTCGGTCAAGGTGCATAACCAGTGGATTGCGCAGGCAGGTATCGGCATCGTGCATCTGCCGGCATTTGTATTGCATCCGGCCCCGTTGGTCAGCGGTATGTCCGAGTCCGAGATGTGGATGGGCAGTTCCACTGTCCTGGCGGACGGTGCGCCATGTTCCTCCCTCACACATCCGGCACTCTCATGCAACATTGTGGGAATACCGACGATTCCCCGCAAGGGAAAGCCCAGGAAGGTGAGCAAGGCCCTGCTTGCCCCCACTTCCATGCTCTCCACCATCACATCCGTAGGAAATCCCGTGCTTGTGGGAGGACCGCCTACCATTGATGTATTTGCGCTGGCGATGAAGTTCGGACTGAAAGGCTTGGGCAAGATGTGGAAGAAGATAGGCGACCGCTTCCAGAACCTGATCGACAGGCTGAGGAAAAAAGGCATGAACAGGCTGGCGGACATTCTCCAGCCCATCAAGTGCAAGACTTTCGGTGAGCCGGTGGACGCTGCTACGGGCAGGGTCTATCACACCAATGCAGACTTTGAGCTTCCGGGTCCGATTCCCGTCGTATGGGAACGTACCTATTACAGTGATGCCGCCGTGGACGGTCCGTTGGGATACAACTGGCACCACAGCTACAATCTGGGAATACGGCAGCTGGAGGAAGGGGCGTTCGCATTCCGCCATGCTGACGGACGGGAGTCTTTCCTGCCCGTACTGAAACCCGGAGATTCCTATTTTGACCGCAAGGAACAGTTGTCTTGGACACTCGATGGCCGGGGTTACCTGCTTACGGACATCCGGGGGTTGCAATACCGTTTTGACGGTCCTGAAAACCGCTCCGGTTACCGCATGGTGTCAGGCATTTCCACGAAGGACGGATTCCGGATCCGCTTCGAATACGCTTCGGGGGGAAGGCTGGCAGGAATCATATCCTCACGGGGAGAATTCCTGAAAGTGGAAACCGACGGATTGGGACGGGTGCTCTGCGTATCCGTGAATCAGGACGGTGAGGAGGTGAAGCTGGTCCGTTACCGTTACGATGACCGGGGCGACATGGTGGAAACGCTGGATGCGCTGGATGTCAGCAAGCATTTCGTCTATTCCGGCGGACACCTGCTGGTACAGCTTACCAACCAAGGGGGTATGTCCTTCCATTGGGAATATGAAGGTAAGGGGGAGAATGCCCGCTGTGTGCATACATGGGGCGATGGAGGCGTGATGGAATATTTCATCCGCTACGGCAAGGGATATACCCATATCCGTAACGGAGAAAATGCCGAAACCGAATATCATTACGGTGAGGACAAACTTATCTATAAGATAGTGGATGCCAACGGAGGAATTACCCGCCGCCAATACAACAGTTTTCAGGAGCTGGAGGTAACGGTCAATCCCGAAGGCTATACCCGTAAGACCGCCTACAACGAGTTCGGTCAGCCGGTCCGGATAACGGACGAGAACGGGGAGGACACCTTCCTGGACTATGACGGCAATCGCAACCTCGTCTCGCTCTACACTCCGGGTGGAAAAAGGCTTTCATGGGACTATGACGGACTGGACCGCGTCGTCAGCCGGACCACACCGGGCGGAGAAACAGTGAAATATGCCTACGAGGGAGGCGTGTTGCGAACCATAACGGACGGACAGGGGCGTGTCTATACGCTCACATTCAACGGACGTTACGATTTGGAGCTGCTACAGTTCCCCAACGGGCTGTTCCGTCGGTGGGAATACGACGGCAGGGGCAGGCTCGTACAGGCGGTGGACGTCAAAGGCAATGCCACCCGTTATGCCTACGACCGTGCGGACAACCTGATACGGCTGGAAGAACCGGACGGCAACGTGCACCGGTTTGAGTACGATGCCATGGGGAACATGATACATGCCAGCGACAACATCCGCGAGGTCAGATTCACCTATGGGGCACTGGGAGTACTGAAAAGCCGCGAGCAGGAACGGCACCACATCACCTTCGGCTACAACAGTGAGTTGCAGCTCCGCCGCATCGGCAACGAGGCGGGCGACAACTATTTCTTCGAGCTGGACGGGCTGGGGCAAGTCGTTACGGAAATCGGTTTCGACGGGTTGCGGCGTGAGTACGAGCGCGATGGTGCGGGACGTGTTACCCGTGTGAATCGCCCCGGGGACAAATGGACGGAATACTTGTATGACGGACTGGACAACATACTGAAGGAGGAACAGTATGACGGAGAGATATCTCTTTACACGTACGACAAGGACGGTATGCTCGTCAAGGCGAAGAACAGTGAAAACCTGTTGGAGTTCACCCGCGACAGGAAGACGGGACTGATTACAGAGGAGAAGCAGGGAGAACACACCGTCAACCGCACATACGATAGCGAAGGCAACTGTACCCGCATCACCAGCAGTCTGGGAGCGGACATCCGTCATACGTACGACCGGGAAGGCAACTTGCAGACCATGCAGGCGGGCGATAGCTGGCAGGCGTCATGGGTACGTGACAATACCGGGCTGGAAGTACAGCGCACCTTTTCCAGCGGTGTGACTGTCAGGACGGAACGTGACTGCTTCGGCAGGGAGATACGCAAGTTGGTACGGTCAGGCGGCATAGAGAAAGGCGCCTACCGCTACCAATGGGGCATCGCCAACCGCCTGCTCTCCAAGGAGAACGAACTGACGGGTACCGTCACACGTTACGACTACGACCGTTTCGACTTCCTTATCCGGCAGGAGACTATGCAAGGTTCGGAAACGGATGTGATTTACCGTGTGCCGGACTTCGTGGGCAACCTCTTTGAGACACCGGACAAGAAAGACCGCAAATACGGTGCCGGTGGAAAACTTTTGGAGGACCCGGATTGTTTCTATCACTACGACGATGAGGGAAACCTCATTTTCCGCGAGTTCAAGCAGTTGCAGGAAACGGGTGTAAGGTACGACCGGAAGCGCATGGAGAAGGAACGCGGCATCCACTGCCTAGCTACAGGCATGGGATGGCTCTACGAGTGGGCGTCCAACGGTATGCTGAAGAAAGTGATACGCCCGGACGGCAGGCCGGTGGAGTTCCGCTACGATGCGTTGGGACGACGCACGGCTAAGCAGTATTTCGGAAAGGTCACACGTTGGGTATGGGACGGAAACGTACCTTTACACGAATGGAGCTATAAAGCCATTGGCTTACAATCGGACGAAGAGGAAAACATCCCTCCAAAAGAACCGGTAGAAGATATTACTACCTGGGTGTTCGAGGCAGGTACGTTTGTACCTACGGCAAAGATACAGGAGAGCAAGCAGTATTCCATTGTGTCCGATTATATGGGTACTCCCATCCAGATGTTCGACGAGCAGGGGAACAAAATCTGGGACTGCACGCTGGACATTTACGGAAAAGTGATTGCCGTTAATAAGGGAACGGAGTTTGATTGTCCGTTCAGGTTTCAAGGGCAGTATGCGGATGAAGAAACAGGACAATATTATAACAGGTTTAGATATTATGACAGTTTTGTTGGAAAATATTCATCGCAAGACCCAATAAGATTACAAGGCGGTATGCAACTATACAATTACGTTAAAAACGTAAATTACCAAGTTGATAGATTGGGATTAGTTGAGACAAAAAATTTCCCCAATTTTGATGCTGCACGAAAAGAAGCATTTAAAATAGCATCAGGAGGAGATCCAAACGTAACATTTCAACCAACAAAAATAGACCCCATTACAGGAACTGAAGTCGAATTTAAAGGGTCAAATGGCTCCAAAGTAGCATATGACTCAGCTCACCCAGATATGGATGCAACCAAAGGGCATCATAAGCCCCATATTGGTGTCCAAACAGGTGGAAAAAGAGGTAAAGGAGGTACTCAAAGATGGAATTTAACATATGACGGAGATATTCATCCACATCGTTCAAATGTAAAGGGAACAGGTGATTTATACCATTAGACATTAATAAAAGTATGAATAATAATGATGAAAAATATTCAGAGATAGTCAATGCCTCACAAGAGTTAGGCATTGTAAAACAAGTTTCCGAATTAATAGGAGATAATAAAGTTTCTATTCTAAAAGAAATCAAGGATAAATTTATAATTGGTAATCTGTCTCTTATACACATCTCCGAGCCCACGAGACCCTAAGACATCTC
>ENA-UALM01000393-UALM01000393.1-human-gut-metagenome-genome-assembly--contig:-NODE-393-length-12197-cov-4.706309_pt1 | contig 12197 bp, 7 predicted proteins | sample MGYA00243700_ERZ654468 | MGnify/ENA primary metagenome ERZ654468 (study PRJEB26926, sample SAMN06164823) | human gut metagenome | biome: ENVO:00009003; feature: ENVO:2100002; material: ENVO:00002003... | reverse complement strand
CGTCAGATGTGTATAAGAGACAGGATGTGGAAGGCATCGACGAGGCACTGTTCAACCAGTGCGCTACCACCGTGTTCAGTGAGCCGCCGGTGGATAACACCTATGCGGAGCTGCCTGAATTCGAGGGCATTTCCTTTGCTGTGGAGTACCTGCCCGGCCAGTTCGACCAGCGCGCCGATTCTGCCGCCGAGTGCATCCAGCTCATCAGCCAGGGCGAGCGCCCGCTGGTTCGCTCTGCCCGTGTCTACCTGCTGGAGGGTTCCCTGACCGAGGAGCAGGTGGCAGAGATCAAAAAGTACGTCATCAACCCGGTGGAGGCCCGCGAGGCTTCGCTGGAGACCAAAGCTACTCTGAAGATGGAGTATCCCATGCCCACCGCTGTGGCCACGCTGGAGGGCTTCAACGAGCTGGACGAAGAGGGCCTGAAGAAGTTCATCGACGAAAAGGGCCTGGCCATGGATCTGGGCGATATCAAGTTCTGCCAGGAGTACTTCCGCTCTGAGCACCGCGACCCCACCATCACCGAGATCAAGATGATCGACACCTACTGGTCCGATCACTGCCGCCACACCACCTTCGGCACCATTCTGGACGATGTGCAGATCGATGACGCTGTGGTGCAGGAGGCCTTTGACCGCTACATGGCGATGCGCACCGAGCTGGGCCGCGAGAACAAGCCCCGCTGCATGATGGACCTTGCCACCATTGGTGCCAAGGAGCTGAAGAAGCAGGGTATCCTGAAGAATCTGGACGAGTCTGAGGAGATCAACGCCTGCACCGTCAAGATCAAGTGTGACGTCAACGGCAAGGATGAGGACTGGCTGTTCCTGTTCAAGAACGAGACTCACAACCACCCCACCGAGATCGAGCCCTTCGGCGGTGCGGCCACCTGCATCGGCGGTGCCATCCGTGACCCGCTGTCCGGCCGCAGTTATGTCTATCAGGCCATGCGTGTGACCGGCGCGGGCGATCCGCTCAAGCCTGTCAGCGAGACCCTGCCCGGCAAGCTGCCCCAGCGCAAGCTGGTGACCACTGCCGCTGCCGGTTACTCCTCCTACGGCAACCAGATCGGCCTTGCCACCGGCCAGGTGGATGAGATCTATCACCCCGGCTATGTGGCAAAGCGCATGGAGATTGGCGCTGTTGTGGGCGCAACGCCCGCCTCCCACGTCCGCCGCGAATGCCCCGCTCCCGGCGACGTCATCGTCCTGCTGGGCGGCCGCACTGGCCGCGACGGCATCGGCGGTGCCACCGGTTCCTCCAAGGCCCACAAGCTGGACAGCCTGGAGCACTGCGGTGCCGAGGTGCAGAAGGGCAATGCCCCCATCGAGCGCAAACTGCAGCGTCTGTTCCGCCGTGAGGACGCCTGCAAGATGATCAAGCGCTGCAACGACTTTGGCGCAGGCGGCGTGTCGGTGGCCATCGGCGAGCTGGCCGACGGTCTGTTCATCGACCTGAACAAGGTCACCAAGAAGTACGATGGTCTGGACGGCACGGAGCTGGCCATCAGCGAGAGCCAGGAGCGCATGGCTGTGGCGCTTGCCCCGGAGGACGTGGACAAATTTATCGCCATCGCCAATGAAGAGAACCTCGAGGCTACCCCCGTGGCCAAGGTCACCGAGGAAAAGCGCCTGAACATGGTGTGGAACGGTGTGTCCATCGTGAACATCAGCCGCGAGTTCCTGAACTCCAACGGTGCCGAGAAGCACCAGAACGTCCATGTGGAAAAGGCCACGGTCTGGCAGCCCCAGTGGGAGGGCCTGACTTTCAGCCAGAAGATGAAGAACATGGTGGGTGACCTGAACGTCTGCAGCAAGAAGGGCCTTTCCGAGCGGTTCGACTCCACCATCGGTGCCGCTACCGTACTCATGCCCTTCGGCGGTGCCTACCAGCTCACCCCGCAGAACGCCATGGTGGCAAAGCTGCCGGTGGACGGCGAGACCAGCACCTGCTCCGGCATGGCATGGGGCTTCAACCCCTTCCTGATGAGCGCAGACCAGTACAAGGGCGCTCAGATGGCTGTCATCGAGAGCGTTACCAAGCTGGTGGCCTCCGGCTTCCGCTATGAGGACGCCTACCTGACCTTCCAGGAATACTTCGAGCGTCTGGGCACCGCCCCGGAGCGCTGGGGCAAGCCGCTGGCCGCTCTGCTGGGCGCTCTGGATGCCCAGATGGGCCTCGGCATCGCCTCCATCGGCGGCAAGGACAGCATGTCCGGCTCCTTCGAGCAGCTGGATGTGCCCCCCACGCTGGTCTCCTTTGCCACTGCCATCGGCAAGGCCAGCAAGGTGGTCTCCACCGAGTTCAAGAAGCCCGAGAGCACTGTTGTCCTCATCCGGCCCATTCTGGACCCCGAGACCGGCTGCCCCAACTTCTTCTCCCTGAAGGCAAACTACAAGATCGTGGAGCAGATGATCGAAGAGGGCATGGTGGCATCTGCCTGCGCCGTGGGCTACGGCGGCATTGCCGAGGCCCTGTTCAAGATGGGTCTGGGCAACCACATCGGTTTCAAGATGCGGGCTGACCTGGGCACCCACCAGATGTTCGAGCCGATGTACGGTTCCATCGTGCTGGAAATGGTGTCCGATGCACCTGCCGGCGAGATCCTGGGCGAGACCACCAAGGAATACACCTTCGAGGCCTGCGGCGAAACGCTGGACATGGCACAGCTGCAGGAGATCTGGGAGGCCAAGCTGGAGCCGGTGTACCCCTACCGCAAGGCAGGCCCCACCGTGGAGCCCATCACCGGCAGCCTGACCGCCCCCGCCGCACCCAAGATCGGTGTGGCAAAGCCCAAGGTCATCATCCCGGTGTTCCCCGGCACCAACTGTGAGTATGACACCGCAAAGGCCTTTGCCCGTGCCGGTGCCGACCCGGAGATCCTGGTCATCCGCAACCTGACCCCCGCCGACGTCACGGCCAGCTGCGAAGCACTGGTCAAGGCCATCGACAACAGCCAGATCGTGATGCTGCCCGGCGGCTTCTCCGGCGGCGACGAGCCGGACGGCAGCGCCAAGTTCATCGCCTCCTTCTTCCGCAGCCCGGCGGTCACCGAGGCAGTGCGCCGTCTGCTGCAGCAGCGCGACGGCCTGATGCTGGGCATCTGCAACGGCTTCCAGGCCCTGATCAAGCTGGGTCTGGTGCCTTACGGCGATATCCGCCCCATCACGGCTTATGACCCCACCCTGACCTTTAACACCATCGGCCGCCACCAGAGCATGCTGGTGCGCACCCGCATCGCCTCCACCGGCAGCCCCTGGCTGAGCAAGTGCGCCGTGGGCGACGAGCACACTGTGGCCATCAGCCACGGCGAAGGCCGTTTCGTGGCTCCGCAGGAGGTGCTGGACACCCTGATCAAGAACGGTCAGGTGGCCACTCAGTATGTGGACCTGACCGGCACGCCCACCATGGATCAGCGCTGCAACCCCAACGGTTCGGTGCTGGCCATCGAGGGCATCACCAGCCCGGACGGACGTGTGTTCGGCAAGATGGGCCACTCGGAGCGCAGCGGCGAGTACCTGTACAAGAACGTCACAGGCGATAAATACCAGCCGATCTTTGAGGGCGGCGTGGACTATTTCAAGGTTTGATGGTAGAATAAGAAGAAAAATCCCTCAGTCATCGCAGACGCAAGGGTGAACCCTCTCAGTCAAAGCCTGACGGCTTTGCCAGCTCCCCCGAAGGGGGGAGCTTACGAGAGGAGAGGGAAAGGTTGCTTTTTTCTTGGGAAAGAAGCAACTTTTCCGTTTGCAGAAATAGCTCCCCACCTCGGGGGAGCTGGCGAGCAAAGCGAGACTGAGAGGGTTATTTTCAGGAGGAAACAACCAATGTCACAGCATGATCGCTATATCAGCCCTTTTTCCACCCGCTACGCTTCCGATGAGATGCAGTATATCTTCTCGGACGACAACAAGTTCCGCACCTGGCGGCGGCTGTGGGTGGCGCTGGCTCGTGCCGAAATGGATCAGGGTCTGACCAACATCACCCCGGATATGGTAGCTGAGCTGGAAGCCCATGTGGACGATATCAACTACGAAGTGGCCATCGAGCGGGAAAAGCTGGTGCGCCACGACGTCATGAGCCATGTCTACGCCTACGGCCAGCAGTGCCCCAAGGCAGCCGGCATCATCCATCTGGGTGCCACCAGCTGCTATGTGGGCGACAACACCGACATCATCGTGATGCGTCAGGGCCTCGAGCTGGTGCGCAAGAAGCTCATCGGCGTGCTGGCAAAGCTGGCAAAGTTCGCCGAGGAGTACAAGGATATGCCCTGCATGGCCTACACCCACTGCCAGCCCGCACAGCCCACCACCGTGGGCAAGCGTGCTACCCTGTGGGCCAACGAACTGGTGATGGATCTGGCCGAGATCGACCATCGTCTGGCTACCCTGCAGCTGCGCGGTGTCAAGGGCACCACCGGTACGCAGGCTTCCTTTATGGAGCTGTTCAAGGGCGATGCCGACAAGATCCGCGCTGTGGATGCTTCCATTGCAAAGGAGATGGGCTTTGACCCCAAGGCCGTTGTGCCGGTGTCCGGCCAGACCTACAGCCGCAAGGTGGATGCCTTTATCCTGAATGCACTGGCGGGTATTGGCCAGAGCTGCATGAAGTTTGCCACCGACCTGCGCCTGCTGGCAAACTTCAAGGAGATGGAGGAGCCCTTTGAGAAGAACCAGATCGGTTCCTCCGCTATGCCCTACAAGCGCAACCCCATGCGCTGCGAGCGCATCTGCGCCCTTGCCCGCTACCTGATGGTGGATGTGCTGAACCCCAGCTTTACCACCGGCACCCAGTGGTTTGAGCGCACGCTGGACGACAGCGCCAACAAGCGCGTGGCTATGGCCGAGGGCTTCCTTGCCACCGATGCCATCCTGAACATTATGCTCAACGTCACCGATGGTCTGGTGGTGTACCCCAAGGTGGTGCGCAGCCGCCTGATGGCCGAGCTGCCCTTCATGGCCAGCGAGAACATCATGATGCAGGCTGTGGAAAAGGGCGGCAACCGTCAGGAGCTGCACGAGCGCCTGCGCCAGCACGCCATCGCCGCCGGCAAGCAGGTCAAGGAAGAGGGCCTGCCCAACGATATGGTGGACCGCGTTGCAGCCGACCCCGCCTTTGGCCTGACCAAGGAGGAGATCGTGGCCGGTCTGGTGCCCGAAAACTTTGTGGGCCGTGCACCCCAGCAGGTGGAGGAGTTCATCGCCAACGTGCTGCAGCCCATCTTTGACGCCAACCCCGATGCCGTGGAGCAGCACGCATCCCTGAGCGTCTGATGACAGTATAAATTGCAAAAAGGAGAAGCCCACGGGCTTCTCCTTTTTGCGTTTGCGCCTTGCACGATTTTGTCTGCCATGCTACACTGGTAGCAGAACATAAAAAGGAGTACCGCAGATGCGATTGGATAAATATCTGGCCGAGACGGTCCAGTGCACCCGCAGCGAGGCAAAGGCTCTGCTGGCCAAGGGCCGGGTGCAGGTGAACGGTGCCGTCTGCAAAAAAGGGGACACCCAGCTCAAAGAAACCGACACCGTGGCCGTGGACGGCAAGGCCCTGAACTACCGGCAGTTCGTCTATCTCATGCTCAATAAGCCGGAAGGCGTGGTGAGCGCATCCACCGATAAGCGGGACACCACTGTGGTGGACCTGGTGGGGGATGCCTACCCCCGGCGGGAGCTGTTCCCGGCGGGCCGTCTGGACAAGACCAGCACCGGCTTTGTGCTGCTGACCGATGACGGCGGATTTGCCCATGATATCCTTGCCCCGAAGCGCCATGTCTCCAAGACCTATACCGTCACGCTGGACACCCCCCTCACCGAGGAGATGCGCACCGGCTTTGCCGCGGGGGTCACGCTGGCCGACGGCACGGCCCTGTCCCCGGCCGAGGTGACCGCCCTTTCTCCGGACGGCCTGACCGTGCGGGTGGTGCTGAAGCAGGGGGTGTACCACCAGATCAAACGGATGTTCGGCGTGTACGGGGCCGGGGTGAACGGCCTGCACCGGGACGCCATCGGCGGGCTTGCACTGGACGAGAACCTTGCGCCGGGCCAGTGGCGGGAACTTTCGGACGATGAGGTGGCAGAAATTACCAGAGGATGAGGGCCGCTTTTCACCCGGATTTCAAAAAAACATCACATTTTAAAGCTAAAATAGTGCCAAGAACCACGCAAAAAAGCACTTTTTTGGCCTGCAAACGCCCCGAAAGATAATTTCAACAAGAAAGAATTATTTTTTTTGTTGAAATCTGTTGCAAAAGTAAATTCTTTTGTGTAAAATATAGATTGTAATGCGGCTAAATTGTTTAAAATCACAACCCATGCCGCCGCGGCTTGCACAAACGAGGAAAAGGGGTATCCATTTATGGCCAATAGAGTATTTCAAAGCGTGATCTACCAGATGAAAGATGCGATCAACCGGGTGGTTGGCGTGGTGGATGAGACCGGCGCTGTCATTTCCTGCTCGGAACTGAACCTGATCGGGGAAGTGCGCGACGGCTTTGTGGCGGAGCGCCTGACCGCAGGGGACCGCTTTGTGCGCGATGGCTACACCTACCAGCAGTTCTCCAGCGCAAAGCATAACGATTATGCCGTTTTTGTGGAAGGTGCGGACGAGACTGCGGGCCAGTTTGCCGCTGTGCTGTCCATCAGCCTGCAGAGCATCAAGCAGTATCACGACGAGAAGTTCGACAAGGCCAACTTTATCAAGAACGTGGTGCTGGACAACATCCTGCCCGGCGATATCTACGCCAAGGCCCGCGAGCTGCACTTTGCCACCGACGTTTCCCGCGTGGTGTTCATCGTGCGCGTGACTTCCGGCGGCGACATCTCGGCTTATGATGTGGTCAGCAGCCTGTTCCCGGATAAGCAGAAGGACTTTGTGTTCAACATCAGCGAGACGGATACCGTGCTGGTCAAGGAGATCCGCAAGGGCATCGACCGCACCGACATGGAAAAGCTGGCCGCCAGCATCGTGGATACCCTGTCCGGCGAGCATTACATCAAGGCCGTGGTCGGCATCGGCACCCCCATTTCCAACGTGAAGGATCTGGCCACCTCCTTCAAGGAGGCCCAGATCGCCATGGAAGTGAGCAAGGTGTTCGACACCGAGAAGCAGATCATCCGCTACGACAACCTCGGCATCGCCCGCCTGATCTACCAGCTGCCCACCACCGTGTGCGAGATGTTCCTGCGCGAGGTGTTCAAGCAGGGCAGCATCGAGAGCCTGGATCAGGAGACCCTGTTCACCATCCAGCGCTTCTTTGAGAACAACCTGAACGTTTCGGAAACCAGCCGCGGTCTGTTCGTGCACCGCAACACGCTGGTGTATCGTCTGGAAAAGATCAAAAAGCTGACCGGTCTGGATCTGCGTGAGTTCGACGACGCTATCGTCTTTAAGGTAGCGCTGATGGTAAAGAAATACCTGTCCAACAACCCGGCCAAATACTGATATTTCGCTGTGCGGGTTTTGCCCCGCCGGCGCCGAACCGGCCGCTCGAAACCGATGCTGGCCGGTTCTTTTTGCAGTGTTAGCTGCGGACGGGCTGTCTTGACCGTCAAAAATCTTGATGTCAGGAGCTAATACGATTCCATGATCGATTTTGAACACGTTTCCAAAGAATATAAAAAGGGTGGCCGCCTTGCGCTGGAGGATATCAACTTCCATGTGGATGAAGGCGAGTTCGTCTTTCTGCTGGGTCACTCCGGCGCAGGCAAATCCACCCTGCTCAAGTTGATCCTGCGGGAGACTCTGCCTACCTCCGGTAAGGTGACCGTGCTGGGCAAGGACGTAGCCAAGCTGCGCCGCCACAAGATCCCTTACCTGCGCCGTCAGATGGGCATCATCTTTCAGGATTTCCGGCTGATCCCAAGTATGACCGTGTACGAGAATGTGGCCTTTGCCATGCATGTCCTCAACGTGCCCCACAAGGAGATCCGTCCCCGCGTGGAGTACATTCTGGAGCTGGTGCATCTGGAGGATAAGGCCAAGTGCTACCCGGATACCCTTTCCGGCGGCGAGCAGCAGCGTGTGGCTGTGGCGCGTGCGCTGGTGCATAACCCCAAGCTGGTCATCGCGGACGAGCCTACCGGCAACATTGACCCGGAGCTGAGCCTGGAAATGATGCAGCTGCTGGAGCGGGTGAGCAAAATGGGCATCACAGTGCTGGTGGTCACCCACGAGCACGAGCTGGTGCACCGCTTCCATCAGCGTGTGGTTACCCTGAGCCATGGCCGCATCGTCTCGGACGTGCCCGCAGACCCCGTGGCCGCCGCCGAGGACGATCTTTCGCTGGATGTTGCCGCCTTTGATGCGGACGATGCGTCCGCTGCCAAAAAGGAGGTGGCTGCCGTATGATGCGTCCCTCTACCTTCTTTTTCCTTACCCGGCGCGGTGTGCGCAACTTGGGCAAGCACTGGGCCATGACCATTGCCTGCATCGCTTCTTTGAGTGTTTGTATGACCCTGAATATCTTTGCCAGTCTGGCCGAGGTGAATGTGGGCAGCATGGTGGCCTATCTGGGCAGCCAGAACGAGACGGTGGTCTATCTGGACCCCGAATGTGATGATGCCACCGCCGCGCAGGTAGGCGAGACCCTTTCGGCTATGCCGGGGGTCAGCGGGGTGCAGTACGTTTCCAAGCAGGACGTGCTCGACACCTACCGCGGCTATATGCAGGATTATTCCTCCCTGTGGGATGAATTTGAGACCGACAACCCCTTTAAGGCCAACTACCGGGTCACCCTGAGCGACCTGACCCAGATGGAGCGCATGAGCGTGAAGATGCAGGCCATCCCGGGCGTTGTCAGCGTTACTGCTCCGGTGGAGATGACCAATGTCTTTGTGGAGATCCAGAAGGCAGTCACCAAGGGTGGCCGCATGATCGTGATGGTGCTGATGGTGGTCAGCATCATCACGGTGGGCAGCACCATCCGTCTGAGCGTTTTTGCGCGCCGCCGCGAGATCGAGATCATGAAGTATGTGGGTGCTACCAACCGCATGGTCACCCTGCCTTTCTTTGTGGAGGGCCTGACCATGGGCCTGATCTCCGGCATCCTGACCGCAGCGGTCAGCCTTGGCTGTTACAGTTATGTGGTCAACGCCGCTGGCGGCTTGGGCGGCATCTGGCAGATGCTCATGGGCCGTGCACTGGTGCCGGTGGCAAACGTGCTGCCGACCATCGTGGTAACAAGCCTGCTCAGCGGCGCTATTGTAGGCGGCGTGGGCAGTATGTTCTCTATCCGCAAACATCTGAATGTGTGACCGAAAGGAGCCGCGTTTTATGAGTAAAGCAATGCACGCAAAGCCCTTCCGACTCACAGGCCCTTATACTGGTCGACACGCCCGGCCGGAAAGCCCCCGCAGCAAGCTGATCCGTGCGGTCAGCCTTGGGCTGGCCTGTGTCTGCCTGCTGCTGACAGCCACGGTGTATCCGGCTTCAGCTGCTACTAATAATACCAGCATGGCCAGTTTGCAGAGCAAGCTGGATAAGCTCTCCCAGTCTATCAACCAGCACAAAAAGGAGCTGTCGGATGCCAAAAAGAAGGAATCCGCCGCCAAGGCGCTGGAAAGCGAGCTGAAGGAACGGGTCACCGTCCTGCAGGATCAGATCAGCGTGCTGGGCGGTCAGATCGCCGCAGTGCAGAACAGCATCGGCGAGAAGGAACAGCAGATCGGCGTGATGCAGACCCAGATCACGGACAAGCAGACCCAGATCGAGCAAAAGCAGAACGAGATCGATGACCAGTGGGACGATTTTAAAAAGCACATGGCTGCCATGCAGGAGCTACGGGACGGCGGCAGTGTGGCCATGCTCGGTGCGGTGAATGACCTGTATGAGCTGCTTACCTTCAATGAGGTGATGCAGGATATCTCTATCAAGGACACCGAGATCATGAACAACATGAAGTCCGCCAAGCAGGGGCTGGAGGACGATAAGGCCGCGCTGGAAGAGCAGAAGGCTGGTCTGGAGGCTGAGAAGGCAGAGCTGCAGAGCCAGAAGAGTGAACTGGACAGCCAGAACGCCCAGATGAAGGGCAAGCAGAGCGAGCTGAACAACAGCATCTCTGCGGCAAAACTTTCCGCTGCCGAGGCACAGGCAGCGCAGCAGAAGGCGCAGGCGGCCATCGAATCCGACGAGTTGAACTATGAGGCCGTGAAAAAGGAGATCCAGAAGCTGATCGCAGCAGCCTCTGCCAGCAAGCCGCAGCTGAGTTTTAGCGGTTTTGCCTGCCCGCTGAAGAGTTACAGCCGCATCTCCAGCGAGTACGGCTGGCGTAAGAACCCTGTCTCTGGCGTAAACAAGCTCCATGCCGGTACCGACTTTGCGGCGGCCGGCGGCACGCCTATCTACGCAGCCGCCAGCGGCTATGTGCAGGTGGCAGGCTGGTCCACCGGCGGCTACGGCAACTACGTTATCATCTACCACGGCAAAATGTCCGATGGCAATACCTATACCACCCTGTATGCGCACATGCGCTCGGTGGCTACCAGTGCGGGCAAGTATGTGAAGCAGGGCGAACTGATCGGTTATGTGGGCACCACCGGCAATTCCACCGGAAACCACCTGCATCTGGAGGTGTGGAAGGGCGGTTCCAAGGCCAACGCTGTGAACCCCCGGAGCTGCATCCCCATTCCCCACAACTAATAAGCAAGGCAAGGAGTCTGGTTGATCTATGAACGAACAAAAACGCAAGCGCGCGCTGCGCATCGGCTGTCTGGTTCTGGCAGGGGTGTTTGTACTCTCGCTGCTGGGCAGCATCTTTATGATGTTGCCGCTCTGACCGGGAGGAAAAAACCATGAACCGTAAAATTTCTTTGGGTATGGCAGTCACCATCGTGATCCTTGCCATGACCGTGACCTTTTCCATCACGATGCTCATCGCCATGCGTCTGTTCGACAGCACGGTCAACAGCGTAAAAGAAAAGGAAAGTATGTACAACAAGATCGCTGAGGTGGACCGCTATGTCCGCAGCAACGATTACTACACCATTGATGAGGCCACCCTGTACGACCGCCTGACCGCCGGTTATCTGCTGGGCACGGGCGACAAGTACGCCCGCTACTACACTGCCAACGCCTACACCGAGCTGATGAACATCCAGAGCGGCAAGATTTTGGGCATCGGCGTGGAACTTGGCATCGACCAGACCGGCTACGCTAAGGTGACCCGTGTTTACGATGGCTCTCCCGCACAGGAAGCAGGCATCGCCGTGGGCGACTACATCACCACCGTGGGCGATACCGATGTCAAGAGCCTGTCCGGCGCAGATGCCGTGTACAAAGCCTTGCAGGGCGAGGCGGGCACTACCGTTACCGTGACATGGCTGGACAGCTCTGCCGCCAGCAAAACGGCTGAGCTGACCCACTCCGGATACACCAGCACCACCGTGGACTACCAGTTGCTGGACAATGTGGGCTATATCCGCATTCGTCAGTTCGACGGCACCACTCCCAGCGAGCTGGACTATGCCCTGCGCACCCTGACCGCAAACGGCGCAGCCAGTCTGGTATTCGACCTGCGGGACAATGGCGGCGGCATTCTGGAAGATGCTGTCAACTGCATTGACCTGATCGCCCCGGAGGGCACGCTGGCCTTTGCTGAGGACAAGAACGGCACCCAGACCCTGCTGGGCACCAGCACCAGCGAATCCCGGATCGACCTGCCCGTGGTCTGCCTGGTCAACGGCAGCACCGCCAGCGCTGCGGAGCTCTTTGCCAGCAGCCTGCGCACCCTGAATGGTGCCCGCCTGGTGGGCACCACCACGCAGGGCAAGGGCACCATCCAGAGCAGCCCCCAGCGCCTGTCCGATGGCAGTGCCGTGGTGGTCACCGTGGCAAAGCTGGTCTGCGGCGATGGCAGCTGCTTTGACGGCACCGGCCTGACCGTGGATGTGGAGCGCCCCCTGACTGCGGACGAGCAGACCGCATACTATGATTATACTGTGGAGAACGATCCCCAGATCCAGCGTGCCGTGAGCACTGCCCAGCAGATGAGCGGCACCACCACCGTGAGCGGTGTCAACGAGGCTGCTTCCAGTGAAGCTGCCGACAGTGCCGCCGCCGAGAGCGTAGCGGAAGGGGACGCTGAGGCTGCATCTGCCGAGAGCACTCCGGCAGAGACCGCGCCCGTCGAAAGTGAAGCAGCAGGGGAGAGCACTGCATCCAGTAGTCAAGAATAAGAGAACAACCCTCTCCGTCAGCGC
>ENA-UALM01000375-UALM01000375.1-human-gut-metagenome-genome-assembly--contig:-NODE-375-length-12594-cov-8.602919_pt1 | contig 12594 bp, 10 predicted proteins | sample MGYA00243700_ERZ654468 | MGnify/ENA primary metagenome ERZ654468 (study PRJEB26926, sample SAMN06164823) | human gut metagenome | biome: ENVO:00009003; feature: ENVO:2100002; material: ENVO:00002003... | reverse complement strand
GAGATGTCTTAGGGTCTCGTGGGCTCGGAGATGTGTATAAGAGACAGCTTTATCGCATATAATTTATTCATAGGAGCACTTTATAGAGAGCACTTCTTTAATGCAAATGATTTTGCTGACACCAAATCGGGATATTGGTTTTTATTGACGTTATTTGAATTTTTATGTGTTTATAGATGTTTGATTGGTTTGATTTCAAGAACCAGCAATTTGTTAATAAAGATTTTGATACTATTTTCTCCATTCGTAGTAGTCAACTTATTGTGCGTATTTTTGCCTGCTGACATTTCTTGTTGGTTGTCTTTAATGAGTTTCCGAAGATACTATTTGTTTTTTGCAGCAGGGTATGCACTATCAAATATTTTTAAAGGTGATAATATTGAAAATAATAAAGTATGGATAGTATCTTCTATTTTGTATATACTAGGAACATTGTATTATGTTCAATATGTAAAATCAGTTGATGGTATCATAGACTTAGTTATTTGGATATTAACAAATTTTGTTGGTTGTCACTTTTGGTTGTGTTTATGCAGACGATTTGAAAAAAACTTCTCTAATCCAATTGTTCTGAATATTGGCAGAAACACTATGGGAATATATACTCTACACTATTTTCCATTATGATGTTTGCAGTATTTACACGATAATGGTTTTATCAATGGGGTAAACTTGGCATCTACATGTTACTTTTGCTTATCGGTACTGGTGATTATTTCATTAGCCTACTGTATGACTATTCTAGCAGGTTGTAACAAGTATTCATCGATTGTATTTCTCGGAAAAGTCTAAAATAGCATCAAGGTGAGAATAGGAATAAATCTTATCGCATTACCTACAGAAAAAGGAAGTGGAGCATTTAGATATATCCAAATGTTATTGCAAGCTATGGGTGAATATGAAATTCGAAATTGCGAATTCATAATCTATAAACAAACTCAGATATCAGAACGATATATTGGCATTCCAAATTCACTTAACGTTAAGTATGTAAGTGTGCCAAATTTGGGAATGGGCATAAAAAGGGTGATTTTTGAACAGACGCTATTTTATAAATATCTGGAGCCTTGCGATGTACTTTATAGCTATTGTACCTCTATGCCATTGTTTGCAAAATGTAAAAAAATATTCACCCTTCATGATGTTTATTATATCACTACGAGACAAAGATATGGTTTGCTTCAAAGGGCATATCTTACATTTATGACAAAAGTATATTGTTGGTTATGTGATAAAGTACTAACGGTTTCAAAATTCAGTTATGAAGAAATTGTTAAATACATAGGTGTTTCAGAGAGCAAACTTTCGTTAACATATAACTTCGTCCTTCCTAAAAGCAACTATATTCCAATGCGACCAGACGATCTGAATGATGTTCATGGTAAGTCTGTTGATATCGATAAACCATTCTTCTTCTATGTTGGAAACCTACAGCCAGGGAAAAACATAAAAGGAATGATTGACGGTTTTTTAGAGTTTGTGCAAGGGAGAAGTGATGTGCAATTAATCATTGCAGGAAAACCAACAACATACGGTGATGAAATGGTGAAGTATGTGGATGGAAAAGATTGTATCCATTATATTGGATACCAATCACGAAATAATGTTGATTGGTTGTTGGCTCATTGTAAAGCTGTGGTATTGCTTTCGTTTTGTGAAGGTTTTGGAATTCCCCCCATTGAAGGTTTTAGCTATGGTAGACCTGCTTTGACCTCAAATACGACAAGTCTCCCAGAAGTAGTTGGAGGAGCTGGCTTTATGGTCAATCCATTTGATGTACAAGATATTTCAAACGGTTTTAGACATATCGAAGCTTATTGCGAAGAATTTATTAAAAATATCCCCGAACAACTGGCCAAATTTAGCTCTCGTGTATCTGTAGAAACTTTTATGAATGAGTTAGGAATTGTGGATTATAAGCTGAAAAAAAAATCAACTCTTCAATAATGGAAAAAATAGCGGTAATATTACCAGTATACAAGAATGACAAAGTGCCTCATGTGCGCTTGTCTCTTAATAGTATCTTAAATCAGACTTACAAGGGGGATTTCACGCTTATCATTGGAGTAGATGGGCCTGTGGGAGAAGAACTGGTTTCTTGTTTAAAAGACTATGAAACCAAGGACAATGTATCCGTACAGTGGTTCCCCAAGAACAGAGGCTTGGCTATTGTGCTGAACGACCTACTTGACATCTGCTTCAAGGAAGGCTATAAATATATCGCTCGTATGGATGCGGATGACATTTCAATGCCTGAGCGTTTAGAGAAACAGATGGCATACCTATTGGCTCATCCTGAGATAGATGTAGTGGGAGGGGCTATTGAGGAGATTGACGAGAATAGCGAGAGCCGTGGTAAGATGATTGTCTATCCTGAAGGTTCGAAGGAGTGCTATGAGTTCTTTGCTCGTAGAAATCCTCATGCGCATCCGGCGGTTCTGTTCCGCAAGAGCTTCTTCGATAAGGCTGGATGCAAGTATCGTCCAGAGTATCGCCAAAATCAAGACACGATGCTTTGGGTGGATGGTATGAGCAAGGGAACGAAGCATGCTAACATTCCAGATGTTGTTCTTCGCTTCCGCTTCACCAATGCTCTCTTCAAGAAGAGACGCAATGGTTGGGCTTTTGCCAAGAAGCAACTCAAAGATCGCAAGAAGATCAACAAGACTCTGGGTTATGGCTTTGGAGCAACAGTCTTCGGTTATATGATGTTCATCGTGCTGGTAAGTCCTGCATGGGTGAAAAAGATTGCATATAAAGTGTTCAGATGACAAGTCTTGAAAATTTAGCGAAATAGTATGTAAAAGAATATTGAAATAGCTGATGTCATAGGTAGTGCACTCTCTCATGGAAGAACAGATACTTAGTTTACTTTTGAAGAGATTGAAGTGGATTCACAGAAAGACCAGTTTATCAGCATTGGAAGCAAGAACAAGTCATTCAACATATAATGGATATGGTGGAGGTTGATAATGTAATACATTGTTCTCCCAAAGAACAAGGCTATACAAGATTGCTTTGAACGTCAGTTCTATCGTCTTCGAAACACGAGACTCACTTTCTGAAATCGTTAAAAACATCTTTGAATTATGAGAGAAAAGAAATTTTTAGATACAGTACATGGGCATATCTCGGTTCCTGAAACTTATATTAGATGTGTTTCATCTTGGCAGTAAGATTGTAGCCTCTATATTACGTCGTTGAGATATCCGAACCTCTTAAATATGCATTGGAAGAGCTGTTTGGAACACGTAAAAAACTTTTTGATGCGTATAAGCAGGAGATTCATGATAGAAAACTTGATGTAAGAATTGCAGATGTAGATATTACAGATGAGTGCTTACTGGCGAAGTTTCAAAATTTGAATAAATACAAGAAAAATGATACTAAAATGGCTATTTGACCGAATCGTAGCGCTTTGGGGATTACTTTTTCTTTGGCCGGTATTACTTGTAGTGGCAATAATGGTAAAGGTAAAGATGCCAGGAGGATCAGTATTCTTTGTTCAGAAGCGCGTGGGGAAAAATGGTAAGCTGTTCAATTGCCATAAGTTTCGTACGATGACTGTCAAACATAATGGTTCTACTGTTTCTGTGGCAGGCGATAGCCGTATTACTCCCTTTGGCGCAACTCTTCGTCACTATAAGTTGGATGAACTTCCCGGTCTTTGGGATGTACTGATTGGCAATATGTCTTTCGTGGGGCCACGCCCTGATGTGCCTGGGTATGCCGATAAACTGACAGGCAATGATAAGGATGTATTGAAACTTCGCCCAGGTATTACTGGCCCGGCGACGTTGAAGTATCGACTGGAAGACGAAATGATTAGTGAATTTGTAGCGAAACGTCAGGCAGAGGGTGATGTTCGTCCGATGCAAGAAATTGCTACAGAATATAATGATACTGTTATCTATCCAGATAAGGTACGCCTAAACTGCTATTATTATCGTCATTATAGCTTTATCAAGGATATTGAGATAATCTTTGCTACGCTACTTGGATTCAAAGTGAAATTTGCCGGTGAGGAAGTCTAATTGATTGAAAACAACTAATCAAAATATTATGTCTACGGAAGAAAGAAAAACAATATACCTTTGCCTTGCTCATATGAGTGAGGAAGGCTATGAACAGAAATATGTCAAAGAGGCATTTGATACCAATTGGGTGGTTCCGATGGGGCCAAATGTTAACGCATTTGAACAGAATCTTGCTGATTTTGCAAATGCGAATTCTGATGGCTCAAAGCTTGCCCGAAAGGTGGTGTGCCTCTCTGCCGGTACTGCTGCTGTTCACTTAGCATTGATTGCATGTGGCGTAAAGGCGGGGGATGAGGTGTGCGTGCAGTCGTTCACCTTCTGTGCTTCTTCGCATCCTATTACTTATCTTGGTGCAAAGCCAGTGTTCATCGACTCGGAGCGAGAAACTTGGAATATGGATCCGGAGCTGTTGGAAAAAGCTATCATTGAGCGCAAGGCGGCTATAGGTAAGTATCCGAAGGCAATAATTCCTGTGGCACTCTATGGTATGCCTTACGACTGTGAGCGCATTATGGCGATAGCAGACAAGTATGGTATTCCTGTGATTGAGGATGCCGCCGAAGGGCTGGGTTCTCGCTTCAATGGTCAGGTGCTGGGTACGTTCGGTCGTTTTGGTGTGTTGTCGTTCAACGGCAACAAGATGATTACGACTTCGGGCGGTGGTGCGTTGATTTGCCGTAACGAGGAGGATGCAAACAATATTATGTGGCACGCTACTCAGGCGCGCGATGCGTACTCTTATTATCAGCATACGGAAATCGGTTACAACTACCGTATGAGTAACGTGTGTGCAGGTGTTGGTCGTGGTCAGATGAAGGTGCTCGATAATCATATTGCGCATCACAAGCATGTGCAAAAACTATATAAGGAACTGCTGAAGGACGTTAAAGGTATACATCTGCATGAACAGCCTGCCGATTCTCGTTACGACTCAAACTTCTGGCTCTGTGCAGCTACTCTTGATGAGGACATTTATATCCAAGGTCAGGAGAAAGCTTACAAGGAAGTCATCAAAACTGCCGTAGGTGGTGCTGCCGGTGTGGTTAAAGAGGTAAATTCGGCTGTTACGGATTGTCAGCCTAACGCCAATGTGGAGGCTCTTCGCATGTTCATGTTCTCGAAGAAGATTGAATGTCGCCCTGTGTGGAAGCCGATGCATAAGCAACCGGTATACGCTGATGCTGTGGCATACGTGAGTGGTGTGTCGGAAGAAATCTTTAAGATTGGTTTCTGTTTGCCAGCTGGTCCGTATGTGACGGATGATGATGTACGTTATATTGTTGATTGCATCAAGGAGGCGATTATCAATTAATATGAAACAGTTTTTTATTGGTGTTTGGCAGTTCATTAGTTATTTGTTCTGGCCTCAGAAGACAGATAAATCAAGGTATGATGCTTAAATAGTTGATTATTATTTAGGATATCTCAATACAGCCAAATATCTTTATCGAAAATTACAATCAATAAATAAAGTCTGTTACTATAAAAAATATTAAGGATTCGCGACGAACGACAAAAAGTTTTTTGCGAACTACATATCCTAAAAATCATGTAGCTGAGACAGGAATTCTAAGAACAGGATTATGATTTTATCAGAACTAATACAAACTATCCACAACGAGATAGTAAAGCGGGATTTAATGTATGAGCATACACCTGCGAATAAAGCTATTCTCGAGCAGAAGTGCGGTGGAACTTTTGAGGCTGTACTAACAGGGAAAGGGGATACGAAGTGTTTAATTCCTCAAGTAGGAACTTTGCATTTTCTCTTCCGCGGTCAAGGTGAAGAGTATATTCCTTGTTCGCCTTCGCTTTATCGTGGTAATCCGACAGATGTAGAAGTGTTCGTGGAGAGGATGCGCCTTGTGGTGTTCCGACGTTTATTGGCATCCCACCCTGTAGTGGAGCAGTTTTTCCGGAAACATAGATTTCTTGTAGATGAAGAAGGGTTGGCGCAACATTATGGTTTAAAGACCTCGGTTCTGGATTTGACAAGTAGTTTGGAGGTGGCATTGTTCTTTGCAATGTGTCCTTACGACAGCGAACATGACAGGTACTGCTATCATAATGATGGCAAGGAGCATGAGGCTGTTCTATATGTCTTTCTGCCGATATTCGATAATGAACCAATCCCTATGTTGGATGGGAACGGATTCTTAAATGGAAGTATCAAGCCTATTGGTTTGCAGGCATTCAGACGTCCTGGAGCACAGCAAGGGTATGGCTTGCATCTGTCAAAGGAGGAAAGCTTGAAAGCGTATATGTATAGGTTTACGTTCACATGTGAGGAGTCGGAAGCTTACTACAGAAAATTTGCTGATGGTGATGGACTTTGGATAAAAGATGAATTAGTGGATAAAGCAAAGTCAATTACTAAGCAGGAAGTCTTTTCATTCGATGTGTTCAACGAAACATTTTGCGACTACAGACCTAAAGGATTTTCTGGCAATAAGTTGAAGAAGTGCTTGCCAAACGGCATCAAGTTAAAAACAAAAGTTGAAGATGTGGTCTTTACCGCAGAGGAACGTACTCAAATAATCGAACGATGGAACAACGATTTAGGTAAATCGATGGCTTCTACCATTTTCCGAAAGCAATGGTTTGAACATGAAGGTGTTGAAGATAGCAACGACGGGCAGCAACGTATTGTAGGCATACATAATGAGCATGCATTCAGATCTTTGAAGCAGTTGGAAACCCAGCAAATGCTTTTGATGATAGCATGTCCTGATGGTCCTAAAGGTGCTGAGTGGAAAAACTACACCAATACTCCATGTACGAGAAAAAAGATGAAAGCCCCCGACAATACCCAATGGACAAAAGTTCCAGCAAGAATGGAGGATATGTTTGGTAATCCGTATCTGACGGAAAAGGATTGGTGGATATGAAGTAAATAGTGACATTCTATCTCAACTATATGCACTTTTCTCAGAAAAACTACTCCCAAGCACCTTTTTTCTTTGGCTACATAGTTTTTAATCCTCACCTTTGCATCGTTGATCAACGAAACGTGTGAATAGGAAAACGAATTTAAATCTCTAAAGAAAAAAAGTATGAGTGTAATTTTTAGGACGGTGGAGAGACCGTCGGACCCCAGGGTTGAAAACTCTCCCAAGAAGTATTATCCGCAGTTGGTGACATTGGGGCAAAGCGTGGATTTGGCATTTATTGCGCAGAAGATGCAGGACCGCTCTTCTCTGTCTATCGGTGACATCAAGAGTACGATGCAGAACTTTGTGGAAAAGCTGAAAGAGCAGTTGCTGGAAGGAAAGACGGTTAATATAGCCGGGCTGGGTGTCTTTATACTGGCAGCCAAATCGAAAGGTGAGGAAAAGGCTGATGACGTGACAGCCAAGAGTGTGGAGAGCGTCCGTATCTGTTTTCAGGCGAATAGGGAACTGAAGATATCGAAGGCTGCTACCCGCGCTGGAGAAAGGCTGGATTTGGTGAGTTTGGATGATTATCTTAAGGGGAAGACTTCCACAGATGGCGGCTCCGGTTCGGAAGGAGGAGGCTCGGATTCGGATGGAGACCAAGGTGAGAATCCGCTGGGATAACGGTAGCTATGAATTATTAATCAGATAATGGATAATCTTTATGAAGAAAACGTGGAATGTGATTTTGAAACTTATTATTGCTGTAGCGAGTGCTGTGGCAGGTGTGATTGGCGGACAGACAATGATGTTTTAGTCCGATAGGATTTGATAGATAAAAAATTAAGAAGAGCTGCTGGCAGGAAATCTGTCGGCAGCTCTTTTTTTAATCCTTGTATGCTTCTTCGTGTACCCCTGCTACTGCCCGTCCGCTGGGGTCGTTCTTTCCTTGGAAAGAGGCGTCCCATGCCAGCGCTTCGGCGGTGGAGCATGCCACACTGGGTACGCTGGGAACACTCCGGGCTGCGCTTTCACTGGGGAAATGCTCTTCGAAGATGGTGCGATAGTAATACTCTTCCTTATTTTGCGGGGTATGTATCGGGAAGCGTTCGGCGGCATGTGCCATCTGTTCGTCGCTGACGGCAGCGGCAGTGATGGCTTTCAGCGTATCAATCCAACTGTAGCCCACACCGTCGGAGAACTGTTCTTTTTGCCGCCAGGCAACGCTCTGGGGGAGTATGTCGGCAAAGGCTTCGCGGACTACTTTCTTTTCTATCTCCTTGCCGGGGCACATCTTGACTGCCGGATTGATGCGCATGGCAACATCCAGGAATTCTTTGTCGAGGAAGGGGACACGTCCTTCCACTCCCCAGGCTGCAAGGCTTTTGTTGGCACGGAGGCAGTCGTACAGATGCAGTTTGGAGAGCTTGCGCACGGTTTCTTCGTGAAAGGCTTGCGGGGTGGGCGCCTTGTGGAAGTAAAGGTAACCGCCGAACACTTCGTCCGCTCCCTCGCCGCTGAGTACCATCTTGATGCCCATGCTTTTGATGACACGTGCCAGCAGATACATGGGGGTGGAGGCGCGGACGGTGGTCACGTCATAAGTCTCAATGAAATAGATGACGTCGCGGATGGCATCGAGGCCTTCTTGAACGGTATAGTTTATCTCGTGATGCACGGTACCGATATGACGGGCCACTTCGTGGGCTTTAATCAAGTCGGGAGCACCCTTCAAGCCGACGGCGAAGGAATGGAGCTGCGGCCACCAGGCATCTGCCTTGTTGTCTGTCTCGATGCGTTTGGCGGCATATTTCTTGGCGATGGCAGAGATGACGGAAGAATCGAGTCCGCCACTGAGCAGGACACCGTAGGGGACGTCGGACATCAACTGGCGCTGTACGGCGGCTTCAAGTGCGTCGTGCACAGCCGTGACTTGTGTGCTGTAGGCTGTCCGGCCTATCGAAGCCGGCGCGGCATTACGTTCGGCGGCAGGAGTGTAGTTGTCCTTCACAGCGGCATAGTCCATCCAGTCGCGGGTGTACCAGCGGTGCATCTTGCCCTCGCGCCCACGGTAGTAGTGGCCGGGAAGGAAAGGCTCATACTCGTCGCAGAAACCCTCAAGGGCTTTCAGCTCACTGCCGAAGTAGATGTGTCCATCCTTGTCGCGTCCTATATAAAGGGGGATTACGCCGATGGGGTCGCGAGCGATGAGGTAATCGTCCGTTTCTTCATCATAGAGGGCGAAGGCGAAGATGCCGTTCAGCTCTTCGAGGAAGCGGATGCCTTTGTCTTTGTAAAGGGCAAGGATGACTTCGCAGTCGGAACCTGTCTGGAAGGCGTATTTTCCGGCATAGCGGGCACGGATGTCGCGATGGTTGTAAATCTCGCCATTGACGGCAAGCACCTGTTTGCGGTCGGGTGAATATAAGGGTTGTCCGCCGGATTCCGGGTCGACAATGGAGAGGCGTTCGTGGGCGAGGATGGCGGAGCCGCCTACGTAGATACCACTCCAGTCCGGTCCGCGATGACGGATTTTCTGCGCCATCCGTAGCGCTTTGTTTCTCAATTCAGGAGTTTGAGACTGTATGTTGAAGATTCCTGCTATTCCACACATGAGAATTAAAAATTAAAGGTTAAAAATTAAAGAAAGGGAAATCATTTCTTGTTTTCTTTTAGAGGTTCGAGGTAACGATCTATTTCTGTTGCCACTCGTCGTCCGTCGGCCAAGGCACGTACTACGAGGCTGGCGCCGTGGGCGGCATCGCCTGCCACGAATACGTTCTCTGCAAACTTCGGTTGCTCGGGCTTGAGGAAACCCATGGCAAGAAGCACCATATCGGCTTCGATGACCTCTTTCTTACCCGTAGATTTCATGGTAGGGCGGTTACCGTCTGTTGCCGGAAGCCACTCCACTTCTTCCACTTCCACACCGCATACCTTGCCATTCTTCCCGATGAACCGGGTAGAGGCGAGGGACCATCGACGGGTACAGCCTTCTTCGTGGCTGCTGGTGGTTTTCAGTACGACGGGCCATTGCGGCCAGGGAGTATCCGGGTTGTGTCCTATGGGCGGTTGGGGCATAATTTCAATCTGGGTTACGCTGACGGCTCCCTGGCGAATGCTGGTGCCTATACAGTCAGACCCGGTATCGCCGCCGCCGATGACGAGTACCCGTTTGCCGCGGGCGTTGACGAGCTGGTCTTTCGGGAAGGTATCTCCATCCAGAATATGGTTCTGCTGTGCCAGCATGTCGAGGGCAAAGTAGATGCCTTTCAGCTCCCTGCCCGGAATGGAGAGGTCGCGGGCGGTGGGCGTACCGGTACAAATGGCGTAGGCATCGAATCCGACGGGCAGTTTCTGCACATCGACATGGACTCCCATCTTGAACAAGATACCTTCGGCCTCGAGGATTTTCATGCGGCGGTCGATGACGGCTTTGTCCAGCTTGAAGTTGGGGATACCATAGCGCAGCAGTCCTCCCGGCATCGGTTTGCTATCGAATAGGGTAACTTCGTAACCTTTGGCGTTCAGCCGTACGGCAACGCTCAATCCGGCAGGGCCGGCGCCGATGACGGCTACTTTCTTTCCGTTGCGTTCGGGCTGGAGGGGGGTGATGTAGCCCTCGCGAAAAGCAGCCTCGGCAATGGCGGCTTCGTTCTCGCGGATAGTGACCGGTTCGTTGCACGAGAGTTTCAGTACGCACGACTTCTCGCAAAGGGCAGGGCAGATGCGTCCCGTAAATTCCGGAAAATCATTCGTACTGTTCAGTATTTGATAGGCTTCGCGCCATTTGCCCCGGTAGAGCGCGTCTTGGAATTCCGGGTCTTTATTGCCCAGCGGACATGCCCAGTGGCAGAAGGGTACGCCGCAGTCCATACAGCGCGAGGCCTGGAGCTTGCGGTCGTGGCTGTTCAGTGTCTGTTCCACTTGGCTGAAGTCTGTGATACGTTCGTGTATCGGACGGTAACCCGCCTCTTGGCGGGGGATATTGAGGAATGCTTTTGGATCTCCCATGATGAACAAATTAAAAAGTTAAAGAATTAAAGAATGAAAGGGGAATTTCCTCAGTCTTTCATTCTTTCATTATTAATTCGCGATTCAATAATCGCGTTGCATTTCTGCAATCTTTTGTTGCAGTTTCTGCATCTGCTCCTCTTGCAGCACTTTTTTGTATTCGATAGGGACTACCTGGATGAACTGGTCGGCATAGCGTGGCCAGTCATCGAGCATGGTGCGTGCCAGTTTGGAACCGGTGTACAGGTAGTGCTGGCGGATGAGCTCGTGCAGTTCCTTGCGGTAGGAGGCCTCTTCGATGAGGCTCAGCTCCACCATTTCCATATTGCAGAAATAGTCGAAGTTGCCGTCCCGGTTCCATACGTAGGCCACACCGCCGGACATGCCTGCGGCAAAGTTGCGTCCCGTCTGTCCGAGTACTACCACGCGCCCGCCGGTCATATACTCGCAGCAGTGGTCGCCTACACCCTCCACTACGGCTGTGGCACCGGAGTTGCGGACGGCAAAGCGCTCGCCTGCACGGCCGTTGATGTAAACTTCACCGCTTGTGGCGCCGTAAAGCAGGGTGTTGCCTGCAATCGTGTTTTTCTCTGCCTCGAAGTTGCTCCGTACCGGAGGCAGGACGGCGATACGTCCGCCACTCAGACCTTTGCCTAGATAATCGTTGGCCTCGCCTTCCAGCTTGAAGTTGACACCCGGGACAAGGAATGCCCCGAAACTCTGCCCGGCGGAGCCTTTGAACTTCACGTTCAGCGTATGTTCGGGCAGCCCTTTTTCTCCGTATTTTGCGGCAATGACACCAGAGAGCATGGCGCCGCAGGCACGGTCGGTATTGGCGATGGTGTACTCCAGCGAGATTTCCTTCTGGTTCTCTACGGCTTCGGCGGCGGCATGTAGCATCTCTACATCTTTCACATGGTCGATGCCATGCTGTTGGTCGGTGACGTGGCGGATGGCGGCTTCGTTGTCTACGCGTGCCAGTAGTTTGTCGAAGCTTATCAACTGATGTTTCCTGATTCCGTCATCCGGCTTGCGGACGATAAGGTCTGTGCGTCCAATGATGTCATCCAGGTGTTCCACACCGATTTCCGCCAGGTATTCGCGTACTTCCTGCGCCAGGAACGTGAAGAAGTTCACCAGATACTCGCTGCGTCCGCGGAAGCGTTTGCGCAGTTCTTCGTTCTGTGTCGCCACCCCTACGGGGCAGGTGTTCTGGTGACATTTGCGCATCATTACGCAACCCAGTACAATCAGGGCACTGGTGGCGAAACCGAATTCTTCGGCTCCGAGCATTGCCATCAGTATGATGTCGCGGCCTGTTTTGAGCTGTCCGTCCACTTGCAGCATCACTTGTCCGCGCAGGCCGTTCAGCACCAGTGTCTGTTGCGTTTCGCTCAAACCGAGTTCGGGCGAGATGCCGGCATAGCGGATGGATGATGCAGGAGAGGCTCCCGTACCGCCCTCTGCACCCGAGATGACTATCAAATCGGCCTTTGCCTTTGCCACACCGGCGGCAATGGTGCCCACACCGCTTTCTGCCACCAGCTTCACGCTGATTTTTGCCCGTGGGTTCACGTTCTTCAGGTCGAAGATGAGCTGTGCCAGGTCTTCGATGGAGTAACTGTCTCTTATACACATCTCCGAGCCCACGAGACCCTAAGACATCTCGT
>ENA-UALM01000374-UALM01000374.1-human-gut-metagenome-genome-assembly--contig:-NODE-374-length-12606-cov-23.846705_pt1 | contig 12606 bp, 4 predicted proteins | sample MGYA00243700_ERZ654468 | MGnify/ENA primary metagenome ERZ654468 (study PRJEB26926, sample SAMN06164823) | human gut metagenome | biome: ENVO:00009003; feature: ENVO:2100002; material: ENVO:00002003... | reverse complement strand
TAATGCTCTTAGTCTCTTTTCCTTATAATCTGCAAGAGATTCATCAGTATAAGATGTTGGAGCATTATAGTCACTTTCTACAAAGGCGTTTGGATTAACTACTTCAGTTAGATGGTTATCAATAATGATAGTACCTTCCTCTGAACGAGTTGCAATAGTATATAAGCTCTTAATAAAATCAGCTACTTCTATACTAGCCTCAGCAGTTTCACCATTCATAGTTCTCTTCTTACTCCAATCAACATCAACAATGAAGTATTTAGCTTCACTACCTTGTGCGGAGTCCTCAGTAAAGAACTCTATTTTATCCTTCTTCTCAGAAGGTAATGAGTTAAGCATCTTATAGATATCTGACTCAGTATTATCATAGATAAATCCTATTGTTTCTCCCTCTTTCAGAGTAGATAGCATTAGGTCTAAGTCACTAGAATCTAAAGAACCTTGGACTTTCTCTCCATGTACTCCAGATTCATCTTGTGTATATTTTACTTCAAGATTATCACCTATAAATGACCATTTCTCAGCAATAGACATCTCAGTTTTAGTTGCCCTAAGTGGTTCAATTAATGCCCTAATATTGTTAAGATTGTCTCTCTTATTAGTATTAGAAGCTCTCATTGAAACTGTTAACTTAGGAGAAGATATACTGAATGTAGTTGAGAATGTGTTATAAACAGCCACATCATCGTTTCCATCCTTTAAACGCCATAGTTGACTCTTACCACTCTGTTCAGTATCTCCTAACATTACTACTGCTACGTTGTTCTTTGCAGCAAAGTCAGAGATTACTTGTAATTCTCCATTAGTGAAGTGAGTAGCTTCATCAATAAATAATACAGATGGCAAATCATCTTTACTATACTCCCTTTCGTCAAGACCAGTGATTTCAACGTGTCTAATATCAGAAGGAGATACTACAATGCTCAAATTGGCAGCATCATTTACATAATCAGGAGATACTCCTAATTTAGCAAATAATGTTTCCTTAGTAAAGGATGTGTTATGCTCAGCTCCAATCTCATCAGCTAAGTTATCACTTTGCTTTTGACGAGGTCCAGCTGTCCAAGTCTTTACATTAGGATTTACAGCTTTAAGCATTTGATATACTGTTTTAACAACAGCTCTAGTCTTACCTGCCCCAGGAACACCTTCAATAAATACTGTGTTTAAAAGAGGAGTACCTTCAAGGTGGTTAGGAATATCAGCAGCTTTAACTACATTGTTAATGAATCTTCTATTAGATGCTAATGTGTAGGCTATTCTAACAGCAAACTCTTGAGTAGCTATAGGTGCTAACTTGGACGTATCACTCTTAATAACTGTATAGTATTGTGATAGGAAATCAGAACTCTTAACCCCAAGGATACCACTAGCGTAAGCTAACTTCTCAGCATCACTAAGAGCCTTAGTAACTGACCTAATACCTTCACTTCCCTTTGCAATACCCTTATGAGATAGTCCACCGTCAAATAAGATAGATTTAATAGCTTCTACTTGGTCTTTACCATGAGATATTTCTTGGAATCTATCATAAAGAGCATCCTCGATAGCTACCCTTTCCTTTTCCATTGCTATGTAGTCTTCATCAGATACATCCAACGTCCTGTCTTGGTCTTCAGTAAACTGTCTTAGAGTAGTAGCATTATTAATAGCTTCCCTTACTTTATCATTTAGTAATACTTCACCATCAATTCCCTTCAGCTGTGGTTCTCCATCAACCATTTTAGTATATAGGAAACTATTCTCATCACCCACAACGTCATAGAATAGATAGTTCATATTTACTGATGTTCTTCTTTGCTCCTTTAACTGAGACTCTTTATTCAAGTTAGATAGTTTCTCGATGAAGTCTAACTTACTCTCAATTCTATCTAAGTCTCTGTTCATTATAGTAGCAACTTCAGAATCAATCAGCCCTAACTCTGGAGCATCCTCAATACTATTCTTTTGATAAAACTCTTTTAGAGTCACATTAAATCCAAATGGATTAGATGCATCTAAGTTATCATATTGAGAAGCATATATAATAGACCTAGCAGCTGATATAATCTTCCTTGCATCCTTTATTTGCTCTTGCTGTAGCTTATTGTCTAATGCAAAGTCAGAGATATGTACTTCATTGAACTGACGTTCTAAATCCTGCAATAGGTCAAATACATTAGTCTTCTTACCAATCACATTAATTCCTATCTTAGATAGAGTATCATATAATGGATTAGTCTTTGCAGTATCAAGCTTCTTTAACAGAGCATTAGCATCATTAAGAATAGGAAGATTCTGAGCTAAAGTTGAATTACTTTGACTCTTTATATCACCAATAATAACATCCAACTGTTTCTCCTGAGTTTCATCAAGACCCTCAATAGACTTTAATGTTTCAATGAGTTCTTGAGTTTTCTCTTTTATATTAGCTACAGTTAAATCTTGAGCCATCCAAGAGCGAATAGCATCTCCAGCTTGTTCACTAACATAATCATAGGCATCTTCCAAGTCTAATTGATATATGCCTGTGTTAACTGTTACAGTTTGGTTAACTAGCTTTCTCATAGAGTCAGCTACTTCCTTATCAATGTACCCGTTAGCCATGAATACGTCAGCAGCTTGATTCAGCTGTCTAATCAATATAGCACCGTTAGAGATTGCAGAACCATCAACCGTAGGCATAGTATAAGTTAAGAACCTTGATATTTCATCAAACGGATGTTCCTTAGCTTCATTTATTCTCGGCTTCTTTAGACTCTCAGCCTTCTCGATTATATCTTCATCAGTAGCATTCTTACTTCCGAACATATCACCAAGTATATCTGATATAGTCATAGGAGTAACATTACCATCAGCATCAGTCAGAGATAAATTAGCACTATAGAAGTTCCTTTTTAGTTGAGCATATTGTTTATATCCCAATTCTCCTGCTTCTTGGAAGATAGGAGATAGCTTCTCATTCATATTACGGAATACATCATATGCCATATCTAATTTAGAATTGGCATCATACTGTAGGTAATTGTTGTAGTCCTCTTTAGCTTTAGCTATATCATCTTCAGATAATGCTTCGAAGTCTTTGTTATATTTAGACTCTGCATACATTCTGAAGTTCATGTCAATAAATGGCTTACTAATTACAGGATTAGTAGAGAACATCACCATTCCTAGATACTTACCTCTCTTACCAGTATGTAAGAACTCATATTGTTCCTTCTTAGCATCATCTATTTGCTGTTGAACAGCAGCCATAGCATCAGCATATTCCTTACTCTTCTTACCGTTCTCGTCTGAATAAGTAGCATTGATTTCATCAATCTTACTATGTAGGGTTAAAAACCTATCAGCAAGATTATTGAAGTCTTGTAAAATTTTACCAGCAGAAGGAGCATTCTTGAATAACTCCTGATACCTTAACTCAGATAACATTTGCTTATCAAGTAAAGTAGCATCAGATAGCTTCATTCCCTCAACAGATAGAACTTGTTCAATGTTGCTTACATAATCCTTCATTAGACTATATATAGCATCATTTTGGTTATCTTTATCAGTTCCTTGTTGATATGCATACTTATCACCCACCTTATCAACCTTAGTTGCAGATAGGTTTCTATCACCAAGCACTCCTTTCTTCTTCATATCCTCCAAAGCCTTGTAAATCTCTTCACCACGACCTTGTCTGATTAAATAAATAAGTTCTTGATTAGCCTGCATATTACTAGAATCGTAGGACTTCCTAATCTTAATATCATTAATACCTTGGAACATACCACCACCGATAGCACCTCCAAAGAATGACATACTATAACGAGAAGCCATATCATTAAAAGCTGATAGTCTTCTTTCGTTACCAGTAAAATATGAGATAGCATTAAATGTTGCTTTAGTAACATCATATAATACTTCCTCAGTTACTTCTTCTACACCTTCCGCAAGAGCATTAGATAGAATAGAAGTAGAGCCGTCAGCAATAGCCTTATAGTTATTCTGGGCAAAGGACTTTGCACCATTAAACAACTTAGCAAATACATTCTTAGTTAACTCCTTAGATTCAGATTTAACTGCATTAGTAGATATACTCTGCTTTGCTTGCTGACTTACATCTTGGATAAGTTTTTTGATTTGAGCCTTATCCATCCTCAATTCTGGAAGTACGTGTTCTCCAATATCACTAGCCATCAGAGCATACATTCCAGCCATATACCCCCAGAACACAGCAGCAGCTTGTTCATCAGATGCCCCTTCTTGTTTAGCATCACTAAAAGCATTATATGAAGCTGTACCAGTCATATAAAGACGAGATAGGTGTTTACCCCAATTCTCATAACTCTTCATATAATTCTGACCCCATATAGTAGCTTTAGCTAAAGCTTCTTTCTGTATAATATCAAGACTACCTGTAGCCTCTAAAGACTTTAATACCTTAGGAATATCCTTAACAGCAGTTTGAGTATACTCTTCTGCCAACTTAGCTATTTGCTTATCCAGCTCTGACGGAGTACCATTCTTAGATGATATACCATAAGATTTAAACAATCTTGGAGCATTAGTAAATATCCACCTCTGTTCATATAGCTGTTTAGCTACATCGCCAACCATATTGAGGATGTTCTCAGCTGCCCAAGGGTGTTGCTTAGCATACTCAGATGTTCCGCCATCCATAGAATATGCAAATCCTTCTAACTTATTAGCCCAGTCGGTAGATGCTCCAGCTAATCCAAATGTAGTCTTATATATAATAGGTAACACTTTAGCTAACTCATTAGCAATACCTAATCCAATATACACTGGTCCTACATAAGGTACAAACATAGGAGCAATCTTAAATGTATTCTTCATTATACTTCCAAATACACTCTTATCTAAGCTATCTGAATCGAAGAAGTCATATTTATTAGCCTTAGAACCATCAGTAGTTAGAACGTCAAATGGAGATAGTATTTGTCTACCATAAGGCTCTCTACTACCTAATTTTTCATAGTAGTAAGTACCTTCGTCGTTTAGTTTTAGCTCACCTTTCTTGTGCCATACCTTTCTATTGGTCTCTGGGTCAATATGATAATCATCGGAATCCCATTGAGCTAGGGCTACTGGTTGGAACCAATTCCTACCTAACCACGCATCATTAGGAGATTCATCCCACTCACCTGTCTCTGGGTCATATACCTTTTGAGTCTGAGCTATTTCAGCAGCAGTAAGGGTTCTATCACTAGTGAACCCTACTTTCTCTACTCCCATCTTCCTTCTGTCAGGATTAAATATCCTATTAATTTGAAACTCAGGTTGAGTTCTTTTACTAGCTTCCTTAGGTGCCCAAATATTATTAAATCCAAAGGTAGCCTCATCCATTACAGTCTCATTGAACGTATTATTAGCTAATAGTTGATATGACTCTAATGCACCATCATAGAATTGGTTAAACTTTGTATTATCAAAGTTACCATCACTATCCTGGAATTGTGGGTTTGATTGTATAATCTTGTTATTAGCATAGACTTCTCTATCTTCAATGGAAGTGTTATTACCATCAATCCCTACCGCTTTAAAATCAGATAAAGAGAAACTAGGGTTCTGTAACACATTCAACATCCAATCATTCGGCTTCTTATTGTCCATTTAATAATTGACTTTTAGTTATGTTGTTGTTATATGCCTGTCTAGCGTTACGGAGTTGTTGTTCTTTTGCTATTTCCATCATAGCTCCTTCATCCTTAATCCATGAGAAGTTACCAGATGCTGCACCTGCTAGGCTCGGAGAGTCATAAATAGGTACATAAGCAATAGTTCTATATAGGTCTCCCATATCCATAGGGTTTGACTTAGTACCTAATGTTGCACTTATCTGTGCTGTTAACCTACCATCTGTGATAGGCATAAAGAAGTCAGAGTTATCATTAGGGTCTTTAAAGGTTTTATCATCACCAATAACTGATATGCCTGCAAACCTCATAAAGTTATCCCTATTAAAACTACCATCTTCATTAAAATATCTATTCAGACCTCTTTCTTGGAATACTTGATTTACTTCAGCTTTAGTAACATCCTTACCTCTCTTGTTGATTTCATCCACAGCTGCCTTGTAAGCACCTATAACATCGAAATCAGGAACAGCCTGTCCATTTTCATCAAGAGTATAAGGTAATTCCATCGTAGATACTCCAGTACCATCGTAGTACAGCTGATTAAGCTTAGTAGCATCAAGCCTTTGTTTACCAACATGGACAGCGTCCTTATTAACTACACTACCTAATTGACCACTTAAAGCTCCCATTAAGGAAGTTGGACCAATAGGTTTACCATCACTACCTGGAATGAATGGTAACTTCTGTGCTTGTACATCAATAGCATAATTACTACCGAAACTAATTCTTGCATTCTCTTTAGGAAGACCATCTCCAGTTATAATCATCATAGGAATATCAAATGCCCTAGTCTTCTTGTTACCTTTCTCATCAGTATTAGCACCATTAGTAGCTTGCTTGTCATAGTTAACTCCAAGCTCTTCAGTAGAACTGATTCCAGATTGTATCATGCTAGTAATGATTTCTAACGGACCAGTCTTTAAATCTAGTCCAGATTTCCTGGCGTAGTCTTGTAGTAGAACTTTCTGATTAGCTGGTAATGTTGATAATATATAATTCAAAGCATATTTGGCTTGAGCATCCTGTGATATAGATTTAGAATTAATCTTATATACACCGTCTGCACCTTCCTCTAATAGCTTATCAATTCCTGCCTTAGCTTTTCTTTCATCCTTAGACCTAAAGTATTCATTAGCTCTTGTATTAGAACCTAAATTCTTAATCGCTTCCCATATTGTCTTGTTAATTTGTTCAATACTTGTGCTGTTAGCAATAGCAGTAATAGCATTACTATTAAATGCTAATCCTTGACTATAGGCTCTATTCTCAGCCATTTGACCAACTGTTAAGGTTTGCTCACCTTCCTCTAATTGGCTTATAAATTTCTTAGTAACTTGACCATCTGGACTGATTGCAAATACTCTACCGTCTGTATCAATAGCTGTTTCTTTAAGAGCATTATTCTTAGTAGCTTCTTGTATAGCTCTATTATACTCTTCCTTATTCATAGCTATCTTAGGTAATATCTTTAACAGTGCTTTATATTGGGCTGCACCGTTAGTCTTTTCAAATGGGTTAGACATTATGGACTCAGAGAACAACCCAGACTGGTCTAAGAATTGCTCTACATCACTTGGTAAGCCCTTCTCATAAAGCATCTTCACCATATTTTTATCTAGTAAACCAAACCCTCCTTCTGATTCTTCTCCAGTTGCTTGTTTAGCATCTGATGTGCTATACGGAGCAGTTGGCTGAGGTCTTGGAACATTAGTGTAGCTAACAAAGGGTGGAATACCTCCACCCTGTTGTAGCTTATCTATATTAGAAGTTATTCTCATGACATTGCTTTCTTTATTAACTCAGAAGTTAGAGAAGACATAGACATTATTAGTTTGTTATGTTCTCTCTTAGATTCCATAATATCTTTGTGGAACTGCTTATTGTCTTCAAGCAATCTCTTATTAAAATCTTTAGCTCTTTGTAATTTCTCTCTGTCAGCGGCACTTAGTTTACCTCCAGACTTAACGTATGGAGTCTTTATAGAAGAGTTCTTCTTAACCTGGAACATATATGGAGAACCCATTATTCCTCTTCTCTTGTCCAGTAAGAACTGAGATACATTATCATTAAGAGATTTTCTTCTATTTACTAATGATTTATACTCATTAGATGTCTCCCATCCAGTATAGTTATTGTTATTAGCTGTACCGTATGCCTTATAAGCGTTATTATAATCCTGGGTTAGCCTATCGAACTCTGGAGAGTAAGTTCTTTCAGCTTCTCTCTGAGCTTCTTCCATATCTAATTGCTGGTTCATAGCCCTCTTCTGTGCGAATTGGTTCTCAACTCCAGCTAGATAAGGAGCAATAACATTTTGATAGTTAGATGTAACTCTAGCTGCATCAATCTGTTTCTTAGCTGCATCAATTTGATTCATCGAAGCTCTATTCCTATTAGCTACATCAACTCTCCTCGCCTTAGCAGCATCAGATTCTTGTTGTCCTAACATTCTAGTCTTATAGAACATTTCTGCATCTTGTAGACCACCCTGGAATCTGGCTTGACCTGCTCTACCACTAGCTTCTAATTCTCCAGCAAGCTGAAGTGAAGCATCGGAAGTTCTAGGTCTAGCTGCAACAGATTCAAGATTACCTGCCTGTTGTTCAGCATTAGTTGTAGCTTGGAAATTACCCTGCAATGGAACAGTGTTTTCGAATGTATCTAATAAAGTAGGTTTTAATCCCTCTTTATATAACTTAGCTGCCTTGTTATTAGCTGCCAATCCACCAACCATTCTACCTAATGCAATAACATCCTCTGGCATTACTCCAAGATTGAAACCTTTACCTTTCTTAGGTGCAGCCCCTTTAATAGCTGAAGGGTTAGTAGTTGCAGGAGTCTTAGGAGCATCAGCAGTTACAACAACCTCTGGTAATTCAACAAGTTTTTGTTCTAACCTCCTTAGTCTATAAGCACCATTACCCTTATCATAGAGTTCCATTCCTCTAGTTGCTAATTGCTTATTAAAACGAGCAACATCTTCTGGAGACATTCCTCTTGCAAGTGTTCTGTTACCAGTTCTATCACCAGCATATATATCAAATCCAGAGTTACCTTCTGTAGTACCATAACCTACAATACCCTTTCTGATTAAATCATCAAAGCCTTGATTAGTACCCCTAAAAGTAATCTGTCTATGTTTAGCTAATGGGTCTTGTACTGAATAATTGTACTTACCTCCGAAATAATCACCTGTCTTAGATGTTAGTTGGTCGTAAATATCTTCACCACCGTTAAACGCTAACATGTAAGAATCAACTACGTCATCTGGACCCTCATGTTGGGATGCCCATCTATCATAATCAGCAATCCAATCATAGTTGGCTAAAGCATTAGCTCTATTCCAATTGGACATATCTTTAGCTTTGATTCTTCCAACAGTGTTACCACCTTGTAAGAATTGGACGATACCTCCCTCAGCTTTCTTAGTAACTCTATCATCCTTTGAAGTTTTCTTCTTCTTAGGTTTAGCCTTACGAGGAGGATTGTCTCTCTTAACGTGAGTAGTACTAGGTTTCTTATTAATAAGTTCCCATAGGTACCTTGCATTAGGGTCTTTTACAGTCTCTCCTGGAGTTACATATACCTCAGTAGGTGTTGGAGGAGCATATGGACTTCTCTTAGGAAATACTTCCTCATATCCAAAGTCTTTTTTACCTCTAACAGCTTCATCCCATACTTGGTTATACTCACGCTCAGCAGGTAAGTTTCTTGGCTGAGAAACAAATGGCTCTAATATAGAGTTAATGGTCTTAACCGTTCTAACTGCATTAGCATTTGGAGATTCTACTGGAGTACCTCCTACTGGAACAGCCCTATCTGTATAGCTTCCTGGCTTCTTAAGATTAGATGGATTAGTTACGTCTCTAGGAGTATTAGGTTTACCTGAACCCATAACGAATACTCTGTTAGATGGAGTTGCTTGTCCTGGTGCTGGTAAAGCTAATGGGGCTGGTTTAAACCTTGATGCTGTATGTAATGTTCTAGCTATAGAAGATACTGCATCAACAGCTTCATTTACTGTTTTAGGGTCTACTTCTTTCTTAGCTGGAGCATAACCCCAATCTTTTAACCATTTTGGACCTTTCCAACCCTTCCAGTTGTTTCCCCAATCATTATTGACAGCACCTCTCCAGATACCTTGATTAGAAAACTTAGTTGGCTCAAGAATAGTACCATCAGGAGCAGTTCTCCTCATAGCATCTGTATTGATTACAGTATTCTTATCAACATCAGGAGTTCCTTGATAAGCTCTCCTAACATCATACCATTTCTTGAATGTTGTCGGAAGTTGTTCACCTTTTGCACCTTCTACAGCTTGTAAAGCTTCATTCTGACCTTCAATACCAGAAGCTCTCTTTATTCTCTGGAACTCATCTTCTGACATTTGAACTTGCTTACCAGATTTAGTTGTAACTGTTCTGGTGGTAGTTCCATATTTATTTGTATTGATTTTGTTCTTTGCAGCGGCAGCACCCCAACGAGTGGCACCAGCAGCAGCTGTTAGACCATTAGCTAATGCTTTCCAATCATCTACAGTCATTTCCTTAGCACCCTTATCCTTTAGCTTATTAAAGGCTTGCATTGCAGGTGCAAATGATGTAGAAACACTCCAAGCTGTCATTAGCTTAGGAGCAACTTTCAACAAGTTTTTAAGTATTTTACTACCCTTACCAGCAGCTCCAAGACCTGGAATTAGACCAACAGCATCCATTCCTAAACCTAGACCAAGATTACCCAAATCTCTCAACTGGAATCCATCCTTCATGTCTGCACCAAAGTTAGCTAGAGTACTTCCAACTCCAAGTCCAGCAGATGCTATAGTTCCATATCCAGGAACAAATGATGCGATGATTGAAGCTACGTCAGCACCAGCAGCACCAAGTCTAGTGTAGTCGTCCCACTCCCATTCTTGGTTATCAGCCATAGGTTTTCTCTCTCCTCCCTTGACCTCTTCTACAGACCTGTTAGTAGCCTTAACAATAGCTGCATTTCTATCAGCTTCTTCTCTTTGTTTACGTTGGATATATGCTGATTTAGCTTCAGGAGTCGTAGCACCTGCTGCTTCTGCTTCAGCTTCCCATGCTTTCATCCTACTTTGTTCTGGAGCTTCCTTTAGGAACTTATCCAAACCACTACCACCTAATGTAGCAAAGGTATTATAATCATCATTATCTAATGTATTATTAGAAATAGCTGTACTAAATGCCTTTCCACGAGTAGCTAAATCTTCTGCACTGTTAATTCCAGTGTCAGTCCAATCATAATCTTGGTATAATTGATTATAGTCTGCATTATTGAAGATGTCTCCCAATAGTGCATTACGGTCTTGCTCACCTCTGTTTTTGAACCAGTTACCGAAATCTATATCGTTACCACCATACCATCTTTTAGAAATCTCTTTAGTTAGGAAGTCGTTAGTATTAAACTTTGACTTAGGCTTAGCTGCTGGCTCAGTGTATTGTTGCATCTGATTGATGTAGTCTAGTGCATAGTCCCCAACTAAATTAAAGGCATTATTAGTAGTATCCTTCTTACGTCCTATCCAGTTTTTATCAAACTTCCCAGTACTAGCCATACTACCTGTTGCGTCAGAGAATGTACCATCACCATTCATACTAATAGTTCCATTCTCAATACCTTTAATAAACTGGTTAGCAGAGTCTCTGAATGAAACTGCTTTGTCTCCGCTAAGATTATTATTCTTTATATAGGTATCTATATTCCTATATAGTCCAGCAACTAAATCAGCCTTATTGTACTTACCAACGCCACTTCTCTCGAATAGTTCTGGCTTAGATTGTTCTATCTTACCAGAGTTCTCAAATTTTCTTATTACTTGTGACATATACTATGTATAACAAAAAAGGAGCATATAATTAATATACGCCCCTTCTTACCTTGTTGACTAATTATCTTACTCTTACTAGTCTAGCACCTTTTCTTGCAAAAGTTGGTTCCTCTTGAGGAGCTTGTTCTTGAGCAGCACCACCTTGAGCGATTTGCATTAGGGCTTGACACACAGCCATCGCAGCTTCACAATTCTGTGTTTGAACTGCCTGAGCAGCCACTTGTAGAATCTGTTGCATTGGGTCTTGTCCACCCTCAGCAGGTGCACCACCTTCTGCTGGTGCTCCCTCAGCGGGTGCTCCTCCTGCTGGTTCAGCACCAGGTTGAGGTGCAGCACCACCTTGTTGGAATTTTTTAAATTTCTCTTCGATTTTCATAAATTAATACGTTTAAACAGTTTAACCACTTAATTTCTGCAAATATAAGCATTATAACCTGTATTACCAAACTAATTCATGAAATTTAAAAAATTCGAGTAAAGTTAGATATATTAGTTAATTATCACACAGTACTTTTATCAAGACTTAGCGCTATAAGCTATAACTAAGTTTCCACTATCCATAGCTTTCCTTATATACCTCATTAGTGTAATGGGTTTATAGGAAGCTACAAATGTGGTTGTACCTACATCGTCCCTATCGTTCATGTCAATGGGGAACATCACTATTACATTATCAGTTTCGATTTTGTAATATAGAGTTCCAGCTATAGCATAGTCAAACTTTGCTTCAGCAGGAAGAGTTACTATTTCCTTTAGTGTCATACGAGGTAGGTTTTAATTGTATCAGCCAACAACTTACCATCTACATTAGCAAGCTTCGCCTTGACCAGTTTAATAGCCTCTCCCATGCACTTCTTCGGGATGGCTGGTCCAGATTGTGTTCCGTTTGGAGCGTCTTGGAACCAGTTCTTCTCTTCGCTGACTTGAACGATTGCATCATCAATTTCCTCAGGTGAGGCTTCACTCGGAAGGAAAGACTCAAGCACAAGAATCTCTTTAGATTCATTATCGGCTAAGTCTTTCCTTCCAGCTGAAATGTATTGGTCTCTACTATCCAATCTCTGCTTCACCATCTTACGAAGAATAGTAAACTCAGCTGCATCATCTAAAGGCTTAGCACCCTTAGCAGTT
>ENA-UALM01000363-UALM01000363.1-human-gut-metagenome-genome-assembly--contig:-NODE-363-length-13012-cov-27.942193_pt1 | contig 13012 bp, 17 predicted proteins | sample MGYA00243700_ERZ654468 | MGnify/ENA primary metagenome ERZ654468 (study PRJEB26926, sample SAMN06164823) | human gut metagenome | biome: ENVO:00009003; feature: ENVO:2100002; material: ENVO:00002003... | reverse complement strand
GTATTACAACATTGGGATGAATTTAAAGAAATAAAGGTATGATTGACGTATTATTAGCAGACATTGTATTTGATTGGACTTTCCTAAAACCCTTAATTGAAAGAGACGATGGAAAGAAAGAATCAAACGAAGTGGACACGCAACAAGTATTGGCGCAAGCAGAAGTTAGTCCAGAAATATATTACTAGGTTAAAGAAGTTTCCTGCTAGTAATTACGGATTGTGGTGTGATAACTATAATCAACATTGGACTTTACCTTATAAATCAACAAGTACACCATGTAGTTGTTGGTTATGTAAAGGAGAACGATATAATAGACGAAAGTTTAAAAAGGAAACTAGACTTGAAATAGCAATGTTTTAAGTTATTTAATTTATAAGAAGTCTTACAGCAACAAACTAGCAATTCGATTATGGTTCGACTGGACTGGGTTCGACTCCCAGCAACCTCCCAAATTATTAGTACTTCATGGAGGTTGTAGTGTAACGGATAGCACAGTATATGCAAACAAATGACTTCTGATGATGCCTCGATAGTTCAATGGATAGAACAGTAGCCTTCTAAGCTACATATCTAGGTTCGATTCCTAGTCGGGGTACTAACTTGGCAAGGTTAACTTATAGACCGAGGTTGTGGTAGGGGTAGTGCCTTATGTGGATGAGGTCGTACCTTATTGGTGATGCATCACTAATCATAAATGGAAGTGGGTACGAGTGTAGGTCTAACATGGTGTTTATAGTTCAGCGGTTAGAATAACTGATTGTGGTTCAGTAGATGTGGTTTCGACTACCACTAAACACCCTTATGGCAGTAGGTTTTAAAATAAAATCTTCCTGTTTGTTTACTATTGCCTTAACGTGGTTTAGAAGGATTGCACGTAAATGAATCCTTCCTCTGGGGCGGTAGCTCAATGGTAGAGCGCAGGTCTGAAGAGCCTGGCGTTGGAGGTTCGATTCCTCCTCGCCCCACGTCGATTAGTAGACGAGAACTAACAGCATTAGCATTGTTTCCCAAGCAGTTGGTCTGAGGTTCGAATCCTCACGTTAGCTTAGGCTAATGTAGCTCAGTGGTAGAGCAACAGCCTCATAAACAAATAGTTCTCAGCTGTTTTACAGAGTTACAGGTTAAAGAAACTCTGAATGGAGAGTTGGGTGAGCGGTCGAAACCAGAGTCCTGCTAAGACTCCGAACCTCAAAAGGGTTCCGCTAGTTCGAATCTAGCACTCTCCGCAAGTATATTTGGAATTTTTGTATAATAATGATTAATTATGATTACTATGACAAAGATTCAGCCTATAAATCCTAATGAAATAATCAGTGAAAAGGTAAAGGTAATACCTGACCAAGTTATTAGGGTTTTTAATGAACTGATTGCAAGAAACTGGAACAAAGACAAATCAATAGTGTTTACTAATGAAGCTGTCGAGTTTATAAAGTTTCTGACTGGTGCTAGTAAGGATACTATCATACAAAACCATTGGTTAGATGTAGAACCTCTCTACAGAGAAAATGGGTATGAAGTAACTTACCATGAGTCCCAGGGTAATGAATCCTTCCCCTCATATTATGAGTTTAGGAAGAAATCTCTAAATGCTGGGTTCGAATAACGGCTAGTTCCTCACACTTTCGATGTGAAGATAGGGGTTCGATTCCCCTACCCAGTACCTTGTAGTCCTCCTTAATCCTTAATAGGATAGTTAGGCTACACTGTGGACGAACAGAGGAGAGGAGTTCACACGTTGGCTAGCAACGTAGTACACAATGGTGGGATAGGAACGGCTAGCACCCACCTTAACTGTTCTTATAATACTAGTTAAACGCCTAGCGGGGGTTAGAACAGTTAAAATGCTCCTATCTACTAATGGTTAGGTAATCGGTCTCTCAAGCCGAAAATACGGGTTCGAATCCCGTTGGGAGTACGATAATGGGGTACCATTATGAAAATCATCTTATAACAGAGTTATCAGTTCGTGAGAATAGATAACTAATCGAGGGCGTAGTGTAATGGTCAGCACGCCTCCCTGTCACGGAGGTAGAGGGGTTCGAGTCCCACGTTCTCGGCTGAACATAGTAAAAATTACTTTATTGAAAGAAGACTTACAGCAAATCAAACTACTAAGAATCAATTGGTAAGTGAAAGGTGCAGGGTTCGATTCCTTGCCTATACCGCCAAAGTCCTGATGGGTATAGTAGTTTAAATGGTTAGAACGTATTAGAAACAGGCAATAGTCTTCTGGGCGTACATCTAAGTATGTGCGCTAATTCGCCGTCTTCGCATAGTGGTTGATTGCACCTGACTTGTAATCAGGAGGTCGGGGGTTCAAAGCCCTCTAGGTCCACTTCTTTAAAACTATCGCTTATGAAACATTTATTACTAATACTAATGTTTATTCCTTTAGCTTTATATGGTCAACATAATGTTACGGCAACGTATTATCATGCAGGACCGAAACATGGTTTATCATGGGTTACAGCTAGTGGAAATAGAATTAGTGTTAAGAAACTAAATGCTGGTAAGTTAAGATGGGTGGCGCTATCACATAACTTATTAAAGCATTATGATTATGGAGATACTATTGTAGTAGTATCTAATAACCCTAAGCTTAGAGGTAAATGGGTAGTAATGGACAAGATGCACAAGAGACACTATAATAAGATAGATTTCTTGACTCCATCTGGAAGGAATTTAGGAATGTTAAGACCAACTAAAGTAAGAATAGAAAAATTATGATTGTATATTGGATAGGCGTATTTGTAGCCTTATGTATAAACGTAGCCATACTGTTTTATGTAGCTAAGACTAAAAAGAAGGTTACTCTTAGTGATGCTTTCACTGCTCTCATAATGTCTTCTATTTCATGGGCAGAGCTTGGTATAGCAGTGTTACTTGGTATAGTAATTCTTATTTCAGAAGCTGACAATATAGTTATCTGGCGGAGTAGGGAAAAGAAAGAATAGTAATGGGGTAGTGGCGGAATGGTAGACGCGCTGCTAATAGATATGTGAATAGTAAATGCCTCAGTGGGGGAATTGGTAGACCCGCTACACTTAGGATGTAGTGCACTTAGTGCGTGTCGGTTCGAGTCCGACCTGGGGTACTATGGCAATTAGAACTGATATTTTAGAGAGGAAGTCGGACATTCTCAAATGGATAGATGACCAAGAACCTAAAGCAGAGATAGCTAGACGATTAGGTTGTAAGATAGATACATTGAACTCATACTTGGGTAAGATGAACATAGAATACAAAGGTAATCAAGGCGGTAAGGGTAAGAAGACTGACCCTAAACGAAAATCTGCTGAAGAGTTAGCTAACTCTGAAACGTATGTTAGTTCTCATAGACTGAGATTAAGATTAATAGACGATGGTATCAAGGAAGCTAGGTGTGAGTGCTGTAAGTTATCTGAATGGATGGGTAAACCTATCCCACTGGAGCTACATCACAAGGACGGGAATCATTATAATAATGATTTAAGCAATCTTGAGATACTATGTCCTAATTGTCATGCTCAAACTGATAATTATTCACGTAGAGGTTAACCAGTGCCTTCGGGCGTGAGAGTTCGAGTCTCTCCTACCCTACAAACTTTTAAACGACAGGAAGTATGAAAGAGATTAAAGAATTTATTCAAGAACTATGTGATTGTGCTAAGCCAAGTGCTAATGGTAGCGTAGTCGCATTAGAAGATGCTACTAGAATTGTAGCACATGCGTTTGCTGGTGGTATGAATTTTCAAGACCATGAGATTAAATGCAAACATAAGTTCAGACACTTTGAAAAGGAAGACATTGACAAGGTAGCTGACTTTAAATTCATCCCAAACCCAGCTAATGGTGGCGATGATGATTATATCATTGCTGATATGGTATTTAAGGAATATACATACGGAGAATCAGGTGAAGAACCATTCTGTGATGTCAATGCCTTGAATAGGGATTTTGGAGATTTAAGACTGAAAGAACTTATAAATGGTAAATACAGATGAGGTATATATTGATATTATTTGTATTAGTGCTCACTTCATGTACTAGAGTAGAGCCTAAAATGACAGTCATTTCTAATAAAGAGAAGTTTGTTATTGAGAACTTTGCTAAGAGTGTTACTGCCGCCGAGTTCACCTATAAGGGACATAGTTATATATGGTTCCATAACAATAATGGTGGATGGGATGGTAACGATGGTATAGTACACAATCCAGACTGTAAGTGTAATAAGAAATAAATCCGTATAAGAACATAAAGAGACAAAGCCAGACTAGCTAGCAGTGAGGCGAACGGGAGGTATTAAGGTTACATCAGTGATGATGTAGACACGATGAGCTTTATGTTCTTATTAATGGCGACATAGCTCATTTTGGTTAGAGCGTGGGAGTCATAACCCCAAGGTGGTTGGTTCGAATCCAACTGTCGCCACACATCTTAATTTTATATGTATGAGTGACAAAGGCTTATTATTTAAGAAAAGGAAGAATAATCATGGAAGTCATCATAAATGTAGTAAAGGAAGTGGTTTTCCTAGACATAGTATGAACCACTACCCAGGTACTCATTTAGGAATGAAGCTAAGATATTCTAAACCATCTGTAGGGCGTCTTTATTGTGAATGGGGTCCAAATCGTGGTTATCTGAGAACAAATAGAATAACTGGTTTTATTAATAAGTTCATAGGAAAACCTTATAACGATTTGGTTAAAGCATTCTACATTCTTATTAAAGACCTAAGAGATAGCCATAAGGAGGTAGGACTTGGTGACCTTGAATGGCACTTTGAACAGTTTAGATACAGAAGATGGAGAGGTGATTATTATGTTGATGATGATGGATTGGTTCAGATAGTTCACCCAGAATCGGTGAAAAAGCAAACTAGTCATATTAATAAGCAACAAGTAGCATACAATAAGAAGGTTAAGATTCCAGACTTTGGTAGAGTATCTCTTCCAAGAACTCCTGGTAGAGAAGCTAATAACAGATATTGTCTTCCAGAGTATGGCAGTGTAAGTTATGAGAAACCTCAATATGGTGCTCCTAGATTCTTAGGTAATTATTGGTGTGATATGGATGATAAGATGCTATTCTTACCTGTATATCATGTTCCAGGTACTAATATGTATGCTAAGTATTGGGCTGATACACATGGTAAATCTAAACCCAAAGAGTATAAAGATACCTATTACTATAGCAGTTACCCACAGAGATGGGATAGGAAAGGGTATTGTGATAGGTTTAGTGATATGTTCAGACCTGGAGATTCTGCATTTAAGTGGGCACAAGGTGTGGAGAATGGATGGGTTGTTCCAATCATTCCATTTAGTAAGAGGTCTGAGTGGTATGGTCTTAGATATGCTATGTATAAGAGAATGTACCACAGTAAACTAATACTAATGCCGAACACTAAGGAACTGACCAGTGTGAGAGAATTAGTTCAGAGATGCAGAGAACACCTATCTCAATGCGAAGACTCTGAAAACTGGTGGTATGGTAAGACAGAGAGGTGTCAAAAAGAGCTTGATGAAGCCTTAGAGAAACTTAGGAAGACACCTAACATGGCTTACTTTGAAGTAGGATATGGTCAGCTATATCCTATGGTCAAAAGATACGATTATGAAAAAGCATTAAGAATCTATGAGCAGGAGCAGAAAGAAACCAGTATGGAAGGACAAGAGTGACCATGTTTGGTACAATAGGATTGTCCGTAGAGTGCAGAGAATGCAAGTTAAGCAGATAGCAAGTCTTAATGATATTTTAGAATACGAAATCTCACAACCTAATGAATTAATAAATGATTGGGATGTCTGTGATTGGAAGTTTGATTATAGAAATCCACGATGGAGAGATAATCATACTCCAGAAGAGTTAAAGAGGTTTTGTTGTAAATAATATATTCCCAATCTTAGTCAAAGGAATTGAAATATTAGGCTAGGCGATGACAACTAAAGTAGAGTTGAGCGTATGTAATAAGACGTGTTCCGAAGTACAAGGAATGGGGTGGGTGCAGAATACCTCTTTAGACTATCTTGTATAGTCAATCACTGCTTCATGGCTCGATGGCGAAATTGGTAGACGCCCCAGATTTAAGCTCTGGTGTCCAGAAATGGGCGTGTGGGTTCGAATCCCACTCGGGCTACACCCTTGAATTTACTCTTAATCCTTAAATATAACTGATATGAATATCTTTGGTAACACTGCAGCAGGATTTAGTAAGGAAGTAGACAACGCAATGTCTACATTTAAGAGTACTATTACGAAGCTTAAAGCTACAGCCGAGAAAGCAGTAGCAACTAAAGCTAACAACTTGGCTGCCAAGTTAGAAGCATTATTTGAATAATCATGAAAGTTGAGAATATAATTGACCACCCAATAGACTTCACAACCATTGAAGGATGTAAATCTTTCTCAGAATGGGTTAATGGAGATATATCTAATGCCTTCTACTTAGGTTTTCTAAGAGAAGAATTTAGTGAATACGTTCCCAAGATGAATGAATGTGAAGAGGGTATTCAATTCCTAAAGAGTATGGCTACAGCGAATACTAACGCTAAGAAATACTTAAAGGAACTCGCTAGATTGATGGAGCCTTACCTGCAAAGTAGAGAAGGATTTGTAATCCTGGATATGATTAACGATGTACTAGGGAAAGTATCCTTAGAGAAGGAAGATGATATTTATGGAGTTGCCTTTGTATTAGGTATCTACACAGACTATCTATTTACTACGCAGGCTGAGGCATGAGTACATATAGAGTATATACTGATGGGGCATATTCAAGTGCTCGTAATCAGGGAGGTATAGGCTTTGTTATTCTTAAGGATGATAAGGAAGTAGCCAGATATTCTAAAATGTACAAGAACAGTACAAACCAAAGAATGGAACAGATGGCAGCAATAGTTGCCCTTGAATCTATTAGCACACCTTCAGAAGTTACCATAGTTTCTGATTCTCAGTATGTGGTCTGCACATATACTAAGAATTGGAAGAGAAAGGCGAATCTGGACTTGTGGAAGAGATTTGATGCAGCAATCGCATTCCATACTAAGGTTGAGTTTGAGTGGACGAAAGGACACGCAGACGACCAATATAATAAGATTTGTGATAAGCTGGCGCAAGAAGCTAGTAAGACTATGGAGATTACTAATTAATGAATTTGTAAATTCTTCTATATGAAATACAAGAAAATGGTAGCTAACTTAGAAGCAGCTAAAAGATGGTAGGATGCTCAACCTGAATCATTCAAGAAGGCAACTACACGTCCTGGTTCTGTTAAATGCAAATCTGTTAATAGAGGTAAATAACCACTTCGAGTTTGAGGTTAAGTAGGACTTGCGCATACCTACATGCCGTAGGTATTAAAACCTTTCTACATTATGTAGATAAACCTATCACGGGGAGGACAGTGGTGACTCTCCATTTGACCCTATAGCTTAGTTGGTAGAGCTGCGGACTCTTAATCCGTAGACCAGGGTTCGAGTCCCTGTGGGGTCACCAAAGTAAAGTTGAAGTAATAAAAAGAAGAAGTAATCCATGTATGCCACTTGCTCGTGAGAGTAGGTGGCATTTTTTATGTCCCCATAGTTCAATGGACAGAACGAGAGTTTCCTAAACTTTAAATGAAGGTTCGATTCCTTCTGGGGATACTAATTTAACGTATTAAAGATTATGAAAGTATATGATGTTATAAAAATTGCTGAGGATACTTATATAGATGAAACAAGTCATTTATGTTATCCTGGTATGTGTTGGTGTCTTAAAGTGGCAGCAACTAAGGGAATGGGTTTTAAAGACAAGAATAGAAAAGGACATCCGTCTTATAAAGACTTAGTCACTAATATACCTGAATTTAATCCAGAGTTCCTTAAAGCTACTAAAGATGTACAACATGCAGGTTTAGACTTTTGGTGGGACAATAATGATACAAAGTCTAGACTTGATGCCTTTAGTGTCCTAAAGGACATTTATAAAGAGAGTGTTAGAGAATTTGAATATTAACATAATAGAGGGGATGTAGGCTTGGAAGTAGCCATCATTTAAAGAGTTGCGAGCGGAAGTTATGGTATACCCTTAGGTCACGATTAGCTGTCGTGATGTGGACAAGCGTGGAGGTATAGAACTTACTGGTTCTCCCGTAGAGCCGCAGGGAGGTGTAAGCATTAATCTCGGAGAGTAGTATTCCAAGTCTGAAATGACGAGGGTTCCTATACGTTGCTCAATGTGATATTAAGTGTCGGAGCCAATTATTGATAAGTTCCAATAGTACGAGAGGAGCCTGGAATTAAGATTGGGAGAGTACGTGATACTCTTAGCTGTTAGTAGGAAAACGAAAGTCGGCTAGTGTATACATTAAGTCACTGTGCACATACGTTCAATGTCAATAATCGCCCTTAGAGCATTTGGTGTAACAGCACACCCTCTATTCTTTAGTCTTATAGTTTAATGGATAAAACGCTAGCCTACGAAGCTTGAGTTCCCAGTTCGATTCTGGGTAAGACTACAATACAAGAAATCTAAATTCTTATGAATAAGTTAGTAAAGCTTAGGGATAAGTGGTTTCCCAAGCCTAAGCCACTAAGTGCCTTAGATGCTTATACAATCACTAAATATGGATTAAAACTTGATAGAGATACCTTACATAAGAAGTGTATAGAAGAAATAGCTAGCTTAATGCAAGCTAAATCTGCTAGAAACGAATATAGTTTGGTATTCGACCTGGACGAGAACATTCCTGAATTGGGAGAGTACTTAGCTGAGTATTATACTAATTTAGGGTTTAATTGTTTTGTCTTGGACAGCTCAGTGGATGAGAGAATTGAAACCCCTCAACTCTATCTTAGCTGGAAACGAAAGGGCGTATAATCGTCCGAGTTTTGGAGAACTAATTCTTCAATTAACTTTAATAACTTAATTACATTATGGCAATTAACTTGCAAAAAGGTGGACGTATTGACCTTTCTAAGGAGTCCACAGCTAGTGTGTTCAGAATTGGTTTGGGCTGGGATGCAGCACAACCTGGTAAAGAATTTGACTTGGATGCTATGGCACTGATGTTGAAAGCTGATGGTAAAGTTCTCAGCGACAATCACATGGTGTTCTACGGTAACTTGGAAGACCCTTCTAAGTCTGTAAAGCATTCTGGTGATAACAGAACTGGTGCTGGTGACGGTGATGATGAAACTATCACTATCGACACTACTAAGGTTCCTGCGGAGGTACAAGAAATCGTTGTCTTAGTAAACATTCACGATGCTAAGAACCGTCAGCAGAACTTCGGTATGGTTCACAATGCTAAGGTGAACCTGTATGAAGGTGCAGAAGGCAACAACATCCTTGCTAAGTATGACTTGGAAGAAGATGCTTCTATGGATAGAGCATTGGTATTCTGTAAGCTGTACCGTAAGGATGGTAGCTGGAGATTCCAGGCTGTGAATGAAGGTAAAGGTAACTATCAGTCAGTGCTGTTGTGTGACATTCTGGCTGGTTACGGTATTGAGGCTGTAGACCTTGATGTTTCTGTAGTTCTTATGGATGCTAATAAGCGTAAGCTTGAAACTGTTTACTTTGGTCATAAAGACTCAAGTGACAGAGCAATCCATCACTCTGGTGATGATTTGGTAGGTGATACCGACGGAGACGACGGAATGGATAATGAAACTATCTCAGTAGAACTGGATAGAATCAGACCTGAAGTTGAGTATGTTGCTTTCATCCTCAATTCATATCGTCACCAAAGATTCGATAAGATTCCTTATATGGGATTACAAATCTATACAACAGCTGACGGGCGTCCTGTAACCCGTCCAAACTCTAATCCGAACGTATTGGCTAAGTATAACCTGGATAATGATAGTAAAGACCCCGATACAACATTCGTTGGTCGTGAAGCTATTATCTTAGGATATGCTTATCGTAAGGATGGAGAGTGGAAGTTCAAGGCTCTTGGTAACACAGGCTCTTGGCAGTCTATAGGAGAAATCGAAAGGGTACTACCCAATTTTATTTAATTATTAAACACTTACAATTATGTGTAAAGAAAGTGTAAACGTAGAAGAACTTCGTAAAGAAGTTATGGCAGACGGAGTGGTAACAAAGGAAGAAGTGGAAATGCTGTGGGAGAAGAAAGACTCTCAAGAAGGTAACACTTCATCTGAATTTGATGCATTCTTTGCTGAAGCAGTAATGGCTTGGTTGTTAGCAGACGGTAAAATCGACGAAGACGAGGCTCAGTTCCTGGTTGACAAAATCAACGAGGATGAGGACATCGACGACGCTGAATCGGAACTGTTGGAATCTATCAACGAGTGGGGTTCAGAAGAGGGACACGAGGTTCCGAGTATCCTTGTGGATGCTTTCCCCGGCTACTTCGAAGACGAAGACTAAAACACTTCTCACGGGTGGGCATAACTGTCCACCTTTTAATAATTAAATAACTTAAAGATGAATATAGAATTGTTAAAGGGCTTGACAGATGCTGAGGTTAATCATAGTAGAGAATGTCATGGCTCTAATATACTAACCCCACCTAAGAGAGACCCTTGGTATGTACTTTTCTTTGAGAAGTTCAAAGACCCCTTAATTCAAATATTGAGTGTTGCTGCAGTTATTGCATTAATACTAGGGGTTATTAAATCAGAATATCTTGAACCCATAGGAATTATAGCTGCTATACTATTAGCGGTAACTATCGGTTTTATAAATGAGTATAGTGCATCTAAGAAATTTGATGTGCTGACTACAAGTTCTGATGATACACTTGTCAAAGTAAGGCGAAATGGTATAGTAACTCAAGTAGCTCGTAAAGACCTAGTTGTAGATGATGTGGTGTTGTTAGCAGCTGGTGAAGAAATTCCTGCTGATGTAACAGCTTATGAATCTCACAATCTAAAGGTTAATGAGTCTGTACTAACTGGAGAATCTAAGGCTGTTACTAAACAACCTAAAGAGGAAGGTGAATTAAATGCTACTTATCCCTCATGGCTATTGCTGAAAGGTACCATCATTGAAGAAGGTACTGTAACAGGTATAGTCAATGCTGTAGGTGATAACACTGCGTTCGGACAAACAGCTCGTAAAGCTGCTGAGATTACTGATACAGAGACTCCACTAAACAAGCAGCTAAATGGTCTTGCTGACCTTATCAATAAGATTGCATTTGGTGCTGCTGGTTTCCTTATTCTTGCCTTATTGGTGAGATACTTCTTTATAGAACAAGCTTATGTAGGACAAGATTGGATGCAGATTACTAACGATTTGTTATCCTTCTTAATGATTGCAGTTGCATTAATTGTAGTTGCAGTACCAGAAGGATTACCTATGGCAGTTACTTTAGCATTAGCATACTCCATGAAGAGAATGTCTAAGGCTAATAACTTAGTTCGTAAGATGCACGCTTGCGAAACTCTAGGAGCAACTACTCTTATTCTAACCGATAAAACGGGCACTCTAACAGAGAATAAGATGAAGGTTGTAAATGAGGTAATGCCCAATAGGGCATATATCACTATCAATACCTTAGCAAATTCTACAGCATATGTAGATGGAGATAAGACTATTGGTAATCCTACAGAAGGTGCTATAATTAAGCATATGGATGCAGGTGATTTACTTGATGATATAAGGAGAGACAACTCCCCAGTGTTCAGACTGGATTTCTCAAGTAAGACTAAGTTCATGATGTCTATTATTAAACAAGGTGATGCCTTTATATCTTTAGTAAAGGGTGCTCCTGAAGTAGTCAGAGGTATGTGTAATGCTACTGACATCGAAGGAGAAGTAGAAGAGCAGAACAAAGGTAGACGAGTTATAGGCTTTGCTTATAAAGAATCTATGACTTTGGAAGATGCTCAGAAACTAAATGGCTTCACTTATAACGGATTCATGGCTATTGAAGACCCAATCCGTAAGGACGTACCAGATGCAGTCAAAGCTGCTAAAGAGGCTGGTATCAAAGTTAAAATCATTACTGGTGACAATCCAGCTACAGCCGCTGAAATAGCGAGACAGGCGGGATTGAGTGAACACCCTGTACCAATGTTGGGTAGTGAGATTGGAGAACAAGTAAACCCTCTACGAGTAGTAGATGTGTTTGCTCGTACCAAACCAGAAGATAAACAAACTCTGGTAACTCGTTTCCAACAAATGGGAGAGGTAGTTGCTATGACTGGTGATGGAACTAATGATGCTCCAGCCCTAAACCATGCCGAAGTAGGTATAGCCATGAATAATGGTACTGATGTAGCTAAAGAAGCTGCTGATATTATCCTGCTCGACAATTCATTCCCATCTATCATCTTAGGAGTGAAATGGGGAAGAAGTCTGTATAAGAACATACAGCACTTTATTCTATTCCAATTGACCATTAACGTAGTAGCTATTCTTATAGCTTGTATTGGTCCGTTTATTGGAGTAGACCTACCCTTCACTGTTACTCAGATGTTATGGGTTAATTTAATCATGGATACATTCGCTGCATTAGCTTTGGCAACTGAACCAGCCAATGATGCAGTTATGAAGGATAAACCAAGAAGTCCTAAAGCATTCATTATCACTAAACAAATGTGGTATGAAATCTTTGGAGTTGGTGTTATATTCTTCATATTCTTAGTCACTTTACTCTATACTAAAGCAGTATCTCTAACAGAGTTCTTTACGATATTCGTATTGTTACAATGGTGGAATCTGTTTAACGCTAGAGTGTTTGGACAAAGGAGAAGTATCTTTGATGGCTTACTAAAGAATCCAGCATTTGCTGGCATAGCTTTAGTCATTCTCATCGGTCAATTCTTAATCGTTCAATATGGTGGTGCTATGTTTAGAACCGAACCTCTCTCTATGGAGACTTGGGGTTTGATTTTAGCTGGCACTTCTATAGTTACGGTTGTTAGAGAATTGTTCTATCAAATAAGCAAAATTTTCAAATAGTATGGAATATTGGGTATTATACTTATGTAGTATTGCTGACTCTGTTCATACATTGTTAATGGTTCTTTCAATTGTTGGTTTAATTGTATCAGTTATCTTATTC
>ENA-UALM01000360-UALM01000360.1-human-gut-metagenome-genome-assembly--contig:-NODE-360-length-13032-cov-10.305618_pt1 | contig 13032 bp, 7 predicted proteins | sample MGYA00243700_ERZ654468 | MGnify/ENA primary metagenome ERZ654468 (study PRJEB26926, sample SAMN06164823) | human gut metagenome | biome: ENVO:00009003; feature: ENVO:2100002; material: ENVO:00002003... | reverse complement strand
GTAGCATTCTTCATCTTATAAACGAAGGTCTTGCCGTTAGTGAAGGTGCAGGTAATGAAGGCCGTGCCAGCTGCTACACTTTGCGGGGCTACGAGGGCGGTGTAGGTGTTGCTGCCCTTGTCATACGGGATGATTTCGGCTGGGTTGCCGCCTTCGGTGGAGAGACCCGTCAGCTGCACGCCCATCGACTCCTCGGTATAGTCCGTCAGAACGATGGTCACCCGCGCCGTGCGGTGGGTGAAGCGGAGCGTGGGGCTGCCGTAGGTCACCGTCTGCCCGTCGGCTACGATGAGGTCGCTGCCCTCAAAGTCTTTCCGGGCACTTTGGTTGGCTTTTACCTTCACCGCAGGCGGGGATGTCTCACCAGCGGTGTAGGGCCACCACGCCGTGACGGTGATGTCTTTGTGGTTGGTCCAGTAGTGCGGGTCGGTGGAGGTCAGCGTGGCGTTGGTGGGCGTCACGTCGTATGCCTTCACCGTGCCGTCCATCAGGACTGCCACGCTCTGCACACCCTCCCAATTGCCGTCCACCGGGGCACGGGTGCCGGCGGTGGCTGTCGCGGCGGGGTTCAGCCCCGTGGCGGTGAAGACGATGGGTGTGCCTTCCGCCCCTTCAGACAGGAAGCCTGCTTCGTCCTGCGTGCAGGCGGCGAGGGCGAACAGCAGGGCGAGGGCTGCGAATATATGGATGTTTGTTCGTTTCATGATGCGTGTTGTTTAGGGGTTTTTATTGTTTCTTTTCAGTACGGGCAGACCGCCGGTGCCGAGTGTCCACTGGTAGTCGTTGCCGGTGAGGGCGGTGTTCATGCCGTCGACGGCTGTCTGCCATTTCACGGTCGCGCCGTCTACCTTCGTGGCAACTACCGTTCCTCCTTCATTACGGAGTACTCCTTGCTCGGCATTGCCTCCCCAATAACAGGAAGTTATATTCTTGTAGTTGAAACGCACTATAGTTCCACAGCCAGCCTCATCTTTCAATGTGCCGTTGAACCAGCAAGCGATGATATCGCCATAATTTGCATTGGCTATACCACCACTATGTACAGTAAGTTTTCCCGTCACAGAGCAGGCAATGATTTGGCCATGATTTCGGTCCACCATTCCAGCAGCTCCTCCACTACTGCCATCCAGATTCACATCTATGAGTTGTAGGTTCTTTATCACTCCACTTTGATTTAAAAAAAGAAAAAGTCCAAACCTCGCTGCTGAAAAGTTTAATCCCGTAATGCTGTGTCCCTGCCCATTAAAGACGCCGGAGTAGCCTGGCCATGTGTCTAAACGTGTCCATTCCCTACCCGTCAGGTCGATGTCGGCGGTGAGGGTGCAATTTATCGATTCATCTTTTTGTATGGCTTTGTTCCATGCCAGTAGGCCGTTGGCGTTATAGACCGTGTAGGTCTTGGTGTTGCTGTCGTAGATGTAGCCCAAATCCTCTGCCTCGCCGCTCTCGCCGCCGCCGTCAACCCAGCTGCCGATGGTGCAACCCTCTAACGTCAGGCCGGTGGCGTTCACCTTGACGGTGTATTTATAGCGGCTGCCCGCTTCTAATACGACGTTGTTCTGCGGACGGAAGTAGAAGGTGCCGCCGCCGAGTTCCACCTTGACGAACGGCTTGCCTGCCGCAACGGTCTGCGGGGCGGTCAGTGCCTCGTAGGTGTTGCCGCTTGCGTTGTAGGTCTTGATGGCAGTCGGGTTGCCGTTATCGGCGGACAGGCTTACGAGGCTCACCGTGGCACCAGCGACGCTCGTGAATCCCGTGCCGGGCTTCAGTTCGATTGTCACGCGTGCCGTGCGGTGGGTAAATTCAAGTTTCGGGTTGTTAAATTCCACCTTCCGGTTCTCAGCAGAGATGAAGTCGCTGTTCTGGAAGTCAGCCAATTTGCTTTGGTCTTCGGCCACCTTCACGGCAGGCATCTGTGTGATGTCGGCATTGTTGAAGGGCCACCATGCCGATACGGTAATCGGGTCGCGGCTGGTCCAGTAGTACGGGTCGTTCTCGCGTGAAAGCGTGGCACTCTTGAAATCGGTAGAAGCCGTTACGGTGTATTCCTTTACCGCATCGCCCATCTTGAGTGCCACGGAAGTGACGCCCTGCCAATCGCCGTCCACAGCGGCACGAGTGGAAGGGGCTGCCAGCGGCGTTGCTTCTACGGACAGTCCGGTGGCACGGATGACGACGGGGTATTCACCTTCGGGCAGACGGTTATCGCCAGCAAGTTCGTCCTGCGTGCAGGCGGCGAGGGCGAACAGCAGTGCGGTGGCTGCGGGGATAAATAATCTATGTCTCATAATTCTTTATTCTAATCGATTAATTATTAAAATCCTACAGGTCAGCACCCACATCTCCACCGTCTATATCGTTCCACTTTGCAATGGTGGCTTCGCTGACTTCAAGGACTTTGTTGCGTACCTTGACGGTATAGGTATAGTTGTTGCCCGCCAGCAGTGCGCCTTCGGGCATGGTGAGTGTGGCATGATATTCCTGACCTTTGTAATTCACAACCAACGGCAGGGATGCAACTGTCTGCGGGAAGAGGATGATCGATGACGTGAGATTGCCGTCTGCCAGATTCATGGCCAGTTCTCCGGTCTGTACTCCGTTGTCTGCGGTGGCAATACCGTCGGCCGTGTTGAACGTACCGGTGAGTAACAATCCGTCCAGCGTGTAACGTTCAGGCTTGACCACGCTGAAATTCACGCCGTCGCCCGCCTCGAAGGTAAGGGTTATCTGGCTCATGCGGTGGTGGAAGGAGTTGTCTTCACCGCCTTTGGCGGTTTTGTCGGTAAAGCTTACTACCGGGTTGTTTTTGTCTCCCGTGGCTCCTGAAGCAAAGAGGAAGTCGATGGCAGGCTTGTTCTGCTGCGCCGTGGCATCGGTCGTGGCTGCGAGGATGCCTCCCGCCGCGTTGTACGGATAGTAGGCGCGGAAAGTATGGGTCTTTGTATCTTCGATATAGATAACCTTTCCTTCTGCCTCAAATTTCCCGTTTTTCAGGATGAAAGGCACGTTGCCGTACTGGGAATCGTTGCCGATGTCGGTGATGCCGATACGGTCGCCGCCAGTCCAGGTGGTTCCGCTGGCGCGGGTGGCGGGGGCGATGTTGGCGGTAAACTGGGCGGCCACGGGGTCACCGTTCAGGTTCTCGTTGTCGTTGTTGCAGGCTGCCAGTGCGAGGGCGAGCATCGCAAGTGCAAAAAATCTTGTCTTCATTATATCTGTCATTTTATTAGTTACAAATCGGCATTTACATCATCACCTTTCACTTCTTCCCAGCCGTTGATTTCGGCTCCGTCCACTTCCATGCCTTCGGGAGTCTCAACCAGCGTTCCGCCGAGGGTCAGCGATTCGCCCTTTCCGGTGTTGAACTCCTTGAGGGCTTCCGTAAGGTCGCTTTTCAGCGTGGTGGGGGTCGGGTTGCCGTCAGCATAGCGGATTTCACCCGTCAGCAGTTGTTCCGTGCCGGTCACACCCAGCAGCCGCACCGTGGCTTTCCACTTGCCGGCATCGTCACCTTCGGTAATCTTGGTGAAGGGCAGCACGACGTTTGAAGCGGCTCCGTAGGTATCGGTAGCGAAATCGAGTGTTCTGGCTGCACCCGTCAGATGGGCAACAATCTCCGTGATGCGTCCGGCGGCATCACCCGTCGGTTTGACGACAAGCGTCAGTTCGCGTACCTGCTGCTTCATTGCGGCGGTCAGCGGATAGTCCTTGTCTTTCTCGATGGTCACCTGTTCCGTATAGGTGAAGAACCATCCCGGGGCATTGTTCACAAAGGCATCCGTGCCTGCCCGGTTTCCCGTGGTTGCGGCAATGGTGGCTGTAGTGCCGTTCACCGTGATTCCCTCAGCCGGGTTCCACACCGCAAGGGTGTAGCTGCCCGGAGCAAACAGATGGTCGGGGGTATGGGTGGCGGAAGTCTCCGTACCCGTATAGTCACCCATGGTGACCGTCCACGTGGCAGGTATGTCGATACCCTCACCGCGGGCCGACCAGTCGGCTGTCACCGCAATCTTCCCGTAGTCGGGATGCGGCGTGTCATAAAGCGTGTCCTTCACGCAGGAAGAGAGCAGCACGGCGGCTGCCATTCCCATCATATTTATATATTGTCTTGCTTTCATATTCTATTCCTCCGTGTTAGAATAACTTCCATACCAATGTCACACCGGCATTGATGGGGCCCCACCAGTCCTTTGTTTCGTTGCCGCGGCGTACACGTACACCGTCGATGACTTCATATTTTTCGAAATCGGCATTCAGGTAGCCCAAACCGAGGTTGAAATCAAGAGCCAGTGCCTTGTTCAGCCGCAGCTGATAGCCGGCGGTGATGCCGCCACCCATCAGGTCGCCCTGCTTGCCTGTTTCGGAGAGCTTGTAGTTGAACTGTCCGGCCTTGAACATCGCGCCCAGATACCAGGCTTTCTTCTCACCCATATAGTAACGCACTTCCGGAGCCACTTCCCAGAGTGCATAGCGGCGGTCTTTGTCACTCCAACTCCAAGAAGTCCATGAACCGTTTACGGCAATGCCCCACGACGGGCAGATGCGCCATTCCACGCCAAGATCTGGTGTCAGGGTAGCCCAGCGCAGCAGGTTGGCACGCAGGGAAAAATGATAATCATTTGTGATTTTAGTTTCCGACGGCGTGTCGACAAGTTTATTTTGTTGAGCGGCTTTCTCGGCTTCTGCCTTTTCAGCGGCAAGTCGGGCTTCTTCCGCCTTGCGCTGCTCTTCGGCAAGCCGTTCCTGTTCGGCACGCTTCTCGGCTTCCAGTCGTTCGGTTTCCGCCTTGCGTCGTGCTTCCGCATCCGTCGCGGCAGTTCCCTTTACCGGTACCGTCAGGCGCACGGTGACAAAATCACCCTCAGTCGCATGGTTGCGGGTAATGAAATTCTCCTCTTTTATTTCCGCACGGATAATCAGTTCGGATTTCACACGGTTGGCACGGATCTTCGCCGTGGCAAGGTTCTCGGCTTCACTGCCCAGTGAATTACAGTAGCCGTCAACCAATAGCGGCAGCTTGCCGTCAAGAATTGTGGTTTTGTTGTTTTCGATACATTCCAACAGACGGGCAAGTTCCGTGTCATTGCCATTCCAAGGCACGTAGAACGTGTCCTTCTGCGGAACGAACCGGAAGGTGTAGGTCGTGTCTGCTTTCTGCTGCGCAATGACAGGAAAAGTTAGCGTCATCAGCCACAGAAACAGGGTAAGAAAAGTGATTTTTCTGCTCATATAAACTTGAATTCATTATCTTTGTCATCTCCAAAGGTAATAAATGCCATTCAGCGCCCAAAATATTACAAAAACTTTTTTTGCTAAAACACAGCGTTTTATAAAAATTGTCGTTTGAGCACTTTTCGCATTGTCGTCTGAGCACTTATTTTGTCAAATCGGCACTTTTTGAGTTGTCGAATTAGCACTTTTGTGGCTGTCGAATTAGCACTTTTTGTAGTATGAGCACTTTTGGAAAATGGGTTTCTGAGAGCTTTTTCATCGGATTTTTACCACGCAAATCACTTCAGATTTGCTTTTTTCCACTTGGCAGGCGTACATCCTTCCTTCTCGGTAAATAATTTGATAAAGTTACTGCGGGAAAGAAAACCGGAAGACTCAGCCAGCTTCTGTATATTGATCTCCGGATGCTCCTTCAGTATGTTTTTCGCATACTCCAACCGGAGACCGGTTATCCATTCGCGGAATGTCATTTTATACGTAGTCTTGATATAAGCGGAAAGATAGGTACGGTTCGTATGAAGTATTTCGGACAGTTCTTTTATGGTAAGTCCCTGCTGGACATAGCCGTCTGTCTTTATCCAGTTGGCCACTTTCTCTATAATTTCTGTATAGGACACTGGAACTTCTTTCTCAGAAACTATTTCAGGTTCTGTTTCTGTATCTGTCAGAAGTTCTTCTTCAGACTGTATATCTTGCTCAAAAGCATTTTCCACCTGTTCATAGAACAGCAGGTAGTTCTGATAGCTGTAGAAAAGATAGCTGTAGAACGGTATTGACGACAAAATCCAGATAAAAACATATTTGTCTGGCAGAAATGTCAGCAATCCGCATCCGACACCGAAGATAACAGCCCAATAAGTGAATATGGAAAGCCATTCGATATATGTACCTATATCATCCGCCTGAGTTTCATTGAAAATCCGAATGGCTCTACGGTATGCAATTATGACTCTGCGAGCTAAAACGACTCCAAAAACGACTAACCATACAGCTAAAGCAAATAAAGAGAATTTTTGCATGATTCCGCTTGGCAACAGGAACAACACAACTCCGGAAAGAGTTGAAAATATAATCCATAAAATGATATGTGTCCACACACGCCGTTTGGTAATGTAAAAACGATCAAGCAACATTATCAATGCCGAACTGAACAGAGAATAGCACAGGAAGTATGTGGACATGTTCATCAATATGGCAGAATCCGCATTTTTGAATCGGATACCAAAGAAGAAATGTACCGAATAATTTGCCGAAAGCAGCAGCATAGCTATACCCATAATCTGTCGGGAGCGGAGATAATTCTTGAAAATTTTCTTTTCAGGAGTCTTTGCAAACAAAAAATAAAAGCCGAAGAATAACATCAATGGCAGTGCGGTATAAAGTGAAAAACTGTATATAGATGGCTCCATTGTTATGCTTATTTGATTTTGATACAAAGTTACGTCTTTTTCTTCACAAATAGACACATAATCTATGATTTAACGTTATAGATTCGGTCATATTAGATTGAAAAATTATTAGAATTAAAGCCAGTGGTGAAAAATTCAACCACTGGCTTTTTCTGTCAAGACTTCGATATTAAAGTTTTACACCTTTGGATTCCGATAAACCGGGTCTCCCTATAATTAAATGACTGCGTACAAAGTCCACGTGCGGGCTTTCCGGCTGTTGTTCCGTCTGTTTTTTCTCGTTGCCTTGCCGGTTCTCTTCTGTGTTTTCCTGAGCCGGAGCCAGCTCAAGCTGTATCTTGCGGTCCAGTGCGGCGAGTTCGGACTTCAGCTGTTTCAGCTCGTCCTCCTTCTTCCACACCTTGCCCGCTATCTCCTGCAACTGCGGAATCTCCTTTTCCAGCACTTCGTTCTTAGACTTGTACTGGTCGATGATGGTCGGAATCCTCTCCAATGCGTTCAGAAAGTTTCGTGCGGCAGCAATCGGGTCTGCCATCGCCAGATGCCCGTTGTTGTAGGTGTACTTGTAGTTGCCCTCCACCACGAAGCGGTTGTCGGTGAACTCCAGACCTTCTTTGAGTGTCCTCTCGCTGACCACCTTTATCGGAAAGCCGTAAAGTTCCCCGACAGCCTTGTACAGTCCACCAGTCGTGGCGTTCTTGGCGATTTCCTGCAAACGCTTACCGATGACCTTCTCATCCGTTGAATCCACGCCGTCCACCTTGACAAGATTAAGGCGGCTGCCTTCCTTATCAGTCTGCACAACGGAAAGAAAACGGTTCCAGTCTTCCGTCATGGCTTCGATGAAAGCCGTGTTGTTGCGCAGTTCTCCCGTCTTGGATTCCAGCTTGAACTCCGAATCGCGCTTGCCCTTGTTGAACGACTTGCGTTCCCCTTCGAGCGAGGCGATACGCTTCTCTAATTTCGCCTTATCCAAAAGGTCGGTATTGCCGGAGAGCAACGCCATATACTCCGAGAAGTTCATACCCGATTTTTCGTCCATTGCTCCCTCGTCGATGGTACGTGCGCCCATCGCTCCACTTTTGAGCTGCGATATGAACGTCTGCTTGCAGTGCAGCAGATTGAACTTGTAGCTGTCCAGCGACTTTTCCACCGCGTAGATGATGATATCCACGTTGTTCTCGGCAAAATGCTTGGCAATCTCGTTCCCGGCTCTAACACCCCGTCCGTCACGCTGTTGCAGGTCGGACGGTCGCCACGGTGTATCAAGGTGATGGATGGCGACGCATCTTTTCTGCGCATTCACGCCCGTTCCGAGCATACTTGTGGAGCCGAACAGCACGCGCACCGTCCCGGCGTTCATGGCATCTATCACCGCCTTACGAGCCTTATCCGTCTTACACTCCTGAATGAAGCGCACCTCACTTGCCGGTATGCCGTAATCCTCCACCAACTTGCGTTTTATCTCGCTGTACACGTTCCATCCTTCCCCCGGCTGGTATGTCCCCAAGTCGGAGAACACGAACTGCGTACCCTTGTGCGTCTCGTACTTGTGGTAATACTCTGCAATCATCTTGGCACAATGGCTTGCCTTGTTGTCGGGATGGTCCTCGTAGTTCGGGTCTATCATGCGCATATCAAGAGCCATCTTTCTCGCGTAGTCGGTGGCGATGAGCATCTTCGCCTTTTCCTCCGTTTCCGACAGGGGTAACCTGCCAAGCAGAGTGGCATCGCCGGTTTTGGCAAACTGCATCAGCTTCTGTATGAAGTCCTCCTGCTCCGGTGTGGGCGGTATGTGGTGCAGTATCTCATTCTTGTTTGGTCTGTCCACACCTACATCCTCCGCCGTGCGGTAGTCGGTAATCTCGTTGTAGAAGGCGGCAAGCTCCGGCACCTTGATGAAATAGCGAAAACGCTCCTTCTGAACGATATTGTTCGTTACGTTGAACTCAAAATCGGTCGTCTTTTTGGCGAAGATGGCAGCCCAAGCATCGAAACAGCGGATGTCCTGCCGTTCCAGTTCGTTGGGGCGCAGGTATTTGAAGAGCAGGTACAGTTCCGTCAGACTGTTGGAAATGGTCGTGCCCGAAAGGAACGTAGCCCCCAAGTCCTTGCCCGTGCGTTCCTGTATGGTACGGATGGCAAAGAGCATATTCAGGGCCTTCTGGCTTCCTTCCGAGTTTCCCAATCCCGCCACACGGTCATGACGGGTGTTGAAAGTCAAGTTCTTGAACTGGTGACTCTCGTCAATGAAGATGTGGTCGATGCCCATCTGCTTGAAGTCCACCACATCATCCGTGCGGGACTTGATGGCGTGTTCCACCTTCTCCAGCTTCGCCACAAGGTTGTGCTTGCGCTTCTCCAGCCCTTTCAGCATCGCCCGCGACACGTTCTTGCCCTGCTGCCGCAAGACTTCGAGGTTTTCCTCCACCGTGTCAAGCTCCGCCTGCAGGATGCGCTGCTGCAACTCCGGTGACTGCGGTATCTTGCCGAACTGGTCGTGCGACATGATGACGCAATCGTAATCGTTATTTTTGATGTTGTTGAAAAAACGCACGCGGTTGGCGGTCGAGAAATCCTTTTCAGAAGCGTAGAGAATCCTCGCATTGGGATATGCCGCCTGATAGGTGGCGGCAATCTCCGCCACATTCGCTTTCAGCCCGATAATCATCGGCTTGTGCGCCAAGTTCAGACGCTTCATCTCATGTGCCGCTATGCACATTATCAGCGTCTTGCCGGTTCCCACCTCGTGGTCGCAGATCCCGCCGCCGTTCTGTTTCAGCATCCAGACGCAATCCTTCTGCGACGGGTAAACGCTCTTGATTCCCCGGCTTGCCAGCCCTTTCAGGTTGAGGTCGGGAAAAGTCTGGTGCGAGCCGTCATACTTCGGGCGCACGAAACAGTTGAACTTGCGGTTATACATCGTCGTGAGCCGTTCCTTGAACTGCGGCGACTGTTCTTCCAACCATTCGGAGAACCCGTTACGGATTTCGTCTATCTTCGCGTTGGCGAGCTGTATGCCCTCGCTGTCGCGTACCTTGATGTCGTTGCCGTTCTCATCTTTGCCAATACTTTTCATCATGTCGGGACAGGTGTTGTGCAGGGCGTGTTTCAACAGGTGCATACCGTCATAGTTCCGGTAATAGCCCTTTACTAAAAACTCGTCCGTGATCTTCATGGTGCGGTAGCCGCACGCCACGGAAAATTCGTCCATGCTGGCGGAATAGGCGATTTTCACGTCCGTGTCGAAAAGATGGCTCATGTATGCGGCATACACGCCCGTGGGAATCCAGCGTTCACCGAAGTTGAAGTCGAGGTCTTCAAAGGCTATGCGCTGCGGTTCGGCTTCCTTCAATGCCTCCCACGCCTGTTTCACCTCCGGCATCCGCTCACTTTCGGGATTGTCCTCCATCCAGCCCTCTATGCGTTCCGCCTTCTCTATCACGTTCCCCGCGATGAAGCGGTCTTTGATTTCGTAACCGGTTACGAGCGGGTTGTAGAAGATGCGCCCCTTGAGGGCACCAAGCAGTTCCTCTTCCGTGGTGTCGGTTATCTCCCGCATATAGCCGAGATTGACCGTGCCGAACTTGTTGAGCGATGCGGACAAGGCTTCTTCGGGAGAGCCTGCATTGACACGGCTCTCCACCGAGAAGGAAACGGGACGGTCGAAGATGTCCGCCTTGACAAACTTGCCGTCCTCCGCACGTTCCAGCGAAAGGATGTCGCGCCCTCCGGCATCCATCATCACCAGTTTCACGTTCTGTCTGGCGTTGAGGTTACCGTAACGCATGACAAACTCATCGTAGTAGGTGTTGAGATACCCGCGCTGCGGTTTGTGTTCCGTATGGTTCTCCGTCTCGTGGCTATACAGACGTTCGTAAGCGTCACGGAGCGATATATACAGCATCGCTTTCTCTTTTTGATAGCCACGGAGGTCGAGCGGTTGGAAGGTCGCACCGTAAGGCGTGAGGTCTTTCAGGTAACCGAGATTGCGTGAAGCATCCAGCACCATCGAGCCGTCACGGTGGTGTGGCTCCAGCAGGCCGTTGAACGGACGGGGAGAAAGGTCCATGACTTCCTCCTTCGGCTTTTCCGTTTCAAGTTCCGGGAACAGGGAAGTGGCAACCGTTTCGGAAGTAGGCACAACTTCTGCCGGTGTTTCAGGTTGCTTTATTTCTTCCGTTTGTTCCGGCTTTTTATCCATATTGTCCGAAGAAGGCGCAAAAGCAGGGTTCAACGTTTCTTTGATACCCATCTTTTTCAGTTGTTCCTGCCTGTGCCGTTCTGCCTCAAGCCGTAGGGCCTTGCGCCGTTCCGCTGTCAGGCTCATCATTGTCTCATAGAAGCCGTTGATGGGAGGATTGGTTTCCCAATCCAGAGTGGCGTAAATGTCGTCCGGGTCGTTTGGCTTTTCGGCATTTTCCGGCTTTTCTTCCTTATTACCGTTTACCGGCTTGGCGGCTTCAACGGGTGGAGTAACTTTGACTTGCGGTTTAGGCGTGGACGGCATAGGCTTCGGCTTGCTTTCCTTTTTCGCTGCCTTTTTCTTTTTTACCGGTTCCTCTATGGGCATACCCCAAAGGTCGAGCAGGGTAAGCTGCACGGCTGACGAATGATTGGGTTGGCGCGGCTCAATCTCCGGCTTTTCCTCTATGGGCTGTGCCTGCGGCTTCTCCACTCCCTTGACAGGCTCAATTACAGAAACGGGGGCTATTACAGAAGGTGATACCTTTTCTGTTTTCGGAGCAGGTTGCACTTCCGCAGCCGTGCTTTCCTCCTTTGTCGGATGCAGCCTGTGTCTCTCATACAGTTTCCTGTCAAGTTGTTGCAGTTCTATTTTCAGATGCTCCCGCAAGTCTTCCGCCAGTTGTGCGATGTCCCCACAGTGCAGGAGTTTATAGGCTGGTTTCCCGTACGGGTCGGTACTTCTGATCAAATCCGTGTGTGAAAGCGAGCCGATGCTCCATACATACCCATTTACGGAAGTGCCGATAGGGGTCTGTTCGGTCTGCACGAAGAGTTTTTCGTTGTAATACAGTTCACCGTTCTTTCCGCTGTTCTTTTGCAGGATAATCAGGTCGCTGCCCACCTCCGTTCCCGCGTTATCCGTAAAGAGGTTGTTCGGCAGGCGGGCTACGCCCACCAGATTGGCATGGTTCATCATATACTCGCGTATGGGCGCGTTGGTCGGGGCATCCAGTACCCCCTGCGAGGTGATGAACGCCACGATTCCGCCTTCACGCACCGCGTCAAGGCTTTTCAGGAAAAAGTAATTGTGTATCGTCCGTGCCGCCGAGAGCCTTGCAGGATCCTTGCTGCCCGAAAAATCCGGGTCGAACACCGCCACATCGCCAAACGGTATATTGGAGACAGCCAAATCAAAATGGTTCATGAACGGCTTTTCTATCTTCTCGAAGCCCTGTACCCTTACTTTCTGTCCGGGATGCAGGTGCTTCAGTATCTTGCCCGTCATCAGGTCTTTCTCAAAAGCCATGATGTCCGCGTCCGGTCTGTTCTCCAGCACGGCGTCCACGAATGCACCGACACCTGCCGACGGCTCCAGCACCCGGTCGGGACGGATGCCGTGTTCATGCAGCACGTCCGCGATGGTCCCGGTTATCTCCGGCGGGGTATAGAAGGCGGTCAGCACGGACTGCTTCATGGCATCCATATTCCGTTTGTACTCCGTCTCGTCTTTTGTGTTCTCCCGCAGCAACCTGTGCAGTTCCACGGTAGGGGCAAACAGTTCGAGGTCGGACTTCGCCCAGTGGACGGCATCCGTCAGTTCCCTTGCAGGGTTGAGTATGTTCTTCAGTCCCCCGAAACCGCAATAACGCTCTAACAAGAGCCGTTCGCGTGCGGTGGGTGTGCGCTGTTCCCTGTCAAGGAGGAATGCCGTCCGTATCGCCTCGATGTTGTCCCGCAGCCTCTGTTTGCGGTTAAACGCCATACTCTTCGATATAGAGGATGACGGCTCCCGTCAGCTCCGTGTAGAGCAGGTCATATTCGGGCGACAGGGCGAAATTGTCGTCCGAGAGGTCATAGATGGAGAATACGTTTCCGACAAGCGGTAGCAGCTTCTGGGTAAAGGCTTCACATTTTTCTCCCGGTACTTCACCCGCAAATTCGTTCTCCACGACTTCGCGCAGGATGGCGTGCCTGGAGTAGCGAAGGCCCTCCGTCAGCACCTTCATCGCCAGTTCCTGCGCCCCGTCGGCAGGATAGCCTTCGAGCCTTGCCCGTTCATACGCTTCGGCGGCACGGTCGGTTCTTTCTCGGATGAAGGCTTCATCGGCTGCCTGTTCGAACTTGTTCGTGGTGAGGTAGTCCAGCAGGTACAGACCTGTCTCTTATACACATCTCCGAGCCCACGAGACCCTAAGACATCTCG
>ENA-UALM01000346-UALM01000346.1-human-gut-metagenome-genome-assembly--contig:-NODE-346-length-13466-cov-10.291552_pt1 | contig 13466 bp, 8 predicted proteins | sample MGYA00243700_ERZ654468 | MGnify/ENA primary metagenome ERZ654468 (study PRJEB26926, sample SAMN06164823) | human gut metagenome | biome: ENVO:00009003; feature: ENVO:2100002; material: ENVO:00002003... | reverse complement strand
CTGTATCTATGTGGAAAGCAGGGACGGACTTTTTACTTTGGCAATCTTTGATGCACTATGGGATGGATATAAATATGACAAGAAGCCTGAAGTATTGAGGCGTACGTTTGTTTGTCCCTATATCTTTGGTGACGGAGAGGAACATTCCATTATTTCCCATTGGAAGTACAATGATGGTTATGGCAGTGTTGAACTTATTAGAGTAACTATAGATGGTGTGGATGCCCGCATCGAATCAGGAGCAGACAAATATCACCCGTTAGTTGTCGTTGTGTTGGCAAAGTAACTTGTTTTTCTTAAATACTCTGTCTTGGTAAAATCAGCACTTTATCAAGACAGAGTTTTTATTCTTTGGAATTACCGCATCGCCAGCGCCTTATTCTCCGCCTCCTCCATAATCTCCCGTTCTCCCGGCCCTTTGTCATTGATGCCGCAAAGGTGGAGGATGCCGTGGATGATGACCCGGTACAGTTCACGTTCGTAGTTGTTATCGGCGAACTGTTCCGCATTGGTGCGTACGGTATCGAGGCTGATGAAGAGGTCACCGCTAAGGCGGTTGCCTTCACAGTAGTCGAAAGTGATGATATCTGTGTAATAATCGTGTTGCAGATATTGGCGGTTCACTTCGAGTATCTTCTCGTCCGAGCAGAAGATGTAGGCGATTTCACCGACTCTTTTTCCGTAAGTGGCGGCTACGGATTTTATCCATTCCGTGGTTTCACGCTTCTTGATGGATGGCATTTCCACGCCGTCTGTCTGATAACTAATCATTTTATTTACGATTTAATGATTTACGATGTACGATTGAAATTACGTTCTTGCGATTAAGCTAGTTCTTTTAAAAGAAGAATAAGTAACTGATGATGATGGCTGCAATGATGCCGGAAAAATCGGCAATCAGCCCACACGTCACGGCATTCCTCGTTTTGGTGATACCTACGCTGCCGAAATACACCGCAAGAATATAGAATGTGGTGTCCGAAGCGCCACGTGCCACGCAACTCATGCGTCCTACAAATGAATCGGCGCCATACTGTTTCATGGTGTCAATCATCAGTCCGTTGGCACCGCTGCCGCTCAGTGACTTCATCAGGGCAGTGGGTAGGGCACCTACAAAGCTGGTATCTACACCGAATAGTCCTACTACATAACCGATACCGTTCACCAGTATATCCATGGCGCCGGAAGTGCGGAAAACGGCGATTCCAACGAGAAAAGCAACCAGATAAGGGATAATGCGTACGGCAGTGGTAAAGCCTTCTTTGGCTCCTTCTATAAAGGCATCGTATACATTGATTTTCTTCCATAGCCCCCAGAGGATGAACAGCAGGATGATGGAGAACAGCAGTATGTTGGCAATCAAAGTGGAATATACACCCATTTCATCACGGCTAATCTGTGTGAACAGATAAATGAGCGCGGCAAAGAAAAGACTGATGCAGCCAATCAGGATAAGTATGGGCTTGTTCAACAGGTTGATGCGTTGTGCAATGCTGACGGCAATGACACCGACAATGGTCGAGATGGCAGTCGTTATCAGTGTGGGGATAAAGATGTCCGTGGGTTGGGCGGCACCCATCTGCGAGCGATACATCATGATGCTGACGGGGATAAGTATCAGTCCCGAGGTGTTGAGGACAAGGAACATTACCATCGGATTGGTGGCAGTATCCTTTTTCGGGTTTAGTTCCTGAAGTTCCTTCATGGCTTTCAGTCCCATCGGAGTAGCGGCATTGTCCAGCCCCAGCATGTTGGCAGAGAGATTCATGAAAATGGAGCCCATGGCAGGATGTCCTTTCGGTATTTCGGGAAAGAGACGGCAGAATACCGGACTCAGCCAACGGGAGAGGGCATTGATCATGCCGCTGTTTTCGCCTATTTTCATCACGCCGAGCCAGAGGGCGAGTATTCCTGTCAGTCCCAGGGATATTTCAAAAGCTGTTTTGGAAGAGGAGAAGGTGGAGTTGACGAGTTCTGTGAATATCTCCACATCACCCATAAAAATGAGTTTGCAGAGGGCCACGATGAATGCGATGACGAAGAAAGCTACCCAGATGTAATTTAAAACCATGTATCGTTACTTTGTTTCTAGTGGATTAATATTTGTTTTCGTTGGCAAGATTCCAGGCGTTGAGGAAAGCTGCTTTGGTTATTTCTATCATTTTTTCCCAGTTCAGCCGGTCGGTGTGGTCCGAAGGCTGGTGATAATCGGGATGTCCGTCTGTGTGGTACCAGATGATGGGGATGTTGCACAGGGCAAAAGAAGCATTGTCACTTCCTCCCGTGGGGCGGTCCCAGGCGCGGTAGTCCGGTTGCAGGCGCAAGCTGTAGCGTGCAATGTCCTGCTTCAGCCAGTCGCCGAATACGGGGTGGGCGGCGGTGTAGAAGTAGACAACGTGTTGAGGCTGCTCGGGCTTATTGTTACGGCCTATCATGTCGAAATTGAGATAACCTTTCACCTGGCTGATGAAAGGACAGCTTTGTACAAAGTATTTGGAGCCGAGCAATCCCTTTTCTTCCCCATCCCAAAAGGCAAAGATGACCGTGCGCAGAGGCTTCTGTCCGGTGGCAAGAAATGCACGGGCTATCTGCAGGACGGCAGAGACACCGGAGGCATTGTCGTCTGCACCGTTGTATATCCGGTCGTTTGCCAGCGTCTCGTCCACACCCAGATGGTCGAAGTGGGCACCTACGATGACATATTCATCCGGTCGTTCTCCCGGGATGGTTCCCAATACATTACTCATCTGCAGGATGCGGTGGACGCCTTGTTTAAGGATGGCGATGGAGTCGGGATGCACTTGCCACCGTCCCCGTTGCTGGCGCTCCTTGTTGTATGCCTCGAAGGGTTGATAATAATTGTCCTTTTCCAGCGGGGCAATGCCGGCTTCTTTCAGGCAGGATGCCAGATAGCGGGCAGCCAGTCGTGAACCGTGCATGCCTGCTTCGCGTCCTTGCAGCTCATCGTCGGCAAGAAAACCGACAATAGCCTCGGCCGAAGTGCGGCTGATGCTTTGCAATCCCTTTTCTTGTGGAGATTGTGCATGTAAGGATAGTGCGAAAGAAAGGCAGCAGATTGCTCCCAAAACAGCTTTATACATGTCGTACGGTTTTAAGGATTGGACATACCGGTTGCAAAATTAAAGATAACTTTCCATAGTTTCTATATAAATGTTGTATTTTTGTCCATTGGTGGATGAATTCAAATCCGTGTAAATCAAATGAGAGAAGGATGAAAAAGAAGAATGAAGCAGTGGAAACCGTCTTGTGCGAACGTGTGCTTTCGGCAGAAGAAGTGGCGTGCATCTCGGTACAGATTCAGCAGGAATTGGAGGCGTATATCGACCCGGTGAAAAGGGAGTATCTTCCCCGTTTCTTCAAGACCGGAAAGGGGCAGTATGGCGAGGGGGATAAGTTTCTGGGAGTGGTGGTACCCAACACCCGGCAGGTGGCAAAGCAGCACAAGCACGAACCTTTTGGGGTAATGGCAGCCTTGCTTCAGAGTGAATGGCACGAGTGTCGCCTTTGTGCCTTGCTGATGTTGGTGGAGCGATTCAAAAAGAGCGATGAAAAGGGGAAAAAGGAGATTTATGACTTTTACCTTTCGCAAACGGGCCGTATCAATAATTGGGATTTGGTCGATTTGTCTGCCCCCGGCATTGTGGGCGAATATCTGAAAGACAAACCTCGCAAGGACCTCTACCGGCTGGCGGATAGTCCGCTGCTTTGGGACCAGCGCATTGCTGTGGTATCTACCTATACACTTATCAAAAATGGTGATTTCATCGATATATTAGCCCTTTCGGAACGGCTGCTCCATCATAAGCATGACTTGATGCAAAAGGCGGTAGGATGGATGCTCCGGGAGATGGGTAAGCGGGACAAGGACTTGCTGGTGCAATTCTTGGAGAAGCATTGCAGGACGATGCCGCGAACGATGTTGCGTTATGCGATAGAGAAGTTCCCGGAGGAGGAACGCAAGGAGTTTATGAAGCGCTGATGGGGAATGAAAATCGTTAAACTACATTTTTATGGGTTTGCATTTTTATGTAAAGGTAGGCTTTCTTTGGGGGAACAGTAAATACTTTTCCATTTCTATTCTTTTTAGGAAATAAATTAGTTCTTTTGCAGCAAGAACTATAAAACTGCTATGAAACGGGTCGATTCAGTCATATCACTGATATATTCTATGTCCAAAGCGGAAAAGAAAGCTTTCTCCGTCCAAATGTTGAAGGATAAGGAGGAAAAAGACTATTTGGTGATATATGATATCATTACCAAAAGTAAGCAACTGGATAGTAAAAATGTAAAGGGGGAATTTCATAAGCGCAGGCCTGGTGGTTCGTTTGAAGTCTCTATTCAATATTTGTATGAAAGACTGACGGATAGTTTGCTCACTTTGCGAAAGAAGAAAGATATCTATTATGACCTACTGAACAATTTGTGTAAAGCCCGTATGCTTTACGAACGTTCTTTATTTGAAGAATGTTTTGAGATACTTTCAGACACGATAGAACAAGCAACATATTATGAAAACAATGAAGTGCTGACCATTGCCTTAAAGCTGGAGTTGGAATATTTGCTGAGACTTAATTTCCCGAATTTGGCTGAATCTGAACTCTATCATAAACACTTTATGCAAAATGAAGCTTTAAAGAAAACCCGCAAAATTGTAGAACAGTCTTCTTTGCATAACTTGTTGAAGTACCGCCTTAGCCATATCGGTTCTATCCGAACTTCAAAACAGAAGCAAGATATGAATGACCTTATGGTTAATGAACTTTCCATAGCTGCTTCTTCCGGAATAGAAGGAAATTTTGAGTTAATGCGGAATCACAGACTTTTTCAAGCCAACTATTTGATGGGAGCTGGAGAATATAAAGCTGCCTTGAATTCTTATAAAGAGCTTAGCCGGCTGTTCGAGCAGAACCGGCAGTTCTGGTCGAATCCTCCTATCTACTATTTATCAGTACTTGAGGGGGTACTTGGCAGTTTGAGGGTCTGTGGACAATATGACGAAATACCTTACTTCCAGGACAAGTTGAAAAAGCTTATCTCGGATGCTTCTTCATTTGAATTTCAGGTGAACGCTATTTGCCTTCTCTTTCAATATGAACTGTTTCCTTATTTAGATAATGGAGATTTTCTGGATTGTACAAAACTGATGGCATATTATCAGAAGTCACTTTATGATAAGGAAGCGTGGTTGAGCCCGGTGCGTAAAAGTGAATTGCTACTCTATACTGCACTTGTACATATAGGTAATCAGAATTACAAAGCAGCAAAGAAATACATAAGCAATGCCATTATTGATCATAATATAAAGTATCAACCTCTGATGAGGACTATCCGGCTAGTGCGCCTTATAGTTTATTATGAAATGCATGAATATGAGTTTGTATATCATGAATCACGTTCTATCAATCGTAGCCTTTCTTCTCCCAAAGAGCATACTTTCAAAACGGAGCATATCATTCTGTGGTTTCTGAACCAGCAGCATCTTCCAGTTTTGAGAAAAGATCGCGAAGCTTTTTGGGAGAAACTTCTTCCTGAAGTGCAGGCTTTGTATGATGATAAATATGAGAATCAGTTATTGCATCTTTGTGACCTTACTGCGTGGATAGAAGCCAAGATATTGAAGGAAAACTTGTCTGATGTACTGAAACGGCATATGCATATGAAAAAACTGCTTCAAAAATAGAATAAGTGGCAGAGTGCTGCCATAAAACACCTTCACTTATAGTCTCTTTTCCTCTCTTGTAATTATATAAATATGGGATAAAAATACCCATAAAATCTGTTTTATATCTATTTATAGAAAGATATATATTGTTTGTAATTATATAAATGAATTGATAATAGAACGTTTTCTCTCTTATTATTTATTTCATTTGCATAATCTTAATTTTTAATATTATGGAGAGAGAATCTTTTATTTATAAACCAAAGATTGTAGTCATCGGAAGTTGTAATACGGATATGGTGGTAAAGGCTGGACGTTTACCAGTTCCAGGAGAGACTGTATTGGGAGGAACCTTTTATATGAATCCTGGTGGAAAAGGAGCCAATCAAGCCATTGCAGCCGCCCGATTAGGTGCTGAGGTTACATTAATTTCAAAGATTGGCTATGATTTGTTCGGGTTGCAGGCTTTGGAGATATACCGTTCTGAAAAAATAAATACAGAGTTCATCTTTACGGACCAAAAGAGTCCTTCGGGAGTTGCTCTAATTTCTGTAGATTCTTACGGAGAAAATAGCATCATTGTTGCACCAGGAGCGAGTCGTTCCTTATCGACCGAAGATATAGATAAAGCAAAAAGTAAATTGGAGGAGGCTGATATTATACTGATGCAATTGGAAGTACCCATTGAAACTGTAGAATATGCTGCTACTATTGCCAAAAGTTATGGAAAGAAGGTGATTTTGAATCCTGCCCCGGTTTCTGTTCTGAGTAATTCGTTTTTGAGTTGTGTGCATACCATACTTCCAAATCGGATTGAGGCTGAAATGCTGTCGGGCATCAAGGTGATAGATGAGGAAAGTGCTTGGCGTGCAGCGAAAGCTATAGGTGAGAAAGGAATAGAGAATGTCGTCATTACATTAGGAAAAGATGGCGCTTATGTAAAGGAAAAGGAAGAATATACTATGATTCCTGCAAAGGAAGTAGAAACAATTGATACCACTGGTGCTGGAGATGTGTTTTGCGGAGCGTTTAGTGTCTATTTGTCCGAGAACCATACGCTGACAGAATCTGTGGAATTTGCCAATACTGCGGCAGCTCTTGCAGTGACACGTATGGGTGCACAGAGTGCCATTCCTTATAAACGGGAGATAGCTTTATGAGATAAACCAACCTGAGTTATATTTATAAATCTGATAAAAATGAAAATTGTAGTTATTGGAAGTTCAAACATAGATATGGTTGCACAAGTCAGCCATCTTCCTGCACCGGGCGAAACAGTCGGAGACGCTTGTTTCATGCAGTTGCTGGGAGGAAAGGGGGCAAATCAAGCTGTTGCGGTAGCACGGCTCGGAGCTTCTGTCACGTTTATCACTTCTTTGGGAAATGATATGTATGCGGATATTCTGAAAAAACAGTTCGAGAAAGAAGGTATCATTACGGATTACATTGTGGATGATGAATGCCATCCTACGGGTACTGCTCTCATCTTTGTGGCTGATAGTGGCGAAAATTGTATTGCAGTAGCTCCTGGAGCTAATTATTCTTTACTGCCAGATGCGGTGATACGTTTCGAAAAAGTCATTGATGAGGCGGATATGATTGTGATGCAGGCTGAGATTCCTTATGAAACGGTGAAGGAAGTGGCTTTATTGGCTAATGAGAGAGGGAAGAAAGTTTTACTTAATCCTGCTCCTGCTTGTCCAATTGATAGGGAATTGATGAATTCCGTTGATTTGTTGGTAGTGAATGAAGTGGAAGCTTCCTTTATTTCCAATATGAGTTATACGGGAGATAATCTTGACGAGATAGCTACTGCATTAATGGAATTAGGAGCACGTAATGTTATTATTACGTTGGGTAGCTGTGGGGTATATATGAAGAATAAAAAAGAAACTGTCCGTATTTCTGGTTATAAAGTAAATGCTGTTGACACAACTGCTGCAGGTGATACCTTTTGTGGTGCCTTAGCCGTGGCTTGTTCGCAGAGAGGTTTGGATAGGGAAGCATTGGAATTTGCTAATGTTGCAGCTGCAATCGCAGTTACCCGGATGGGTGCTCAGCCATCTATTCCTACACTTGAAGAAGTCGGGCGTTTCAGACTTGAGAGGGAAATATCTTTATCGTTTAATCTTTAATATTTTGTACTATGTTTATTGTCAGCAGTTATACGTTAGCCGTTCTTTTCTGCTTTGTCACAATGATTTGCTGGGGTTCTTGGGGAAGTACCCAGAAATTGGCGGGAAAGAGTTGGCGTTATGAGCTCTATTATTGGGATTATACCATAGGCATTCTGCTGTTTGCACTTCTTTTGGTATTCAGCTTAGGGAGTTTCGGAAGTCAAGGAAGAAGTTTTCTTGAGGACATTCGTCAAGTCAGTACGGAAAATATGGTCAGTGCATTTGTAGGAGGTGTGATTTTCAATGCTTCTAATATTCTTTTATCCGCTTCAGTTTCCATGGCGGGAATGGCGGTAGCTTTTCCGTTGGGTGTTGGGCTGGCATTGGTCCTGGGAGTTTTTATCAATTACTTTAGTGCTCCGAAAGGTGATCCGCTATGGTTATTTGCGGGGGTTCTTCTTGTGGTGGTTGCCATTGTCTGTAATGGAATGGCTGCAGGTAAGAAGCAGAATAGTGGTACTATTGGGAGCAGGAAAGGGATTGTTTTAGCAACGATTGCCGGTGTATTGATGTCCTTCTTTTACCGTTTTGTTGCTTCTGCCATGGATTTGAATAATTTTATTTCTCCCACACCTGGGATGGCTACTCCTTATACAGCATTTTTCATCTTTGCTGTCGGAATCTTTTTCAGTAATTTTATATTCAATACTTTGGTGATGAAACACCCTTTTGTGGGAGTATCTGTTACTTATAAGGAATATTTTGCGGGAAAAATAGAAACACATTTGGTTGGTATCTTAGGTGGATGCATCTGGGGGCTGGGAACGGCTTTGAGCTATATTGCTGCTGAAAAGGCAGGTACTGCTATTTCATATGCACTAGGGCAGGGAGCTCCTATGATTGCTGCTTTATGGGGAGTGTTTATTTGGAAAGAGTTTGCAGGAAGTCCGCGCGGAACGAATAGACTTCTGGCAATAATGTTTGTCTTCTTTATTTTAGGGCTTTCACTTATTATATTTTCGGGAGGTAACTGATCTCTCCGATGATTTGAATATAAATTGGCTTTATTAACTTTATCAAAATAATATGAAACAGAAAAGTGTAAAATGGTGGCGGTATTTCTTTCTACTGTGTTTGATGGGAATATCAGTATGTATGTATGCTTCCGGAGGAAAAAGAACCTTAAACGGATTGGTGACAGATGTTGAGGGTGTACCTGTTATTGGTGCTAATATTCTTGTTAAAGGCCAGACTACTGGTGTGATTTCTGATGTTGAAGGTAAGTTCTCCATAACGGTTTCTTCTCCAAAAGATGTGTTGGTCATCTCATACGTCGGTTATAATACCGTAGAAATGATTGTGGGCGAGAAAACAAGCATTAACGTCCAGTTGACCGAAAGTTCTAATCTTCTAAATGATGTGGTAGTTATTGGGTATGGCTCTATGAAGAAGGGGGAAATTACAAGTGCCATTACGAATGTGAAGTCTGAAGACTTTATTCAGGGAGTTGTAAAAGATGCTACCCAGTTGTTGCAAGGCAAGGTTGCTGGTTTGCAAATGGCAAGCCCATCGGGAGACCCGACAGCAGGAGTGGAAATCAATATCCGTGGTGTATCCACGATTTCTGCGTCATCAGCCCCTTTGATTGTTATTGACGGCATTCCCGGAGGAAGTCTGAATTCCATTGCTCCCGAGGATGTGGAAACCATTGATGTACTGAAGGATGGATCGGCTGCGGCTATTTATGGAACTAGAGGAACAAATGGTGTGATAATCATTACTACAAAAAAAGCAAAGCAAGGCAAAGCGTCTTTGGAATACCACGGATATGTAGCATTCGAGTCTATACAAAAGCAGACGGATGTACTGACAGCATCTGATTACAGAAGACTAGCACAGGACCCTTTGTTTAAGGATAATATCAGTGATGAAGGTGCTGATGTCAATTGGATTGATGCAATTACCCGTAATCCCGTAAATCATACTCATAATTTGTCTTTGCGTGGAGGAACTGAAAAGACAAACTATATTGCTTCGATAACCTATAGAAAGCAGGATGGTATCTTGTTGAATACAGGCAAGGAAGTTTTGACATTCAAGATTGGATTGAATCATTCGATGATGGATGACAAATTGAAAATACAGTTGAATGTCAACAATTCGACCATAAAGCAGGACGTTACTTGGTATAATGCTTATTTACAGGCTTGCTTGATGAATCCGACGCGTCCGGTTTATAATGAAGACGGCTCCTATAAAGAATATGGAACTTCTTATAAGCCCTATAATCCGGTAGCTCTTCTGAATGAGGAAACAGACCAGGAAAAATGGAATCAACTTCTAGCGAGTGGGAAAATTACTTTTTCACCCATTGAAGGGTTGAATCTGAGTGCGATGGCGGCCATGCAGCGATATGACTCCATGAGGGACAAATGGAATACTTTCAACTATTTTACTACCACTATTGAAAATAAAAACGCTGAAGTAACCAAATGGGCAGCCGGCAGTATGGATCGGAGTTTGGAACTGACAGCAGATTATTTTAAGACGATAGGAAAGCATGAGTTCTCGGGATTGGTGGGATATAGCTATCAAGATTTTGAAAGACAAGGCAGCCAGATGTATGCTATGGATTTCCCTACTGATATATTTGGCCCTTGGAATATTGGTACAGCCCAGTCTACAAAAGATGGTAAATCGACAATCAGTAGCTATAAAAATGGCAATAAGCTGATCTCTTTCTTTGGCAGACTTACCTATAACTATGATAACAAGTACATGCTGATGGGAAGTTTGAGACGTGAAGGGTCTTCAAAATTTGGCGTGAATCATAAATGGGGCTGGTTTCCTGCTATTTCAGCCGGTTGGAGAATTAGCGAAGAGAGCTTCATGAAAAATATCGGTTTCGTAGATGACTTGAAGTTGAGAGTTGGATTTGGTGTGACGGGAACAGAATTGTCAGATTCTTATCAGTCGCTGGTTTTATTGAACTATTCTGGTGTAGGCCAGATGAACGGGCAATGGACACAAGGAGTAGTACCGGCCTCTAATCCTAATCCAGATTTGAAATGGGAAACAAAATCGGAATGGAACTTAGGTATTGATTTTTCTCTTTTGAGTAGAAGATTGAATGGTACAATTGATCTTTATCAGCGGACAACTTCAGATTTATTGTCTGAATATCAAGTTCCTGTGCCACCTAACTTCATTAGTACGATGTGGGCTAATGTAGGCAAGATAAGAAATAGGGGAATTGAAGTAGCATTGGATGGAGAGGTTATCCGGACAAAGGATTTTACTTGGAGACTGGGAGGTAATTTCTCTTATAATGTCAACAAACTTTTATCTCTTTCCAATGACAAGTATCAAAGAGATTATTGGTATACGGGGTGGACTAGTTCAGGTATTCAGCAGACGACGCATATTGTAAAGGAGGGTGAACCGATAGGAAATTTTTACGGTTGGAAAGCAGTAGGACTTACCGATGATGGATTATGGTTGGTGGAAGGTGCTGATGGTAATCCTAAATTGGCCAGTGAAGCCGGACAGGAAGACAAACAAGTGATCGGTAATGGTTTGCCAAGTATGTATGCAGGTTTGAACACAACACTTTTATATAAAAAGTTTGATTTGGGAATATCTTTGAGAGGAGCTTTCGGCTTTGAAGTATTGAATGAGTATAGAATGCATTGGGAAACGATGAAGCGTATTAGTGAAGGTAATTTGCCGAAATCTGTATTGAAAAAACCTTTCGGGAGCCAGTCTTATGTTTTTGATTCTCATATGTACCATAGCTATTATGTTGAGAAGGGAGACTATGTGAAGTTAGACAATGTTACATTGGGTTATACTCTTAATCTGAATAATAAATATTTGAGAAGTGTGCGGTTATATGTGACGGGACATAATCTGCTTACTATCACTGGTTATGATGGACTGGATCCTGAAGTCAGTATTAAGGGTTTAGATCCTGGAGTTGAGCGTAAGGAGCTGTATCCTACAGTCCGTTCGTATACGGTCGGTGCTATTGTTAAATTTTAAAATGAAGAATGATGAAAAAATATAGTTTATATATATTGTTCCTGATGGGGTTGGGGGCAATGGCTGGTTCTTGCACAAATCTTGATGAGAAAATCTATGATAGGTTGGTAGACAACAACTTCTATAAAAATGAAAAAGATATCATTGCTGCCATTACACCGGTATATACGGATTATAGAGGACTTCTGGAATGGCGTAAGTGGTGGGACTTTGAAGAAACGACTGATGTGGCCGTAACACCGCGAGCAGCTTGGTTTGACGGAGGAATCTATATACGTCTGCATAAGCATACATGGAAACCGGAAGATCCCCATTTCTCAGATCTTTGGGGACAGGCCTACGGAGGAATCAGTAATTGTAATCGGGTAATTTATCAGCTTGACAATTTGGATTTCGAAGTTACTGGTAAGGAAAGTGTAATAGCTGAGTTGGAGGTAGCCCGTGCTTATTGGTATTACATACTATGTGAGGCTTTCGGTAATGTACCTATTGTAGACCGGTTTGATGTTCCGGAAGGTTTCTTGCCGGAAACCAGTAGCCGCGAAGAGGTGTTTGCATTTATAGAGAATAGTATAAAAAATAATGTTGATAAGCTGAGTGACGATACAAAGACTTACTATGGCAGATTCAATAAATGGAATGCCAAGATGTTACTGGCACGTCTTTATTTGAATGCAGAGTCATGGATAGGGAAGAATATGTATACGGAATGCATGGCACTTTGTACAGAAATAATGAACTCCAATAAATATGCCTTGGAGAATGATTATAGTGCACCTTTCTATGCCCAGAATGAAGGCTCCCAAGAGATTATATTTGCTTATCCGGCAGATGAGGTGAAGACTGGAAGTACCATTTACATGGCTTTGCAGAAAACTCTTCATCCTTCAAATGTAAAAACCTTTAATTTGCAGACATGGTTGGATAATGGGGTGTGTGCTGTTCCTACTTTTATAGATACTTATGAGGAAGGCGATAAGCGTTTACCGAAAACCTGGAGAATGGGGCAGCAGTATGGCAGTGACGGGTCTATCTTATATTGCACTGGACTTGTTCCTGGTTGGGAAGGAAAACCCTTGATTTATACAAAGGAAGTCAGCAATCTTGAAAATGGAGGAGAGGCTGAAGGTTACCGTTGCGGTAAGTATGAAATTAAAATGGGAACCTCGCGTGCGTTGGATAATGATTGGGTGGCTATGCGTTATGCAGAGGTTTACTTGATGAAAGCTGAGTGTATTTTACGTACAAATGGTAATGCGGAAGAAGCGGCACAGTTAGTCAATGAAGTACGGAAACGTGCTTTTGACGGTGACAACAAACTCTCTGGAGCTGATTTGTTGAAAACAACTAATGTAAATGGTGTTCCTGTACGTTTTGGAATTTTATTGGATGAATGGGGCCGGGAATTTGCTTTGGAAGGTTTGAGGCGTAGCCAATTGATACGTTTTGATAATAATTATACAAAAGGAGAATGGACTTTTCACGAACCTTCTAAAGAAACTTATTTAAACTTATTTCCTATTCCTTTGTCAGAGATACAAGCTAATAATAAATTGGAACAAAATGAGGGGTATAAATACTGTCTCTTATACACATCTCCGAGCCCACGAGACCCTAAGACATCT
>ENA-UALM01000345-UALM01000345.1-human-gut-metagenome-genome-assembly--contig:-NODE-345-length-13466-cov-27.765193_pt1 | contig 13466 bp, 16 predicted proteins | sample MGYA00243700_ERZ654468 | MGnify/ENA primary metagenome ERZ654468 (study PRJEB26926, sample SAMN06164823) | human gut metagenome | biome: ENVO:00009003; feature: ENVO:2100002; material: ENVO:00002003... | reverse complement strand
ATAGAGAAGAACAGTAAGTGGTTCATGAAAGCTGAAACATACAATATAACATCTGCACTTGCATTACTAAGTCCATTATCATCTAACAAAGTAGAAGCCGCGTTCAGAAATGGAACGTTAGTACTTACTGAGGAGATGATTGAGGCTGCCGGAGTAACATTTAATCAACTCAAGCTTATATGTGAAATACTTGGAAGTCGGAGAGCTGATGGTGACCCAGATATGTCTCCTATAAAAAGGTATCGTATTAAGGAATGGATAAGGGCTAGAGATAATATGCAAATATCAATGGACCAATTCATGAACAGGCTCAAGCGAAGAGTGGATGCTGGTAAGTGGGAAGAACCATCTGAGAAGAACTGGTTTAATGCATATATGGACATTGCATCGTTAAAACGATAATATAGAATAACCTACGTAATAGGTGCTAGTTTAATAGCTAGCACCAAGTATGGTTGTAGGTGAAACTAAAAAACTCAATAACTTCCCAAGACATTGAGGGCACCAGTTTCTTACAAGTTCTGCTTCTTTTAGCAGGTAATAAATAAAGTTTTAGGATAGATTAATATCGAGTCCTATTACCCTTGTAAGTTTTAGGTGTAAAATGCGTTGATTTGAAGATTCAACTGTTGATTACAACCTTAACCAGACCATAATGGGTACGCCCCGAGACTAATGCAGAGCATCTCTTACACCAAACAGTATGTCCTTTGATACTGGAGAGATGTCTTATCGAGAGGTAAGGCAAAGTATTGTGAGATTGCATGGCGCACTGGCAATTGAAGACAGTCATGTACACTTCAATAACAGAGGTTATTGTCGAGACTGTAGGCACAGGAAGGTCTCGTTGATGTTCATTAATTTTAATCTATAGGTGGATATGATTCCACTATACCCCGTGAAGGGGTCGGCATCATGACTAAGCCTTTACGTGGCGGTGCTATAAGTAACCTATTTATAGGTGAAACTAATTGGTCATATTGTTTAATTTAATAACTAATCGACAAATGAAAATTGAAAAGAACAAATTGGTGAATCGTGCTCAAGTGTTGAACCAAGACATTCAGTTAGGTATCATTGCCTATTCTGTAGCTGAAATGGCATCTACAATCGAACAGACAGACGCCAAACTCAATAAAGGTGAAATCAGTGACGAGCAGCACAAAGCTATAGTTGACGATTGTGTAGAATACATCAAGTCAGCTAAAGAAGTGTGTGACGAGTCCAAGATGGACTGGAGTGTATGTATCTTGTTATCACGTACTAATCTTGATAAGTATGTGGAAAGCAAGGTTGACTAAGGCTGTATTCCTACTTATGGTAGGATACTTAGGCTGGCAGTGTACTAGAGCATCTTTATGGATTCCTCTAGTATTATGTGTGTTATTAGGCATTTTTATTATTAAACTTGAAAATAAGGATTTAGCATGAAAAAGATTGACATGATTCTGAATGGCACTAAAGAACAGTACCCTTCATTGATAAGTAAATTATCTAACATTCTCGAACCGTTTGCACTACTCGCAGTAGGTAAAGCTCCTGTTTATGTTGGACGCATAGTAGAAGAACTTGGAGTTAAACAGTGTAAGGACTGTGGAGCTTTCATATTCAACATTGATGGCAATGACGTTGCTCACGTTGATACCAAGAGAATGGAAGCATCTGTATTCGGTGGTGAAACATTCTCTATCTCTATAGAAGATGCAGAATCCGTTCGTAACGCAGTAGATGCGTTGGAGAGCCGCAAGGGCAGTGACCATGACATCGACGAAAATCCTATTAAGGACATCATCGAGGGTATGCCTAAGGAACTCAAGTCTCTTCTCGGTGCAGCTATTGTAATGTCAAAGCTGCGTAAGAAAGGCGATAACTAAAGAAGGTTTTTGAAGACAAATATCAAGGAGTTAGTCCACTGTGAAGTGAGCTAGCTCCGCCAACTTTTAAAGCTAATAATGAAATGGATATACTGAAGCAATTAGAAGAAGGCAAACCTTTCTCTGGTAGAAATGGTGCTTTTACTGGAAGAGTTGAACCACAATCAATAGAAGGTGATACTCTGAAAGTTATATGTGATAAGAGTGGTACAAGATGGCATGAGAACTGGGAACTACAGCATGTTATTTGGGCGTTTGAACGTGGAGATTACTACTTCCTATGATAAAGTGTGATATATCTAAATGCCATGCGAGTTGTTGTTACAATGCTCCATTGCCTAAGAAATACATATTTGCATTAAAGAATAGGATTGTTAATCCAGTCAAGGAGATTCTCGTTATTGATGATGAGAATATGAAAGGTGAGGTAATGTGTTATCCAATCACAGACCACAACCCTGACAAGAATAAATGTCCGTTCTTAACTGAGAATTGTAGATGTAATATTTATGATAGAAGACCACCAATATGTAAGAAGTTTGGTAATGGTACTGAACCATTATTAACTTGCTCATTCTTAGTTCCAGAAGAACAAAGAGAGTCTGTATTGGCTGGTTATAAATCTGCTATCAATAAACTAACATCTCCAACTGCTTGGGAACTTGCTAAAAAGTATAAATAATATGCCAAAGGATTACGCTCTAAGAAAGTTACACTCTAAAGAAGAGAAAATCATCTTCTGTGGATGTGATGCTATAAGTGGTTTATTAATGCATTACCTACTTGATGAATTGTTTGGTAGAGGTGAATACAAGATATTACACCACTACGATTTACGATTACAGAAAGAATGGGAATGGACTATTGATGAACCAATACCTGACAAAGATATTATTAAGGAATGGTTCTTCTGTGAACCTGAGAGAATAATAACTACTTGTTGGGATTACGAGAGAACTCTCAAAGCTGTGGAAGATGCACAGATTAGTAATGTGCGTGTCTATGAGTTTTGTAAGTATAAACACATAACTGACTTACCGTTCTAATGTTAGTACCTCTCAGTGCTCAAATAGTTGCTGATGACCCTATAGAGGAACGTCAGATGGCTAAGGAGAAATACTCATCATACAAACGACCAGGAGTTGAACCAATTACTATAGTTAAGACATATGTAAAAGGTAACATACGATATTGGGAAGAGTGTACACCTAGTGCAGGAGTATAACTGCACTAACTGGGCTTGCATGGTTTTGACAGGCGATTACAAGTTATAAGGACGTGTAGAGTTCGTACCAACTCTTATAAAATGATACACAATTTTAAGTGGCAACACTGAAGTAAGAATGGCAGCTTAAGCTGTGGCTTATTAATATTAACGTATTAGTATAGTCGGGTTAATGGAGAAGACCTAGAAACAGAAGAGGTGTGGGAAGAAGCATATAGAGCAGCCCACTTAACTTGAACGCCAAAGGTTAGTAGAGCTGAGATTCTCCACAATGTGTATGGTAGAGACGCAAGGGCTATGCCTAAAAGTACTACTCGTTCTCCAACGTAAATGGAGTGGTGGAGAGCCGACTTCGGTCAGCCCAGGTTTGGAAGCGTCAGCTTCTGAACCTTTAAGTTTGGTAGTTTGTAAATTAGCTTTAAGTGTACTGACTTCATCTATGATAAGTCTGGTTCTGAGTAAGACTAATAAAACTATCTACATGCTAGAACTCACTAGCTGATGTAATAAAAATGAGACACACGTTATCCTTGTAATAAGGGTTGTTTGGACGGCGGTTCGACTCCGCCCAAGTCCACAAATGAATTACTGCCTATAATGAGTGCACTTGTTATAGGATGTTGAAGATGCTACTTAGGAATAACAACTCCACAGGTAAGTAATGAAGAAGTATTTAGAAAGCTATCATGAGAGTTAGTATTAATACAACTTGTTACTGGTTCGGGAACTTAAACCTTTAGTGTTCGGAATGCTAAATGACTCAACAAATGGGTTCGAATCCCTAGTAATTCACAAACATTATGTTTAACTAATCGACAATTTGAAATGGAACAGAAAAAGAAACGAAGTTATGGTAAGATGACAGCTGAAGAGTTGTCAACTGCTGTAAATCTAGTGAAGTCTGAGAACTCTGGAGTATTCGGAGTTAAGGACATTAGAAATGCATTTAAAGACCTAGGTGTACCTATGTATAGCGAGTTTGCTACAACATTGGTTCAACAGGGTGTTCTCGTACAGGCAGGGCTGACATATCAAGATGGATTTAGTTGGTCTAGCACAGAGCCTATTCATATGAATAAGGTAGTAGAGCTTATGACTATTACTCGTAAGAAAGTAGCTGCACAGGCAAGAAAGTATAGTCAAAAGAAGAAAGCTATACAACAAGGTACATGGGTTGAACCAGTAAAACAGCCTAAAGAAACTACGGAGATTGAAGAGGTACTTGAAGAAGTGCCAGTTCATGAACGTAAAGAGCTTGTACCAGTTGATAAAGCTATTAATAAGGCTATCAAACTACTTACTGAGAATGGTTATCGAGTTTCTAAACCTATCTTAATCTATGAGGAGGTAACTGTAAAATGAGAATGAAATGCCAAGGAGATAATCCTTTCGCATCTAATATGATGCAATACCTATATGGTTTGAATGAGAAGTTCGTACCTGAGATTGATGGAGCAACATTAGATATTATAACTAATTTGCTTATCTCTACTAAGAACATTAGATATGGTGCTAAGCCTTCGATAGAAGGACAGTATCGCATTCGTCAAATCATTAAGGCTTGTGTTAGTATAGGAAAACCTATTCCTGTACTAGTTCCTTGGGGTTCTATTAAGGCTGATTTCAGTGCAAGACTGGATATAGCTGAGGTAGTTGCCTTATCTACATTAGCAGACCTAAACCGTAGAATAAAGAATTACTACAGTCCTGGTTTGGATATAAACATCGGAATTGAGGATTGGAGTGGTGTGGATTTGTTTAAACTTGAACCTACGTTTAGTAAGGAGAATAGTTGGTCCTATTGTGATGATTTAGAAGCTCTAATTCATATGATGGGAGAAATGAATCCGAAACGTGAATCTAAGATGGTAAATGTAGGTGAGTTTTATCAGAGAGCAAATGCTAACACAGCTAGTATTCTTGCTTATCTTATTGAGTCTAAGGACTTGATTAAAACTGACCCATCTAAGTGTTTAGCATTGCAAAGCTATAAGAACTTGAAAGCTAATGGCTGGAGAGGTATTATTAGTGATGCACAGCGTGAACATTACTTAAGATGCTATCGAGGATTGTACAATAGTTGGGATGATGAAACAATGTTGAAGCGATTAGCATTGTACTTTGGTGGTTCGTTGGCTAGATTCCAGTTAGAAATGACAGGAGCTAACCACGAATGGGGTAGAGATTATATACAAATAGTATTCGTTCCGCCTGTAAAAGGTAGTCCAGAAGGATATAACGATAATTATCTGTATTACAGAACTATCCCTATGAATCAATGTAGAACACACCATGCACCTTGGAGAGCTAAGGGATACTTCCTTATTGAGGATAGTGGAGACATGGTAGCTAAGCTAACTACATTCAATTCTCAACCAGAAGGATTGGAGACTGGATATCTATCCTTAGAAGAGGATGATAGACAGATTCTGATTCAAGCAGACTATCTAGTTTAGTAGTCTAAAACACGAAACTGACCTGATGAGTTAGGCTACATAGTGCGCACTATGTGGTTGACTTAAACGTGTATAAATAAAAGTTGAAACCTAGTTCATACGAATAAGAAGTGTTCGCCCGCCTTCAAAGCGGGAGGATGAGGTGCAACTCCTCAATGTAATATGTAAGGAGAAAATCCTTATGTCTCTTGTAAAATTCATCTAAATGTGTAACAATATTTTGATTAATGGTCAAGCAATACAAGAGTAGGTCGTCAGTTCCATTTCATTATTGACCTTTCACTCAGCTACAAACATCTTTCATTGCCAGTAGCTGAGTGATTGTTTTATGAGAACGTTAACGGATAGATTATGTAGGTAAAACACGCTATATAATTATCTCAATTAATTTATAAATTAAGAGATAAACAATGGAATTTAGTAAGAAAAAGAAAAGTCTTTTTAAGACTGAAACTCCAACACAAGAGAACAATTTTGTGAAGGAGGGATTGAAGCTATCAGCCGAGACTGTGAGTGGAAACGGTGCTAAGAAGTATAGCACCAGTAATGATGCATTCGTAGACAACTTCTCAATGATTGCAAACTTTAAGGCACCTCGTGATTATGCTGAGGTATCTAAAGATATGTATAAATTGTGGAGTATTAATCCGAAGAAGTGTCTGCAACTCGCTGTATATATTCGGTTGATTACTCGTGAGACTCAGATTGTTCTTCCTAATGAAACCATCACTCTGGATGTTCAGAGAGGGCAGGGATTGAAGAATGAGGGTATTATGCGTATGCTATGGTTAGCTATGCATCACAAACCTACATTCATGGCTAACATGCCTTATTTCATCGCTGCTGGTAGCTGGAAGGATGTATTTGAAATGATGAGCCTTGATTTACAATATCATGGCTGGGAAGGAAGGAAGTTGGATTGGAACTTCATGCGTAAGGTTATCTTAGCTGGATTAGCTAATGGACATACGAGTGAATTGGTAAAGAAATACCTACCAACTATTCGTTCAATGAAAGAATGTAAAACTGTTGATTCACAAGCTCGTACTATTATCGGTCAGTATCTTGCTTCTTGCATCTATGGTAAGAAGAAGGATAAGAAGACAGATAAAGAGACTGCGGATAGCCGTGCTGCACAACGTAGATACAGGAAACTCAAACAGAGTGGAACTGCTCATACTTGGCAGCAATTAATAAGTCAGAAGAAGTTGCTTGAACTGGACTTCAATACCATTCATGGACGTGCCTTGAGCCTATTGGTAGGCTCTAAGTTCTTGAAAAATCAAGGATTGGTAGAGAAGTATTCTAAGTGGATAAGTGGTCGCAAAGTGGCTAAATACACTGGATTTGTGTTCGAGTTGTTCCAACCGCTTGGTGACAGCTATCATACTAATAGGCTCGAAGAGTATAGAGAACAGACTATTAACGCACAGTTTAACGGATTGGTTGAGACTGGAAGACAGAATCTTAACCAAGATAATAGACTATTGGTGGTTAGAGACATTTCTGGTTCTATGACTTCTAAGGGAGCAGGAACTAATATGTCAGCATATGCTATTGGTAAAGCAATGGCATTGTATTTCAGTGCCTTATTGGATGGTCCATTTAAGGATGCTTATGCTACATTTAGTAGTACTTGTAAGCTCTGCACATGGAAGGGTAGGACTCCTATTGAGAAGTGGGCTAACGATACTGATGGTAATTTTGGTAATACTGATTTAATGTCTGTAGCAGATATGTTCGTTAAGCTGAGAGGCACAATGAAGATTTCTGAGAATGAGTTCCCAACAGGAGCATTGTTGGTTAGTGATGGTGAATTTGATGCAGCTCGTAGCTGGGGTGGTTCAGGTGCATCTGTTACTAACTTTACTGCATTCAGACAAAGACTACTTAAAGGTGGTTTTAGTAAAGAGTATGTAGATAACTTCAAACTAATCCTTTGGGATTTGCCTAACGGTTATTATGGTGGAGGTCTTCGTCCTAAGTTTGAAGACTTTGCAGATGCTCCGAACAATTTCTATATCAGCGGCTATGACCCTGCTGCTGTAGCATTTATCTTGGGGACTAAACCATTCAAGGCTACACCTAAGAATGCAACAGAGTTGTTCAATGCAGCTATGGACCAAGAATTGTTAAATCGCCTTGTTGTGTCTGAACGGAAGGTGGTCAACAAAACTAAGAAGAATACAAACTTTAAAAAGAATAAGAAATAAGTATGATTAAGCTTAACACTTTACTTGCTAAAGTAGAACATGGCACATCAATGTTCAATAGAATGATTGGTGACTATGCTGTGTTCTTTAAGAATAAGCAAGGTATGTTTGAGGGTATTAAGAAGACCTTCAAACCGAGAGATGGCTACGCAGAAGATGCTCGTTATATGGGCACTACTAAGGTAGCTACAACTGTAGAGGAGAAGCTCACATGGTTTGAGCAGAATGCAATTCCTTATTTGAAAGACCTATTCTCTGTTGAGGCAACTAACTCTGCTGGTGCACCGAGAGTTGAATTGATAGTAGATGGTGTTTCATTTGGTAAGTTGACTGCTCTTGACCTTATGAGGCTTAAAACTATCCTAACTAGTAAACAGCTGGAAGATATGTACGCCAATGTACCAGTGCGTTCAGATTCTGAAGTTTGGCTTGAAGGAACTGATGCAGAATATCAGGGACGTGATGTATATGAGACAGAAATGTTGAAAGGTATAACTCGTACTACTGAATCTGAGGAAGTTATCCTTAAAGACCCGAATCTTGACCCAGCTAAGTTACCTGCTAACTATAACGCTAAGGTTACTGTTAAGAAGAAAACAGTAGAAACTGGCGATTATACATTGCAGAAGTTTACTGGTGCATGGACACAAAGACAACGTGCTGAATTACTGCAAAGAAGAAGTAAGATTCTTGCAGCAGTGATTGAAGCATTGAAGGTTGTTAATGATAACGAAGCACAGAGTCCAAACCTCAGTGTAGAGAAACTCATTAACTTCTTGCATCATGGTAAGTAAGAAATAAAATATTGACTAAAGCTTTAGCTTAAGCCTCAGCGTTACTAAATCCTAGATATTTAGCATAAGCATTGAGTCAAGAGCTTTAGCTTTAGCCTTACAGTGAGAAACCAGTAGCTTAAATAATCAATTGATTATAAATCTGACCATTCGCAGGTTCGAATCCTGTACGCGCCTCTAAACATAATCCTTTGTTTTAAAAGGTGAGATAGAAGCATAAGAATCAACATACTAGATAAGCAGTATTGCAAGTAAGCAGCAATCAGTATGACTCTTATGTGTATGATTCTCACCTTTCTATTAACATGGCGCGTTGGTGAAGTGGATTAACACGTCAGACTAATAAAATAGCATTAGCTTGAAACTACTGAACGTTATCTCACAACTAGGGGTTATCATCGAGGATTTTCGAGTTAGTCCTTAGGGGGTTAGCTTAATGGTTAAAGCACAAGAACGTTTAATTCTTGGGAGTGGGAGTTCGACTCTCCCACCCTCTGCTTATCATATCTTTCTAATTCAAATTAAATGAAATCAAACCACTTGTCTGTGAGGATAGGTGGTAATATAAGGGGATACGCAAACGGTAAAGCGGCAGTCATTAGGGACTGTGGTATAATATTCTAGGTGTATACATTGAGGGTTCGAATCCCTCTCTCCTTACAATTCTTTGTAAAAATTACATTTGTCAGCAGTTATTGGTCTGTGAAGATAGATAACTATTAGTAGAGCATTAAGAAATGGTTTCTATGATGGGATATAGTAATAAATTCGATTGTTACAAAATTTAACATTATTCACTTTGTAGAGTCTAAAGATTACACTATCTTTGTACTCAGAAACGTTGAGAGAACGTGATTGTGTTTGTGTTTTATTTATCCCATTGTTGAGGGGAGAGCTGGGACGGACTGTAAATCCGTTGCCTTCGGGCTGAGTAGGTTCGAATCCTACTACTCCCACAACAATATCTGCTAAAGTCAAGTGCTTTGGTAAAAAGTGTGCTCGTCTGTGAAGATGGGCACATCTTATCTTGCAGGTGTAGCACAATGGTTCAGTGTAGGAGACTTCCAATCTTCTGATGAGGGTTCGATTCCCTTCACCTGCTCAAACTATGCAGATATAGCACAACGGTTAGTGCATCGGCTTGCCATGCCGAGGATGTGAGTTCGATTCTCATTATCTGCTCTCGTTCACCTCTATTACTTCGAGGTTAGGGTAAGTACGTTTGACTGCGTGACAAGTTCTAAGACTGGTGAGTGTAAATTGTCCAGTAGAATTTTATGACCTACCTTTTATCTTCAAAACAAGGTGGCAGAGCCTAGAAATAGGTGAATAAGAGAATGTATGTTATATTGTGTATAGAACGATGCGAATGTATAATAGAAATTCTCTTTAATGGTGCATTGGTCTAATGGTTAGGATACTAGACTGTCTATCTTGGGGTACGAGTTCGATTCTCGTATGCACCGCATCTCCCCAATCCTCCAACGGGTAAAACGGAGGCGTATTGTTGAGGGCACAACGTTAGGAAGACCTTAGTATCATGCTAACTCGAAAGCATGGAGAGCATTCGCTAATACGCTCTCAAAAAGATTATTAGTGGAGGTTAGGTAAAGCTAGCATAGCCTGACGACAGGAATTTAGAAGCATAACAGATGAAAACCAATGAAGTGAGGATTGAAGTCTTCCTTATGTCTAACTAAATTCCTTTATTAACATCGCGGATTAGAGAAGTGGTCTATCTCACCAGTCTCATAAGCTGGAACACTCATAAGGTGTCACAAGTTCGAATCTTGTATCCGCAACTAACTTAATGTATTATGGAAGAGAAATTAGACTTGATTATTCAAAAATTAGATGAATTGCTTGTATTAGCAAAACGTATTCATAAAGATACAGAACCATCTATTGAGAATAATGCATCTGAATATCTTCTAAATGTATTAGGTGATGTTACTGGTGATGTCTTAATGCAAGGTTTTACTGGTAGCAGATAATTAACGTGTGGGGTGGTAGCAGTTGGTAGCTCACTAGGCTCATAACCTAGAGGTCGTTGGTTCGAGTCCAACCCCCGCGCCTATTACACCAGGTAATGTAGTGGAAACTACATAGGACTGTTGTAGTTACGAAGAGTATGAGGGGTGAAACTCATAACTCACTATAAGAAAGCATACAGCAACTATTCAAGCATCAAACTTTTAATTTGACGCCGCTAAAACTGCTTTCTGTTTAAATTGGGTGATGGCGCAATTGGTTAGCGCACCTCTCTGATAAGGAGGAGGTTCTGGGTTCAAGTCCCAGTCACCCAACATCATGATGATTTTAAGAAGTCTAACAGCAAATTACCAATCCAACATTTGATTGCTATTCAAATTAATGATTACAGCGACTTCTGTAAATAGTCCCTTAGCTCAGTTGGTGAGAGTATCTGGCTTACATCCAGAGGGTCGTAGGTTCGAATCCTACAGGGACTACGTAATGCACGTGAGGCTAGCGTGACGTAGACATTCCTGTCCCTGACAGCAAATATGGAATCCACATCGTAGGGTGGCGTTGGTACTACAGCAAGGGTAGTGTTATCTGTAGTAATTGGGGAGTTAGCTCAGCTGGCTGGTAGCAAGTGGCTGTTAACCACTAGGTCGAGGGTTCGAGTCCCTCACTCCCCTCAATTATTAATTTAATAAGATAATGAAATGGAAGAGATTAAGGAAACATTAAACAAATTCACAACTGTTTGTACAGCAAATGCTGCATTCTCAGCTATAACATTCCTTTTAGTTGTAGGAGTGTTTATTATAGAGAATGATATACTAACAAGTCTACATGACTTAGAGAAGGATGTCAATGCAGTTAACTATAACGTTCGAGGTATTGATGATGGTATCCGAATGAATAGAAGTACCGAAGCTAACATTGAGAAGTTACTCAATGACTATAAGAAGTTAAAGGTAGAGAATGAAGTCCTATTAGAGAGGATTCAGTCTTATAAAGAGAAATATGAAAAGAAATGATGCGTCGGTGGCATGACTGGGAAGCAACGCTCTCCAAAAGCGTGATATGGGGGTTCGAATCCCTCACGGCGTGCAGCGATTAGTTATCAATAAGAAGACTTACAGCAAACAATTATGATTATAGCAGTATTTTTGGACCGCAAATATCAACAATAGTCTTCTGTTAAATTGGGAGGTAGGACAATGGGCTAGTCTACTACATTTGGGATGTAGAGGTTGCGAGTTCGAATCTCGTCCTCCCAACACATTTATGGTTAAGTTATATAAGAATACTTACAGCAAAACTTAAAGCAAATTCAAACAAACTGTAACTTTGTCTTAAACGTAGGTTCGATTCCTACCCTTCCCACTAAAAGCTGGTTGGTTGTATTACTAAGGTGCCTTAGTGTACTGGTTTGCACCAGCCTAAACAAAAATGCAGACATGAAGGGAAGGTTGAAATGTTGGTGTAGTCCGAGAGGATGAAAAGAAGTATTCTGTTTTATGGGGAGGTAGCATAATTGGCTAATGCGCTAGATTTGCAATCTGGAGGATTGGGTTCGAGTCCCACCTGCTCCACGAACCTTAGAGTTCATAATTAAACAACTTTAATTTAAATTAGACCCAGATAGAGAAACATAAATGCACGTAAAGTAGTGTTTATGTAGGGTTGCCCGAGCGGTTTAGGGGCTGGTCTGCAAAACCAGTTAGAACGGTTCGATTCCGTTACCCTACTCTATTTTGAGTTTAACAAAAAGAAACCTTACAGCAATACCTCTATGCCTTGTAAGCCGTAGGTTATGGGTTCGAGTCCCATAGGTGGATACGTCCACTTTAGCTCAATTGGATAGAGCAACGTATTAAAAATGGTTTCTGCACCCACATCTATTGTTAATTCAATAATGTGGGTTTTCTCACCCCGTAGCTCAGTCTGGTCAGAGCACCGCACTTTTAATGCGGGAGTCCTGGGTTCAAATCCCAGCGGGGTGACAAGGTGTGTCATTAACACCCCCTTTCAACTATTGTAAGAGGACACACAGCAAACTCAACTTACAACTACTAATTATTCAATGTGATGTCTCCCGAAGTATTTCTCGTGAGGGTGCAGGGAAGACTAGAGTAGGACACTCGAATTAAATGTACTAAGCTATGAGAATTAGCCCTGACTATGCTAGGTAAGTATAGTGTCTACCCATTCTGAATTGGGAGAGTGGAAGACATTAAATGTAAAACCCATGTCCTCTGTTAAACCTATCCATCGAATTTCTGTTTCTGGAGTTTTGGATAGGTTTATTTTAACTAACAAGATTGACATATTTATTCAGTAACACTATCTTATTATGAAAGCAATTAGACTAATTAAGAAGGCTGTTAAGTGGTATTTGGACAGAACTGCTAATTCTTACATCTACCCTACTGGAACTCTCCCTATTTTAAAGGAGTAAGTTCCTATGCTGCTGAAGTGAATATGTTGAATCAATAACTTATGGAGGTTTGCCAGAACGGTAATGGAACGGACTTGAAATCCGATGTAACGTACCCATTCGTTGAGTAGGTTCGACTCCTACAGCCTCCTCATTTTTAAATAAAGTATTATGACAGGAAGATTTAGAGCAATTAACAAGATTAGTAAACACAAGATGTCTTTATTATGGGATAGAGCATTTGCAGTACTTACAAAGGAGTATGCAGTGGTCAATGCTATTAATAAAGGGTTTAGTGAAGAGAGCAAACAAGTAGTAACTAAGAGATTTGATTACCTCGAATCCTTAATCTCTACTGGACACTTAGAGAAGATGCCTCGTAAAATGAAGAAGGCATTTATAAGAGAACTTTCAGCAAGGTATAACCTTTGTCTGATTGTATTACAACATTGGGATGAATTTAAAGAAATAAAGGTATGATTGACGTATTATT
>ENA-UALM01000330-UALM01000330.1-human-gut-metagenome-genome-assembly--contig:-NODE-330-length-13876-cov-24.820201_pt1 | contig 13876 bp, 6 predicted proteins | sample MGYA00243700_ERZ654468 | MGnify/ENA primary metagenome ERZ654468 (study PRJEB26926, sample SAMN06164823) | human gut metagenome | biome: ENVO:00009003; feature: ENVO:2100002; material: ENVO:00002003... | reverse complement strand
CTGCATTCGATGTAGTTAAGAGTATTGACCATAAACTTACTGAGCAGTACAAGGAAATAGCACTCCGTATGGAGAATAATGAGTCTGTAACTCTTAAACTTGCTCTGCAAGAGAAGAACACTCACCTTGATAGAATGTTTAGGCGTCTGTCAAGAGAAAAGAGAACTTCATTCTTGAAATCTCTTGAGTTCATTGCAGCTCGTATTCCAGCTCAATCTATGCAGTCATTCATGCCTATGAAGGTAGTTGCATTCTCTGAATCAGAGAAGAATATTGCTTATGTATCACACTGGCAGATTTGGTTGCAAGGCTCTGACTTTGATATTGATAAGGTATATCTAATGGGTTCTGAGTTCTCAGATAATGGTAAGTATATTGGATGGTCTCCTTATTTCAATCTATATTCTGATGAGGTAAGAAAGGCTTCTGAATTATTACCTATGCCGAGTGGTAAAGAGTATCAGGTATTCTATCCTGATGTTCAACCAGAAGATTCCTTTGATATTACTCAATTAGTTAAGAATGTTAACTTAGCAGCTAGTGATAAACTTGGTACTAATACTAAGAGATTCATTATTGCATTGGCAGACTTACTAAAGGGTATCAGAGACAGTGGTTATACTAAGTTATGGTTAGATCCAAAGAGTATTATTGAAGCTAACTGGATGAACTTAGATACTGTAGAGAAGAGGATTAACAGACACTCTCTATATCTATCTAAGATTAAGTCACCTGATAGGATTATTTCTATGATGAAGAACTCAGTTTCATCTAAGATTTATCGTATTATCAATGACCCAGCTAATATGGTTTCAGCTTATTCTCCGATTGAGATGAATGAGCCTCAAGCAGCAGCAGAATTATCTGAATCAGGTAAGGAAGCTAAGGAGTATACTCTAGGAAACCCATTTGTTAAGTGGAATATGCAATATCAGAACATGACTGGTAAGGATGTTATTGGTATTGCAGCTGTTGGTGAGAAGGTTTTCTTTGCATTGTCTTACTATTATAATGAAGCTGCTAGAAGTGGTAACATGGAATGGCAAGAGAATGCATATTTTAGAAGGTCATTCAAGCTGATTAAGTCAAGGGATGGTAAGAAGTATCTTCCATTAGTAAGAAACATTATTGCTAATGTAAACTTTGATGGTGTTGATACTTCTAAGGTTCTTTGGAACTCTATGATTGAACAACAGTCTGGAGTTAGCATGGAAGACTCTGGTAAGAAGTATACTGAGGAGGAAGTAGCTTACATACGTGAACAGTTGTTAAGTCAACTTGGAAGTCAGAAGGATGCATCATTAGTTATTTCAGCTCTGTTATCAGCAGCAACTGATAATGCTAAGGAGTTGATTTTAGCTAAGATTAATTCTGGTTCAGATTTAGCTTCCGTATATCTATATTCAATTATGTTGGGTATTGATTTTAAGGATATAGCTAATCTTATGATTTCTAATACAGTTCAGACTATAGCTAAGTTAAATAAGACTAATATCTTTGATGAGTATAACCAGAGTTCAACTATTGACAGTGTGTTTAATAAGTTGGAGAATGGGCTACAAATCAAGAATTACTTGAATAAGTTTGAAGGTCTTAATGAAGCTATTGCAGCTGTTTATCCTAAGGCTGGAGGTAAATCTACTCAAGCTGCACTGACTGAAATATTCAAACAGGATAATAGGTTAGAGTTGCTTAAGAAGTTGAGAGAGGAGTTTAAGACAACTGAAATCTATAAGAATAATGGTTTCCCTAAGTTCAACCTAATGAGATTTATGAGTGACTTTGAAGAATTGGCTGTAATGGCTGACTCAATTTTTAAGAACGAGTTAAGTAGAACAGAGTATTATACCTTCAAGAGAATTTATAAGTTGGCTCAAGAGGTTAAGCAGTTAGGTTCTATCCTAAGTGCAAATCAGGGATTACAGACCAATATGTTTGATAAGTTTGGTTATCTTGATAGAATCGAACAGGCTGTAAAGGATAGAGTAGAGGAGTATGTAACTGGTGCTGGGGATAATAGGGATGTCAGTATCTTTAAAATCCTTGAAGACAAACCATATCTTGAGAAGCTACATGGCGGCAAGGAAGGTGCTAAGACATATGTCGAAAGCATTGTTAGGGCAGCTAAAACAGAAGGAATGATTGATGACTTTAATACACTAAGGTTCTTAAATGACGATGATTATAGAAGACTTGCAGTCTCTTTCTATAACCTAATCAAAGGAACTATCAATGTGTTAGATGTTATTACTAGAGTTCCTCACTTTAGAGCAACTATTGATATGGCAGCTACAGACTTTGGTATATTTGATGCTATTAGTGCTAAGTTTACTAACGTTTATAATCTATCTAAACTCCTAATTAGGAATGTATATAATGTCTCTTCTAGTAAAGATAGAGACTCTATATATAGGAATGTTGGTAACTTCCTGGATAGTGTTATAAACACTAAGTGGTTCAAAGACAGAGGTACTTCATTTACTATAGCTGAAGGTGATAGATACTTTGATAAGTATGGACACACCCATCAAGCTACAGGTAATGAGGTTATAGATTTGGGTACTGGTCATGGTCAGGCTACTTTCAAAATGTGGTTTGAGAATACAGTAGTTCCAAGTCTTAAGAGAGGTCTTCAAGAGAAGAATGGAGAGAGAAAACTATCACTTGCTAGAAACAAGTTTATAAGTGCTCTTCAGTTATCTATCTCTGATAGAACTCTTACTCGTGATGTAAGCTATGCATGGACACTTCCTATGAATATGTCAAGTATTAACTCTATTACCGAAATGAACAACTATGTAGAATATTTAACCCACTTTGATGAGTTGGATAAGTATACGTTCAATGGAACTCCAGTTTCAGAGTTGTTCTTCTATTACAACATGATTGTAAATAAGAATAGGTATGGACAAACATCCTTGACGAGACTGTTCGAGCACTTTGTTGGTGAGAAACAAAACTCTGTTGTACAGGATTACTTCAAGTATATCGGAGATATGGACTTCAACAAGTTGCTGAATAACTCTGATTATTCACTTGAAGATGTAATCATGGCTTGTGCTATAACTGTTAGTGGAGGTAATTATGGTAAGAAGTTCCCCTATATCAAGGTCTTTAATCCTTTATTGCAGACTTATGAGCTGTTTACGTATATGGGTGAATTTAACTCTTCTGAGCAGCTTCCAGATGATGTCATTGACAATCTGCCAGAGGGAGATGCTAGTGGTCCTGCTAACTACAAGCCAGTGGTCTTCCCAAATCAGAAAGAGTTGATGAACTATTTTACATGGTTACCAATGAACTTCAGCAAAGAGCAAGATGCAGAACCTCTAGAAGATAAACTGTTAAAGCTAATAAATCAAAACAGAGCAATAGTAAAGTATGAGTGCTAAGAACTGTACTTCTACATTGATAATTGGGGGGCTGGAATTTAAAGTCCAGTCTCCCAACGTCAATGGGAATCCTCCAATTAAAGACATTATACAGAACATAATTAAAGAACATGGTTCTGAAATTTCTAAAGCATTATCTGACCCAAAAGGTGTGTATGAAGTACTTAACATTAATGACATATCACATTTAAGAGGTAATGCTACATTTAAAGATATTACTAAGCACCTAAACAGTTTAGGTAGGCAGTACATACCAATGAGAGATAGTTTAAGGGTATTAATATCCAAACTAAACAAAGTTGTTCCAGAGTCTGAACAGAACATTCTTTGGGTTTCATCACCCATAACACTAAACGACGTAAAAGTACCTAACGTAAATGTTAGTACTAACGGGGATTTAGTTATTCTAGACTCCAATAACCTTAATAAAGTATATAATACACTAAGGGAATACTTCTATGCTAAGACTATTAATACTCCTGAAAAGATTAATCAAATCTTGTCTTTTATAGGAAGTATTGGTAAAGCAACTGACAAAATGAAATTAAAGTCTGATGTATGGATAGCTAATCTACAGTCTAAGTTCACTGAGATGAGAAAGAATCCTGCAACAGCACTACACTACATTGTTAGTGATGATATTATAAACGAATTAGTAGACCTATCTGGAATGAGGTCAGAACTTAATACCCTGCTTAAAACATTAAGTAATGTTCAGTTAAAGGAAGGTAAAGGTAAGCAATGGTGGTTAGAGTGGAATGGTAATGCTGGAACCTATACCAATAGGAATGGTCAGCAGTTTAGATTCAACTTTAAAGAAATGGATACCACTATTACAGGATACCTAAAGGAGAAAGGTATTGAAGCTAATGAAGAAGAAATTAAAGCTACAAAGGCTGTTCTATTAAGTGGAATATCACAAGGACATCCATTGTCAGACAACGAGATATACGATTTATGGGACGAATTTACTAGAAAAGGTTGTGAATAATGGCTTGTATTAATCATAATGATATAACATATAGAACACTTCTAGAACTTTCTGGATTAACCCAGTTAGAGCTTGATGCAAAGGTAAGGAAGACACTAGAGACTACTGGGGAGTACCCATTTATTGAACAAGTAGTATCTTCTGACACAATACCTGCATTAGTAAAGAAGTATAATTTAGTCAAGTCAGGCGATAGATATGTTGCTAAAGATGTTGACTTAGAAGGAGTGGATGCACCCTATTTAAATAGCATCTATAGAGACTTAGAGATAACGATAACTCCACTGTTTGATGGAGAATCCCTAGTAGACATCAAGAAGAGGGCTACTATAAATAGAGATTTAGAAGTAGAAGAGGATTATGTAGGACCTTATACTGAGCATAATAGTAATATATTCCCTCAACCTATTCAGGTAATCAATGGAAACTACATCTATCAGCATGATGGTAACTACTACATATCTAAACATAAAGTAGGAAGTTACACTGCATTAAGTAATCTACCAAGAACAAAGAACTTGAAGACAGCTTATTCCAAAGCTACTCCAGTAAACACTAAATATGAAGTTAATAGAGATGTTCTTAGGTTCATATCTGACTACAGTAATTTATTGTCTGCAGGACAGAATGCTATATATAATACTAATTCAGAACTTCCACCAATTATATCATATTATGGCAATTTTAACTATCCTAAGTTCAAAGTTGATACAACTCTTAAGGGCAAGTATGACATTAATGAAGAAGGTACTATCTTAATAAATCCAAATAAAGTTGGAACTGAGCCTAAAGCATTAGAGAGGGCTATTCTTGAGGCTGAAGGATTCTACAGTGAAGCAGAGATACTTGAAGCACTAAATAGACTTACTAACCCAATTAAAGTTGAAACATTAAAAGTAGGTAACAACCAATATTTATTAAGGTCTACTAATAAGGACAATAAACTTAATAATTATTACCCAGAGCTTTCTAATGGTAATATAAGAATCAATAAACTTGAAGCTATGTTGGATAGACTAACTGACCTATATGGAGTTAAGTTCAACAGAGTTACAAGTTCAGAATTGAGGTTAGGAGGGTTTAAGGATGTAATTCCAGATGCTACCAGAGTCAATGCTTTCATACTTGACGGAGAAATCTATATCAATACTGATAACGCAAGTGATGATGCTCCTATTCATGAGTTGTCTCATATGTTGCTTGGTTCACTAAAGTCTACAGACTATGACCTATACTCAGCATTAGTAAACTCTGTAGAGAATCTTGATGATTATGATTTAAGGCTAGAAGAGTTCCCCAATAGAGCTAGAATGGATGCAAATGAAGAAATATTTGTAGACCTATTTGCAAGACACTTCACTGAGAACTTAGAGCTACCAGTTGATGCTAATCTAATGGATAGGGCAGAATATGAGATTAAGAGAAATATTGACTCTGCTATCTTCCCTAACGAAAGTACAACTAAGGTTAGTTTGAGTAGTATTAGTGGTAAGTCTTTCTCAGAAATCATGGACTTATTTGGAACATCACTGAATGAAACCACAATAGCTAATGCCTTTAATGGTAATGAAGCAGGAACTAATAGACGACTAGCTAACATAAAAGAAGATTTATTAAAACAAGGATTATTAAAAGAGTATTGTGAATAATGGCAAAGTGTGGATATACTCTATTAGGAAGGTCGTTTGGTTCTGAATTAGAATTAAATAACTTCTTACTTAACAATAAACATAGTATAGACCTTGGTAGAATATCTGATATAGTATTCAGTCTTAATAGCAAAAAGGATGAAGTAGTATCTATATTAGATGGTAAACTATCATGGGCTACTAAAATCCAGAATATTAAGAGAAATCCTAATTCATTCTTGGATGATGAAGATATAGACCCAGAATCAGTAAAACCATACAAAGGTGTAACTTCTGCTATAAAGTTATTTAAGCAGGCAGATGGCGTTACTAGGTTTGTGCCTGAATTTAAGATAGAAAACTTCAAGGAGAAGTGCTTTGAAAGGTGGAGTAAGGAAGGCTTCAGTGCAATGGAAGCTAAGTTGGTTGATAAGGAAGCAAACATTCCAGTCAATAAAAGTGATATGGAAGCTGCTTTTAAAGCACTTACTACTAAGTGGGACTTGCTTGGTAAGGTAGGTACCTCGCTTCATAAGGTAGCTGAGTTATTCTGGAAGGGCGAGAGCTTGTCAGCCATAGTACAGGATGATGAAGTAAAGAATTATCTTGACCCAGTAATGGCATCTCATATGTATAGCAACATGGAGATATTGAGGAATCAGTTAATCAAACTTCATGGTAATGGAGACCCAAACAGTGTAAAGTTCTATCCAGAGTATGTGGTTGCTGGTGATACACAGGCTCTTGATGATAATGGTAACCCAATTAAGTTGCTTGGTATTATTGACTTACTAGTAGTAGATTCGGAGGGACAGGTTCATGTATATGACTATAAGACTTCTGATAAAGCTCACTTAGACTTTGATAGTACTAAGAAGTTAACATTCGATTATCAGCTAGCTGTATATAGACAATTGTTAGAAAGTTATGGTTTACCAGTAAGTAGAGCAATGCTTGGAATCATTCCATTATCTATGCAGGATTTTGATGGAGCTACTGGTAACTTCTCTAACATCGTTGCTCCCACTAGTGTTGTAGGTGGAGTGAAGGAAATCAACATTGATTACAGGGATAGAAATCCTAGACTGTCATATGATAGTGCTTCTGCATTTGTTACAAATAATGTAGAAATGGTTATGCCCGTTGAACCCGTTGAGGATTTAGTTACTAAAGACTTCGTTGAGCATATGTCTACAGGATTTGCCAAACTGTTCCCAGGATATAAGTTCAATAGAGAATTAAATGAAGCTACCTTAGAGGCTTTAAAGAAGGATGTTAGGTATAACACATCTACTGGTAAGTGGACCCTTCCAGACTTAAAGAATAGAGGTAAAACTCTGACATTTGATACACAAGCTGAAGCATATAAAGCTTTAGAAAGTTATCATGAATCATTACTAAGTTCTAAGACAAGAGAAACTGAAAGGTTAATTGGTAACATTAGAACAGCTATTAACACTGGCAATACCAGCTTCTTACCTTTATCTACTCGTAAGATTAAAGGGCATAGTGCAGGTTGGTTTATAAAGGAATGTAGTAGATATTGTAATGCAGAGTGGAAAGTAATGGACGTTCCAGAGCTTACATCTTTAGGTGTAATGCTACTATTTAATAAGAGAGCTAAATACTTTGATGTATTGGTGTTGGATAACACTCCATTAAAGACTCAGCTTAAATTTACAAAAGGTTCTACTGTTCTTGGAGAATATGCTTCTAATGTAGAACTAGAGCAAAGAGGTATTCCAGCATTGGAGGGAGTTGTAGGTAACGTAGACCTAATGAAAGCTATGCTAGCCTTAAATGAATTACCTGATTTATTCAGAGAAGGTAAGTTTAAACTGGGAGAGATTAGAGTTCTCAATCAGAAGGATGAGACTGGTATGCATACCAGCGCTTGGCAGTTACTACAGAACTTTGATGAGCTTACTAAAGACGGCAGAGCTGGCATTACAAATAACTTCTCTACTGGAAGAATACAGTTCTTAGAGAATTATCAGTTAGCCTACTATAACATGATTCAATTCTGTGCTTTAGGTAAAGAGCAAAGTAGACTGAATAATGTGTTATCAGAGTTTGAAACTAATCCTATTATTCTTGACCACTCTATTGAGAATCTGATAAAGATGAAGAAGATGTTGGAGCAGGAATATTCAAACCTAACTGAAACTAAGACTACTGATTTCTCATCCCCTCAAGGTATTGTGTATGGTTATCTACTTAAAGCTATTAAGGACTTAAGAGGTATGCACTATATACAAGAGATTAGGGACGGTAGTAAAATAGCTCTAATGATTGATAACCCTGATGTAATGGCATCTGCTAACCTTAGAAATATGTATAAGGTAACTACGGATGGTCTTGTACATTTGAGAACTAATCTTAATAACTTTGCTGCTGAGATGCGTACAGCTATGGAGAAGTTCTGGAAAGCTAAGGGATACTCTACTGAAAGAAGAAACTTAATTGGTGACCAACTATCTTTATTTAAGAATATGTTTGTTACTGATAGGGATGGTAACATTGACCGTAGAATGAGGGTTAAGAGTCCATTTGCAGATAGAACATTGGATGCAGCTGAGAAAGAGTTTCTAACATTTTGGTTGGATAAATTGAATAAGTATAGGTATCAAAACCTATCTGATTCCGATTTAGAGGAAATGAGGTTAGACCCCGATAGTGCATATTATGATGTTCCACTAATGGAAGCAAGCTCTGCTACTAAGGTACAAGAAGGTGGTAAAGGATTAATATCTTGGTTTAAAAGGAAGGTAGACCAATTTAGAAACCCTAAGGAATGGGCTGACAGAATGATTACTGGTGCTTTAGACTCCGAACATGGTGAACAGCTAAAGGGGGATATGGAGAAGTATGAAATGATTGACATGTTTGAGTACAGTGACAATCCAATAACAAGAACTAATGCTCTTGAAGACCACGACACAGTCTTCTTTGAAACTAACCTTAATGACATTATATATTCTTATGCCTTTGTTAAGGAAAGAAAGAAAGCCTATGATGAAATACTGCCTGTAGTTAAAGCTACTATGGTGGATATGCTTATGGAAGCCAATTTCCAAAACCTAGATATTAAGAATACAGTTGGATACACTAAGGATTATGTAAAGAATAAAATCATAGGTCAGACATTAGTACCTGAGAATCTTAAGGGATTAGCTCATTATATGGGTATGGTTAGAAACTTTACTACTACTGCTGCTTTAGGTTTCTCTCCTAAATCTGGTCTGTTCCAGATGATGGAAGGTTTCTGGAAGAATGCAGGTAAAGCTATCATTAGACCTATGGGTACTAACCAATTTGGTTGGGATGAGGTACAGCAGGCTATGAAATGGGTGGCTGGTGATATGAAAGACCATTTCAAAATAGTATCTCTTGGAGAGTTGATAAATGAGCAGTATGCTATCAATGACTTCGACTCTAACGTATATGATAAAAGGCTTAAAGGTGAGCCTGGTTTGATTAACTTCCAGGGTAAGATGCTATGGACTACTTCTGCCCCTGACTACTTTAATAGAATGACTCTATTTGTGGCTCAGATGATTAAAGATGGTTGCATGGATGCTTACTCTAAGAAAGGTAATAGTCTAGTCTATGACTGGAAGAAGGATAAGAGATTCTCTGCATATGCAGCAGGTAATAAATCTGATGCTAAATATGGTTATCAGAAAGCTCTATATGAGGCTATGATAGACCAATTTAGAAATGAAGGTTGGAAGAATGATAAAGGTCAACCAATCGGATATGATGATGATTTACCAATGGCATACACTAATAAGGAAGCACAGAGTTTGAAGTCCTTTGCTGACCAAACTTATGGTTATTATTCGCATGAAACTCAAATGATGTTGAAGAGTTACTTCCTTGGTGCACAGTATATGCAGTTTAGAACTTATTGGTCAGCTTTGAAGAATAGATACTTCTTAAAGGGTGGCGTGTATTCACAAGGTAATTTCCAGCAACTTGTAGACGAGAAAGGCAATAAGGTTTATAAGAAACTTGTTACCATTAATGGTGTTCAGCAATATGTTCAGACTACTGAGAATACTGGAGAACCATTTATGGTATGGAGAGGTAACTGGCAGGAAGGTATATTCATGTCAATTAGGGATGGATTCAAAGAAATGCTCGAAGGATTCCGTGATGATGGATTATCTGGAGTAGTGAAAGGTGCTAAAGAATTTTGGAGAACTAATAATGACGAGCTTAAAAGGGTAAGACACGCCAATTTAAAGCAATTCGCATATGATATGGCGCTTTGGACGTTGATTGGTGGTCTACTTGGATACTTCTTAACCCAACTTCTAAAGGAGCAGCAAAAGGCTGATAAGGGTAGAAATTTGAGTTGGGGAGATGTAATGCTTAGGGATGCAGAAAGTATCTTCGTTTCATCATTAGTAACCTCAACTGACGATTTAGGTGCTTTTGAATCAATGCTATCACCTCTTACAGATTGGACTCCACCTTCATTTAGAATGTTAACTAATATTTGGAATGATGGTTGTGCAGTAATCACTGGAGATAAGGATTTTAGTAAGGCTGTTATAAACAACATCGGTGTACTAAGACAGACTAGAAACTTCTGGTACGATGCTAGTGAAGCAGTAGAAAGTGCAGTTGAATAATGATTATTGGAATTTCTGGAAAGAAACAATGTGGTAAGGATACAGTATGTAAAATTATTAAAGCATTAGATATATGGAATAGGTATGGAGATGGAGATATGCTTACATTTGTAAAGATGTTACTTAAAACCCCAAGTCCATTGGGTAGTATATGGTACAAACACGCATATGCTGACAAGCTTAAGCAGGTCCTATCCATTATACTTAATGTGAATGTTGCTGCATTTGAGGATAATATATTTAAGATGTCTAACAGTGAGATAGCTAAACCAGAGGGAGGATATTATACTAATAGAGAACTCCTACAAAGGTTTGGAACTGAGGTTGGTAGAAGTATCTCTCCTACACTATGGGTAGATGCTTTATTCACGAGTTATAGTGAGGACGACCATTGGATTATTCCAGATGTTAGATTTCCCTCAGAGGCTAAAGCTATTAAGGATAGAGGAGGTATAATTATTAGAGTAGACAGGGAAACCTTCTCTCATGACAACCACCCGTCTGAAACAGCGTTAGATGATTATGAAGGTTTTGATTACAGAATAGATAATAATAACGACATAGAACATTTAATAGATAAGGTAAAAGGAATAATGTTCCAACTAAACCTTATATAAACAATTAGGGCAACACTGGTAGGTAATTCTACTGGTGTTGCCCTTATTTTTTTATTTAGTCTTTCTTTTCTACATATTCAGGTTCTCTTTCATCCTGTTGCTTCAGATAGGTAAACATTCTTTTACCTAATGCTTTGTAGTCCTTTTCATCCTTAGATTTAGAAGCTCTCTTAGCCATTCTAATTAAGGTTCTAGTATTCTTTCTACTAAAGATTCTCTCACCACCTTCTAGTTCCATTTGAGTAGAACCATCTGGAGCAATTACCTTCATTTTAGGTAATTCTTCATCCTCTTCAATATCAAGTTCATCTCCCTCTTTAATTCCAGAACCTTGATTGACCTCTAATACAAATCTAACATCATCTTCCTCTGCTATATTCTCGTTCTCAGGTTCTCCCTGATATACTGATATTACTTCCATATCTTCATTAATAAAGATGATGTCAAGAGGAATTTTAGTATCTTTCATCCAAAATCCTACGGTCTGTGGTTCTTCAAAGAAGAATAACATTCCTTCATCATCTTTCATTTCTGTAACTCCTTGCAGACCTTTGATTCTTTCTTCCTCAGTTCTAGCACAAGTTACATTATACTCTCTGTCTCCTATTTCAATCTTCATTACTCAACTGTATTTAATAGTCCTGTGTTATCAACTGTATTTTCAAGAATCTCATGCACAAGTAATTTACCAGCTTCAATAGCAGCTTCATCAGAGCCATCTTGCATTAGTTTCTCTAATTGCTTAGTAACTTCAAGATTGAAGATTATCTCCTCTCTCTCAACCTCTGCATGTTGTTTAATGTCTCCGCCTTTCTCCTCTGTAATAACTGGAATACCTTTAGCTGTTACATCCTCAAACTTCTCATCTACATTCTCTAAGTGATGTTTATGGGCATGTAAAGCACCGTCAGGAATTACATTAACTGCACCTCCGTTTTTAAATCCAGCTACTTCTTCCATTCTAACCTCTTCTTGAATCTTCTTTCTCTTTTCTTTCTGACCTTTAGATAACTTAACTACTCTTTTAGCAAAGTCTCTGTCCATCTTTAATCCAGACTTACCAGCCTTTACTGTATTTTGTTGATAGCCACCATTTAGTTGTAGCTGAGTTCCAAGCCCAAGTAAAGGATTATTAGAAGCTGTAAATGCCATTTGAGCTTCATCTGCTATATTACTCATCTTAGATTGCTGCATCTGAGCATTGTGTATTTGTCTATTAGCCTTGTTCCTTGCCCCACCACTTAATAGTCCATACTTCTTACCACTCTTAGTAAGAGCATCGTCTACAGTAGATTGAGTTCCACCATAAGATGAACCTACTTGTTCAAACGCCTCATTGTCCTTAGTAATAGTATCAGCTTTCTTAGCACCAATAGCATTAACTAAGCCGAGTGGAGTTAGTTTAAGAAACTTACTATCCAGTATCTTATCAGCTGTGGTCATTTGGTCTGTACCTACTCCAAGTGCAGTTAGACCATCAGATAGCATTCCACCCACTTTCATAGCACCACCAATAATGGTTCCAACTCCAGGAATAGCCATTGCAGCATTAGCAGCAGCATCATAACCCTGATTTAAACCAGTAGTGAGAGCTGACTGTTCTGTCTGAGGTATTAAGCTTCCGGCTACATCAGCGATATTTCCAGCTAACCCAAATCCCTTGTTAAAATTGTTCTGCTTTGTATATGCTTTTTGTATCTTAGATGTCTGGTTCTGATTCCATTGTCTAACACTATCTGGAAGTTCCAGTTTTGTTGGGAACTGTGGTTGCTGAATCATCGAAGTAAGGCTTGCAGGTTGAGGTAGTGGAGGAGTTAAATTACTCCCCCCTGTTAATACCCCAGAATTTTGATATTTCTGTATACGTTTACGCATAACTTACGATATATAATGTTTTTAAAGCTGTTATTATAGCTAACTCATCACCAGTATATCTCACTTTAATCTTAATGTATTTGTCCCTAATTCTAGTTTCCTTTCTTTCATCAGACCATTTATTAACATCTAATGACAAGAAATCAGCACTATAACCTCGGTCTCTTAATTCAGTTGGAATGTCAGAGTTGCTAGTAATATTTAGGGCAGTCATACTCTCAGGTAGTGGATTATTAACTAAGTTAAGGGGAGGATATGTATTACCATCCTTATCTTTAACAGTCCAAGCTAATTCATTCTTAGCCCAATAAGTTATAGATGGTATTTGAATATCCCACTTATCTTCTAAGTAGTCCATGTTACCATTGATTCTACCGTACTCCATAACTTCATACCATTTACCATTTTGAACTAGCACATTCGTATATCCAGCTGCCATAAGTGAGCTATATCTATCTTGAGTTATCTCTTGTAAATATCTCTTTTTAAAAGGACATGCTTTTATATGAGTAGCTATCTTAAATTCATTTAGCTGATTATCATGTACAATCTCAGAACCAGATATGTGTTGATAATCTCTACCAGCTGATGTCATTGATTGGTAATGGTCTTCAATATCATTCAGACTATCTACCCTTGAATAGAATAGCGGGAACATAACTGACATATCCTTGTACTTAGTAGTACTGTATAATATGTCTCTTTGTTCTGGTATAACATTCAAGTAATCATG
>ENA-UALM01000327-UALM01000327.1-human-gut-metagenome-genome-assembly--contig:-NODE-327-length-14006-cov-5.417748_pt1 | contig 14006 bp, 8 predicted proteins | sample MGYA00243700_ERZ654468 | MGnify/ENA primary metagenome ERZ654468 (study PRJEB26926, sample SAMN06164823) | human gut metagenome | biome: ENVO:00009003; feature: ENVO:2100002; material: ENVO:00002003... | reverse complement strand
ACGAGATGTCTTAGGGTCTCGTGGGCTCGGAGATGTGTATAAGAGACAGTTTCCCGCCTGTTCAAAATGCCGGAACAGACTGTCCACGCGTTCGTTCAGACGGCAGACGTCTTCGGTCAGGAGTCCTACCTCCCGCCGGATGACGCCGGCCTCTTCGCGCATGCGGACGTCTTTTAACACCGCGCGCACGGTGTTTAAGGTGGCCATCAGGGTGGTCGGCGACACGATCCAGACCCTGGCGCGGTAAGAACAGGCCACCACGTCGGCAAAATTGGCGTGCAGCTCGGCGTAAACGGCTTCGGAAGGCAGAAACATCAGAGCCGATTCCGCCGTTTCCCCGGGAATAATGTATTTTTCCGCTATGTCTTTAATGTGTTTGACGACGGAAGCCTTAAAAAACCTTTCGGCCTCGAGCTTTTCCCGTTCGCTTTTCGCCTGTCTGAGCGCCTGGTAGCTTTCAAGCGGGAACTTGGAATCGACGACGATCGCGCCCGGCGGGTTGGGCAGGCGGAGAAGACAGTCGGCCCGTTTCTGATTGCCGAGCACCGTCTGAAAAGAGTAGGCCGACGGCGGCAGAATCGAGCTGACCAGATCGTTCAGCTGAATTTCCCCGAAAGCGCCGCGCGCCTGTTTGTTGGCAAGAATTTCCTGCAGGGAAACCACCTGTTCGGAAAGCGAAGAGATTTTTTCCTGCGCGGCATCGATTTTGGCCAGCCGTTCGCGCAGGGCGCCGAGGGTTTCGTCGGTTTTGCCGGCAGACATCTGCAAACCTTCGCCCACTTTGCGGGTAATCAGCAGCAGCTTTTCGTCAATCATCTGCAAAACGGAAAGCTTTTGCTCGGCCAGCAGCCGCGCAAGCTTGTCCTGCTCCAGCGCATAATGTTCGGAAAACTGGGCCAGCCGGCCGGAAAGTTCCGACTGCGCGCGCAAAACCGCTTCGTTCGCGCTGCCGTTTCTGGTTTTCAGCAACAAAACCGCGGCCAGCGCAAAAAGCAGAAGCACCACCGCCGCGGTCAGACCGATTTCTGCCGGAGATAAAGTCATTGCCGGATTTTATGCCTCAATGTTGAGGTTGCGTCCCATTTCGAGGAACTTTTCGTTGCGCTGCTTTTTCAGGTTGTCGCGAGAAAGCGGCAGCAGTTCCTGCAAATGTTTGTAAATGCAGTCGCCGACCTTTTCCACCGTTGCCACGGTGTCACGGTGGGCGCCGCCTTCCGGTTCGGGAATAATCTCGTCAATAACGTTCAAGGCTTTCAGATCCTGCGCCGTCAGCTTAAGCGCTTCCGCGGCGTCGCGGGCCTTGTCGCCCGAACGCCAGAGAATCGAGGCGCAGCCTTCCGGCGAAATGACCGAATAAATGGAGTTTTCCAGCATCAGCACGCGGTTGGCCGCGGCAATCGCGATCGCGCCGCCGGAACCGCCCATGCCGATCACTACCGAAATCAGCGGCACTTTGATCTGCAGGCATTTCTGAATGGAAGAGGCAATCGCTTCCGCCTGGCCTCGGGCTTCCGATTCAATGCCCGGATAGGCACCGTCGGTATCAACGAAGCAGATGACCGGCAGATTGAACTTGTCGGCCAGACTCATCAGCCGCTGGGCCTTGCGGTAACCTTCCGGTTTGGCCATGCCGAAATTGTATTTGACGCGGGTTTCGAGGTCGCGGCCCTTTTCCTGGCCGAGAACGACCACGGAAATGCCCTTGAAGCGGCCGATGCCGCCGATCATGGTGGCATCGTCGGCAAACAGACGGTCGCCCGAAAGCGGTACGAAGTCCTCGATCAGCCCCTTGATGTAGTCAAGGCACTGCGGGCGTTCGGGATGGCGCGCGATCTGCACCCGCTGCCACGGCGTGAGGTTGGCGTAAGACTGCTTGATCTGCTTTTCGAGTTTAAGCTGCAGGCGGTTCAGCTCTTTGCCGATGTCGACATCGCTGTCCTTGGCCAGGGTGTTCAGCATCTTGATCTTTTCTTCGATTTCGTTGATCTTTTTTTCAAAATCCAAAACGGCGGGTTGGTTTTCACTCATAGCAGTTTTCTCTTTCCGATATTTTTACAACTGGTGCTTTGATAACACATTTTATCTTAAATTTCGACTATTATTTTAAAAAACTGTGAATAGCGGCGGCAACACCGGCGACGGCAAAATATTTGATTGAAATGTCGGACGAATGCAATTAGTATGGCAAAATAAATTTTGTTTGAACAAAGGAGAAAAACGCCGTGCTCACTTTCAGCTTTTTTACCGCCGTGTTTCTGACCATTTCGTGGCTTATGTATATCGGAACCTACATTTTTTCGCGTTTGGGCGGGGTTTCGCCGGCGGCTCTCGGCCTGACCGACCTTGCGGTTTATACGGCGCTGGCGGTGGTGCCGCTGTTTGTCATCTGGATGACCTGGAACGGCTTTTACCGTTTCCGTCACGAGAAAAACCTGCAAAAACAGTTCAAAAACATCGAAGCCCAGTTTAAACAGAATCAGGAATTTTTTGAAATTGTCGCGCGGATGCTCTGGCAGGGACAGCAAAACCGGCAGAATCATTTTGTCCTTGAGCGGACCGAACTGTTCGTCAGCGAACTGAACGGCCTTTTGGCGGACATGCTGCAGCGTTACAATTTCATCAGCGATTCCGAAGCGGCAAAGTTGTGGTCGACGGCCGAGAAAGGCAACAAATGGGGGTTTGCCAAGGCATTGATCAGCCTGCAGAACGGCAGTGTCGACTTTGAAAACCGCCTGTATCGCGCCGCCGTCAGGGAAAACCTGCTGCGCGGCACCGTCAACGAGTTTTGCGCCCGCTATGCCCGGCTGCTTGAGCTTTTGAAAATGCACGATCAGGAAAAGATATTCCTTCCCGTCATCGAAACCGGCGCGCTCGGCAAAGCGTTTGCCATTCTGGCGCCGCTGGCCGACCGCCTGCAGCAAAACCAGCCGGCGGCGCCGAAAACGGCGGACGAACCGGAACTGTTCGCCGACGCGGAGATGAGAATCGCTCCGGCGGCGGAACGGGCAGACGACGAAATCGCGGACAATGAGGAAGATCCTCTGGCCGAGCTGGAAGAACTGAGCCTGACGGAAATTTTCGGCGAAGAAATCAACGACGGGGAAGAGCGGCAGCCGGCCGCCGAACCGGACCATGCCGCCGCAGCCGGAAAAAATGAAGCAAACGGCGAAAGCACGGCAGGCAAAGAAGAAAAACCGAACGGGGAAGACTTCCTTGCCGCGGCGGAAACCGACACGGAAACCGCTCCGGAACCGGTGTCTGTTCCGGCAGAAAAAACAGCAGCGGAAACGCCCGCGGCCGGCAAAGACGCCGCAACCGCCAAAATCGAAGACGAAATCAGCCGCATGTTTGCCGGCGCCGGCGTCCGCGGAGAAGACGAAGATGAAGACGACCGCAAAGCGGCCGACAAAACCCCGTTCTTCCCCAAATTCAGCAACCTGTTCAAACGCAAGCCGGCAAAAGAGCAGCCGCGGCAGCCGGAAACCGAGATCGACCCGCTGACGCTGGCGCTCGAACGCAGTTTCGGCAAGCTGGCGGACGACGCGCCGAACACCGGTTCGCGGCTTTATAAAATGATGAACGAAAATGCGGAGGAAAACGCCGAAAAAGAAGACGCGGCAGGAAACAAGTTCGCTTTTGCCAGCACCAACGAAACCATCATGAAACTGCAGGAAGAGCTGGAAAAGCTGAAAAATTCCGACGACGGGGAAAAGGAAAACGGAAAAAGCGAAAATGGCGAAAAACAAAACGGTTAAGTTTTTTCTGCTGGTTGCCTTAGCGCTTTTTTCCGGCCGGGGCCTGGCGGCGGAATCCGACAGCATCGCCCTTTACGGCAGCCCCAAATACGGCGGTGGCTGGCAGCATTTCGACTATGCCGATCCCGACGCCCGCAAAGGCGGAAGAGTGGTGCTGCCGGCCTATGGCACTTTTGACAATTTCAATCCTTTCATTTTCAAGGGAATCGCCGCCACGCAGGTCGCCGCCCTGACGATGGATTCGCTGGCGGTGGTTCCCGACGACGATATCACCACCGCCTACCCGCTGATTGCAAAAAAGTTTGAGCTGACCGACGAATATGTCGGCTTTATACTTGACGAACGCGCCCGTTTTGCCGACGGATCGGAAATCACCGCCGACGACGTTATTTTCAGTTACCGCAGTCTGGTGGAAAAAGGCTCGCCGCTCTACAAAATTTATTATGCCGACGTGGAAAGGGCGGAAAAGCTGAACTCCCGCCACGTACGCTTTTATTTTAAGAAGGGCAGCAACAACAAGGAACTGCCGCTGATTCTGTCGCAGATGCTGATTTATTCCGCCAAAGACTGGGAAGGCAAAGACTTTGCCAAGCCTTACCTGAAAGCGCCGCTCGGCAGCGGTCCTTACGTGCTGGCGGACTTTCAGACCAACAAGTATCTCGTCTTCAGGCGCAACCCGGACTATTGGGCGAAAGACCTGCCGGCACGCAAAGGATTTTTCAACTTTGACGAAATCCGCTACGACTATTATCAGGACACGACGGTTACCCTGCAGGCGCTGTTTTCCGGCAACATTGACATCCGCGAGGAATACATTGCCAAAATCTGGGCGACCGGATACGACAACGACAAAGTCAGAAACGGAGAAATCGTCAAGGAAGAAATTCCCCACAGCGAAACCGCGCGGCTGCAAAACTTCGCCTTCAATCTCCGCCGGCCGCAGTTTGCCGACCGCCGGGTCAGGGAAGCGGTCGGACTGGCCTTTAACTTTGAATGGGCAAAGAAAAACCTGTTCTACAACCAGTACGAACGCTTAAACAGTTACTTTACCAACAGCGGCATGGAAGCGACCGGACTGCCGCAGGGACGCGAACTGGAAATTCTTGAACAATACCGCGGCCGTCTGCCGGAAAGCGTTTTTACCGTTCCGCCGGCCAACCCCGTTTACACCGATTATCTGTCGGCCAGGGAAAACCTGCGGCAGGCGGTTGCGCTGCTGAAGGAAGCCGGGTACGACTTTGTCGACGGCAAAATGACCGATCTTAAAACCGGCCGGCCGCTGAGTTTTGAAATCCTGAGCAACTCGGCCAACGGCAGTTCGTTCACCCGGGTGATGCTGCCGTTTTTGAAAAATCTGGAAAAAATCGGCATCAAAGCCACTTTTCGCAACCTGGAAGTCAACGTTTTCAAAAACCGGCTTGACAATTTTGACTTCGACATCGCCATCATCACCTTCCCCATCAGCCGGCTGCCTGGCAACGAACAGAAAGAGTTCTGGGGCAGCGCCAGCGCCGGGGTCAGCGGCAGCTTCAACCTGATCGGCATCAAAAATCCGGTGGTCGACGAACTGCTCGACGGGATGGTTGCCGCCCAGAGCAAAGAGGATTATCAGGCTTATATCCGCGCGCTCGACCGGGTGCTGCTCAACGAACATTACATGATCATGCAATGGTACGCGCCGCGCAAACAGGTTGCCTATCACAATCGGTTCGCCCATCCGGAAACAAGCCTGAAAGTCGGTTTTCAGCCCTATACCTGGTGGATAAAGGAAAACGAATAATGCGCAATTACATCATCAAACGGCTGCTCCTCATCCCGCTGACGCTTCTCGGCATTCTGCTGGTCAATTTCGCGATTATTCAGCTGGCGCCCGGCGGCCCGGTCGAACATACGCTGGCCAAATACCGGGGGATGAACGTCGACGCCACCGCGCAGATCACTTCCGGCGCCGAAATGCGGATGAGCGGCGGCGAAAGCGCTTACCGCGGCGCCGGAGGCGTGCCCGAAGAACTGGTGAAGGAACTGGAAAAGCAGTTCGGTTTTGACAAGCCGGTTCACGAACGTCTGTGGAAAATGATCAAAGACTATGTCCGTTTCGACTTCGGCCGCAGCTATTATCAGGACAAAAGCGTACTGGAACTGATTGCCGAAAGGATGCCGGTTTCTGTTTCGCTCGGCTTGTGGTCGACCCTCATCATTTATCTGATTGCCATTCCGCTCGGCATTAAAAAAGCGGTTAAAGACGGCTCGGAATTTGACACGTGGACGTCGTTTGCGGTGGTACTCGGCTCGGCGGTGCCGGTTTTCCTGTTTGCCGTTTTTCTCATCGTCTTTTTTGCCGGCGGCACCTATTTTCAATGGTTTCCGCTGAGAGGACTGACTTCCGACAACTGGAACGAACTCAGTGCCGGCAGAAAAGTGCTTGACTATTTCCATCATATCGCCCTGCCGGTAACGGCCATGGTAATCGGCGGTTTTGCCAGTCTGACCATGCTGACCAAAAACTCTTTTCTCGAAGAACTGAACAAACCTTACGTGCTGACGGCCAGAGCCAAAGGGCTGAGCCAAAACCGGATTCTTTACGGCCATGTTTTCCGCAACGCCATGCTGATCGTGATTGCCGGTTTTCCCGCTCTGCTGATCAAAATGCTGTTTACCGGCTCGCTTTTGATTGAAGTCATCTTTTCCTTAAACGGAATCGGTCTGCTCGGTTACGAAGCGATCATGACCCGCGACTATCCGGTCGTTTTCGGCACATTATATATTTTTGCCCTGCTCGGTCTCATCTTAAAACTGATCAGCGACATCACCTATTCGCTGGTTGACCCGCGGATTAATTTTGAAAAGATATAAGTTTTTATCCTTTCGTATCCCAATTTGTCTTATTCGTTCATAATAGATTGATTTTTCGTTACAATTCATCCTTTTGTCTTGCAACAAAAAAAGGTACGTTAAAATGCGGCGGAAATCAAGACGAAAAATCAAGGAAAAGCGGAGAAAAACTTTGTATCTAAATAACGTACAATACTTTTCACCATTAGAACATGACCGAAGGGTGATTGTTTTTCTCTGTATTTTTTGTTTTTAACTTATTTTAAAAGAGGTTTTTATGTCTTCCAGAAAACTTTTTTACATGACGACGGTTTGCACGTTTTTGCTGTCGTTTAACCATGCGACGGCGGAAACGATCGTTTGTCCGGGTGGCAACTGCAACAATAATACTGTCAGCTCCTTGGGCGGTGACGCCTCCCAAATGGATGTCAACGAGGGGGGAACGGCCAACGGCAATGAAGTGAGCAACGGCGGCGTGATGAACGTCAATAAAGGCGGAGTTGCCAACGGCACTTCCGTCAGAACGGATTTTTGGACCGGCGGTACGGTCAATGTCAATGACGGTGGAACCCTGAATGATACGAATATTAGCGCGGGAACAATCAACGCCGGTGCCGGTTCGACCGTTTCCGGGACTAATATGGACGGCGGTGAGCTGAATGCGGCCGCCGGCAGCAATGTGAGCAAGATACAAGTTAACAGCGACGGCATCATGAATGTGGAAGCGGGAGCAACGGTTAATACCGTAGCAATTAATGACGGCACGTTGAATTTAAAAGACGGTGCGACAGTCAGCAATGTCGCCTCTGGAGGACATATCTCTGCCGGAAAAGATGTCGTTATTGACGGCTTGCTTATGAGTGAGCGCGGGAGTTTTGACTTTTCGACCGATATGACGATTAAAAACGGTAAATATGAAAAAGACTATGGAGAAACACAAGAAAAGACTTTCTCGATTGAAAACAATAAGGCAGACGGCTTTGTCATCAACGGCGGTTCTTCCTTTACCGTAACCGAAAACGGATCATTGTCAAACAGCGTCGTCAAAGGTCCCGATGACGGGTACGGTTCCGGCGGCAAGCTGATTTCGGTAGACAAAAACACGTCAATCGACAATGTAACGATAGAAGAAGGCGGCCGGTTTGAAATTTCGACCGACACGACGGTAAGCAACAGTACCAACAACGGGCAAAACATTTCGATCAAGGATCATGTTGCCGACGGATTCGTTTTGGATAACGGCCAGTCCCTGATTGTGCGGGGCGACGGCACCGCCAACGGAACGGTGGTCAATCAGGGCAAGCTGACAGCGGAGTCGGGCACAAAGCTGAACGATACGACGGTTAACGGCAGCCTGGACATCGTTGACGGCGTTACCGCCGACAATACCAATATCAACGCCGGCGGCAGCCTGAACGTTTCCGGCGGCAGCCTGAATAACACGACCGTTGCCGGAGAAGGAAAACTGACGGCCGACGGCGGTAAATTCGACGGCCTGACGATGGAAGAGGGCAGCCGTTTCGATCTGACCACGGATGTTGAGATTGCCGACGGCAAACAACAGTCCGCAGACGGCGAAAACGCTTTTTCGATTGCGGATAAAAAGGCGGAAGGTTTGCATGTAACCGACGGCAATAAATTTACCGTCAAAGGGGACGGCGCGGCCGAAAACACGTTGGTCGCTTCCGGCGGTTTGATTACGGTTGACGGCAGCGGCAAAGTAAATAATCTGACAATTGAAAACGGCGGCGGTTACAGCCTTTCCAGCACCAACACGGCAACCGGCGTGGTGGTCAAAGACAGTGAAGGAAACGAACATCGTTTTAATATTGCCGATAATAAAGCCGTCGATGCTTATTTGACCGCAAACGGCAGTCTGAGCGTTGACAGGGACGGTTTGGCGCAGAATACGACAATCGACGGCGGCACGTTGAGCGTCAATTCGGGCGCGGTTGACGGCACGCACCTGAAAAGCGGCCGGCTGGATTTGAACGACAGCCTGAAAGTGACCAATACGACGGTTGACGGCGGTTCGGTTACGTTTGAAAATTCCGCAGCTGACGGCATGGTTATCAACGGCGGCAGCGTCGATGTCCGCGACGGCGAGTCGTCGCTGGCAAACGGCATTGTCAACGGCGGTTCGCTGCGCGTCGGCGGAAGCACTTACGGCCTTATCGTCAACGGCGGTTCGGTCAGTATCGTCAGCGGCGGCATGGCCGACAACACGGTTGTCAACGGCGGCAGCCTTGACATGAAAGGAACCATGAAAAACACCGTAATCAAAGACGGCGGTTCCGTCACCGGCAGCAGCCTTGCCGTCGGCAACGTTGTTTTTGAAAATACAGTGGTGGAAAAGGGCGGTTCGCTTACCATGGGCAATATCGGCAAAAACAAAACCTTTGCCAGCGGCACGCTGGTGGAATCCGGCGGTTCGCTGACGGTGCGCTATAAAACCGAGCTGACGGATCTGACGGCCGAAAAGGATTCGATTCTGGACATCAACAAAGACGTGGTGATGAAGGGCGATATCCTGATCGACCGGCAGGCGGTAATGGGCGGCAGTTTTGATTACAATTCCATCTTTACTTCGGAAAATATTTCCTCGCTGACCGTCAGCAACGGTATCAACGACATTTTCAAAGATACGCTGATCAACAACGCCAAAGGCAAAAATCTGGTATTTAAAGACGGCAAATACGATATTACCGGCGGCGCGGCGGAAGAAGGCAGCAGCCTGGCAACCGTTTCCGGCTGGAACAATATCGGTATTGAAGGCAGCGAAAACCGGCAGGCGGCCGTATCGCTCTTCGGCGACCTGGCCTATGACGGCACTTTGAACATCGGCCGGTTCGGCACCCTTGATTTTGCGCAAAACAACCTGAAGCTTTCCGGCGACGTGGAAAACGAAGGTGTTTTGTCGCTGGCAAGCGGCAAGGAAAGCGGCCGCCGGGCAACCGTTGCCGGTGATTATACGGCAAAAAGCGGCGCGCTTCTCCATGTCAACGTCGATTCTGAAAAAGAAGTTTCCGATGTGTTGAAAATTGACGGCGACGTCAAAGGCAGCACCGGTGTAGTGGCGCATGTCGTTTCCGAAGATGTTAAGCCGGAAAACAAAATCCTGTTTGTCGAAGCGCCGAACGATGATGCCTCGACCGCAGCCGATTTTTCGATTTACCGGGTATACGGCAGCGCTTACAACTGGGGTACCGTTCACGAAAACAACAACTGGTACCTGAACGGCAATTCCAATGAAGTGACCGGCGAAGTCGTTGCCTATGCCGGCCTGCCTTCCGCGGCGTTTGAACAGACCAGAAACGTGGTCGGCAACGTTTTCGCCAAAGCGGCAAATGATAAGGACAACTGCGGAAACTGCGGTCTGTACGATCACGCCTGGGACGGCAAAAAGCTCTCCAACCTGTGGGTGGTACCGGGTTATCATTCGGCCAAAGTCGATTCTCCGTTTGAGTTCGACGCTGATATTTACGGACTGGAGGCCGGTTATGACGTGCAGCTTAATCCGTATCACAAGCTCGGTTTGTTTGTTTCCTACCGCCAGGGCGAATACGACTTCTCCGGCAAAGGCGACGACTATTACGCCAAGACCGGCGGCAGCATAGACATTGACAGTTATCTGGCCGGTTTGTACCATCGCTACGATACGCAGATCAAAGGCCGCAGCGCATGGCTGATGTCCTCGCTTTACGGCGGCTGGCAGAAAGCCGATCTGAAATCCGACGACGGCGTTAAAGCCGATACCGACGGCCTGGAATACGGTGCCGCTTTGGAAGCCGGCGTCGTCTTTATGCCGGCAACCGACGTTATGGTTGAACCGACGGTCGGCGTGCGTTATGTCCATATCGATTTTGATACCGTTCGCGACGGTCTGGGCAAAACCGCCCGTTATGACGACGTTTCGGAAACCGAACTGGAATTCGGCGTTAAGGCGGAGAAAACGTTTGAATACGGCGACGGTTACGCCAAACTGTTCGTCAAACCGAGCGTGGTTCAGACGTTCGGCGACGGTGACGTGCGGATAACCAGTCTCGGCAGCGTCAGCGGACTGGAGGACATGACGCTGGGACGGGTGATCGTCGGCGGCAGCATGGACTTCACGAAACAGCTGAACGGTTTTGCCGACGTCGGCTATACCTTCGGCGGCGACTACCGGGATCTGAATTTCAACCTCGGTGTCAACTACGCGTTCTGATTGCCGTTTCTCCCGCAAAATCGGAAAACCCCGTTTGCAGAAAACGGGGTTTTCTTTGTCCGTCGGAAATGTTTTTCCTTTCCTGAGGGGAAAATGTCGTTTCCACCGCAAAACGTTCCGTTTTTTTCCGGCGCAAAAATCCTTTTTTCGACTTGACGGAAGGGGTGTCAAAAGAGCCTTTCGACGCTTTCCGAAAACGTTGTTTTCGCGCCGCCGGCAAAATGTTGTCAAGGAAAAACCGAATTGATAACATATTGTTTATACAACAAAAATTGTTGAAAAGTGACAATTTGTTGATTGTTTTTTTAAAAATGAAATATATCTTGCAAATCTGAAATAAAAAACCCCGGAGAAGTGATTGACACCCGTTGTTGACAATGAAGAATGCAAAAGGGGGATATTTTTTGATTTTAAGATAAATTTAAATGCAGTGGTATTAATTTTTAACCGGGGTGAAAAACATGACAGACTATTCGAACATGACTCAAAACGATTATTGGCATGACTTTAACGTAAAAGCTGTCGGAAGAGAACGGGCAAGAAACAATCCAAATCTTTCGGCCGCGGCTGCCTGTTCCGATTATAGACGGAAAAATAGAGCGCTGCCTGAAAAATACCGGTAAGGGCAATAGTGATGAAGTTTTTGTTTTACGGCCCGGCAATTTTTATCTCGTTCCTGTTTTTGTTCTTTTTGTTTGATCATAAAGGCACTTGTCTGGAAAACGGCGGGGTATGGGACGAAAAGGCAAAACGCTGCCGCTACGATTGTCTGTTGTGGACGCATAAAACGGGTTGTGTCTGGTTGTATGATGCTGTTTTGGCCGCATTGGACCGGTGCGGACATGATGCAAAATGCCATGATCATGTTTTGGAAAAGGTGCTTCCGGGACTTTGCCTGAAATATAAAGGAAAATACGATTCCGAAAGTAACAGCTGCAATTTTGAAGAAACTGCGGATTAAAATTTTTGCAAAACAGTAAAGAAAATATGTATCAAGATCAACGGAACATATTTTCGGATATCATTAATGACGGAAAAAATATGTATCGGGAATATTTTCAGCCCCGCAATGCCGGTAATCGTTATCGGAAAGATTGTATTATTCCTGATATTATTTATAACATGATATCTTCTCGGGATATTCTGAAACAGCCGGATCAATACAAAGATAATCTTGATCATTGGGATGAAATGGTTGATAAACCATATATGTCAAGACTTCCGCTGGCGGGAAAATATATAAACGCATATAAAAAAGAAAAAAACAATGCACGTATGGGAGCCTGCGCCATAAATGCTTTGGATGAGGCCGGCTCTTTTGTCCGGATTCGGGTTGAGCTTTGTTCTGGCAAAATTGGAAAATGAGGCGGGCTATTCCGATGAGACGCCGGATTTTGACCGGGTGTCCGAAGGAATGGAGATATATTACTATCTCTTTTTCGGCGCGTTTATATTGTCGTCCTTTCTGGCCATGTATAAAATGCTTCGGTACCGGAAGGAAACTCCGGAGAAATAAGCGTTCCCGAAAATGAGGGCGGATCTTATGACGGATCTGCCCGTTTTTTGCTTTTCCGGGCAAAAGCGGCGGAAATTTGTACTTAAAACTTGCCAAAACGCGGACTTTGCGCTATTTTAGCCCTGATTTTTTTGACAGGATAAGGGAAAAATGACGGATTTATTTGACGGCGGCGCCGCAGCCGAAAGCAACTATTCGGCGCAGGATATTCAGGTTTTGGAGGGACTGGAGGCCGTCCGGGCGCGTCCCGGCATGTATATCGGCGGCACCGACGAACAATCGCTGCATCATCTGGTGGCGGAGATTCTTGACAACTCAATGGACGAAGCGGTGGCCGGTTTTGCCAACCGGATCGAATTGTCGTTGAACGCCGACTATTCGGTAACCGTGACCGACAACGGCCGCGGCATTCCCGTCGATTCCCATCCGAAATATCCCGACAGGTCCGCTTTGGAAGTGATCATGACCATGCTGCACTCCGGCGGCAAGTTCGGCGGCAACGCCTACAAGGTTTCGGGCGGTCTGCACGGGGTCGGCTCTTCCGTCGTCAACGCCCTTTCCGAAAGCCTGACGATCGAAGTTGCCCGCGACCGCAAACTCTATCGCCAGCACTATGCCAAAGGGCGCCCGCTCGACAAGCTGGAAATGGTCGGCAATGCGCCCAACCGCCGCGGCACCAGCATCACTTTCCGTCCCGATCCGGAGATTTTCGGCGCCAACTGCTGCTTTTCGCCCAACAAGCTGTACAGAATGGCGCGTTCAAAGGCCTTTTTGTTCAAGGGAATTCATATTTTGTGGAAATGCGCGCCGGAACTTTTGTGCGAAGGCGACGTTACGCCGGCGGAAGCCGAACTGCATTTCCCCAACGGCCTGCGCGATTTTCTCAACTATCAGATCGGCAGCCGCACCACCGTCAATCGCATGCCGTTTGCCGGCGAGTCGCTTTTGGCGGGCGACGAAGGCAAAGTCGAATGGGCGGTTACCTGGCCGGAAGATGAAAACGGCTTTTGCCACTCTTACTGCAATACCGTCATCACCCCGCAGGGTGGCACCCACGAACTGGGCTTCAAATCGGCTCTTTTGCGCGGATTGAAAGAATACGCGGAAATGGCCAACGTCAAAAAAGCGGCGGCGGTTACCGGCGAAGATTTCTTAAGCGATGCCTGCATTATGCTTTCCGTTTTTATCCGCGATCCGGAATTTCAGGGGCAGACCAAAGACAGGCTGACGTCAAGCAAGGCGGTGCGGCTGGTCGAACAGGCGGTCAAGGATTCTTTCGACCACTGGCTTTCCTCCGATTCCGAAAACGCCGCGGCGCTGATGGAATACGTGATTGCGCGTTCGGAGTTCCGCCGCCGGAAAAAGGAAGAGAAAATCCAAAACCGCAAAAGCCCGACCAAACGGCTGCGCCTGCCGGGCAAACTGGCCGACTGTTCGAAAGCGGCGGCCGAAGATACCGAAATTTTTATCGTCGAGGGCGATTCGGCGGGCGGTTCCGCCAAACAGGGACGCGACCGCATGACGCAGGCGATTCTGCCGCTGCGGGGCAAAATCCTGAACGTGGCTTCCGCTTCGCTTGACAAGATTACCCAGAACCAGGAAATCAAGGACATGATCGAGGCGCTGGGCTGCGGTATCAAGGACAATTACCTGTCTCTTATACACATCTCCGAGCCCACGAGACCCTAAGACATCT
>ENA-UALM01000311-UALM01000311.1-human-gut-metagenome-genome-assembly--contig:-NODE-311-length-14493-cov-11.909129_pt1 | contig 14493 bp, 10 predicted proteins | sample MGYA00243700_ERZ654468 | MGnify/ENA primary metagenome ERZ654468 (study PRJEB26926, sample SAMN06164823) | human gut metagenome | biome: ENVO:00009003; feature: ENVO:2100002; material: ENVO:00002003... | reverse complement strand
CCTCCGTGGGCCGCCGATCCCGCCAGCGTCAGGGCGTCGTCAGTATGAGGGCATAAAGAACGGCGGCCTTGATTTCTCAAAACCGCCGTCAGGGTAGAATTATAAAATGAGCGCACGAAACTACCTACCCCAGCAACGGTTTTTTTCTTTTCCCGTCTGGCGGGGCAGATTAAATACATATTTATTTGTCTTTACACCTCAATCAACCTTTTTGCATTTCCAGTAAATGACACACCATAACAGTAGACCTGCCAAAGTAATAATTCCTTTGTTCCAGAGCCAAATATTATTTTGATCTCCGGCAAATCGGATAAATAAGTAGACATATTCTAACCCTGGAAATCTTAACAGGCTTCGTGTCAATAAAATTATCAGCCATATAACCCCACAAGCTAATGTTGCAATATGTTCTTGCCTACACATAATCCCTAACAAGGCGCACAGCGACGATAAAAAGAATGTTGGTGGGAAATACAGCATAATCAATTCCCATATTGGCATTTCGTATCGCATAACAGACGCGCCTGCCATGCTAAAAACCGCAAATAAACTGGATGTTGCAAAAGCGATTATGTAACGTAACAATACCCATTTGAAAAGGGATTTGCTTTGTGCGGCAATTATATCAAAATTACTGTCTGCTCTTGTCTTTCCCCATTCGCCAACAACGATTGTAACAAAAAACGGGAATATCACTTCAAAGCTGACCGGGTAAAAATCAAGCAGATCTCCGGCTATGATAGAAAGAACAATCATAGCAACCGTAAAGACCGCTGATACGATAAAGAAATTTATCCCGAAAATTTTTACTTCGCTTTCAATTCGCGCTTTCATTCTGACCTCCAAAACTTGTGTTTCAAAAACAACAGGCTGCCAAACACAAGACCACTTCCCACAAGGAAAAATCCATTTGCAATAACGCTTCCCATATCAACAAACGGCCATCTCGGATGCACCCATATCAAACGGACTAAATCGCCAGAAGTAATCAAGTAAAACGGCATTGCCTCTGCCGAGCCTACATAGGTGGCATTAAACCCAAACAATATTGCAGCCAGAATGTAGAATAAGCGAATGTCAATCATCCCCGGTAAGGCAATCGAACAAAAGCTCACAAATAAGCTCGCTGGAACTAAAGAAACAAAGATTGCTTTTACCAATGGGACAATACATTCAATCAGAGAAATGTCAAACGGCGCAGCAATAAAATAAATTGTCGTGTTAAGTAAAAGAAAAATACACTGCATGGAGAAAACATATAGAAATCCGCCCAACAGCTTTCCCAACACATATTGCCATTTTCGTAAGGTCGATGACATCAGCAAAGATTTCATTCCTGTCTTAGTATCTATCGGAATACGTCCTGCCAATAAGAACATCAAACCAAACAATAAAACAAGGCTGTCGAGGCTAACAACCCGATAAACAAAATATGCTGGCTCATTCAAAAATTCCAACCGAGCTAAATTCCCGGCAGAGGGGAAATTGTCAAGTAAAGAAAGAGCCGTCGCCGCAAGAAGTACACCCCATGTAACCAGACGCTTGAACTGCATTTTATATTCATAATGGAGAACAGAAAACATTTTACGCATGGGCTTTCCCTCCCATACAATACACATAAGCATCTTCCAAAGTCGCCGTGACAGGTGCGGCCTGTAAGAAAAGCCCGCTTTCGTCCATAATTCGCGCAGTCAATCCTTGGCTCTCATATGTCGTCGATAACACTACGGATTTCTTTTGAAGCTCGATAAGCTGGTTTTCATTTTCTAAATGCAGGATTTTTACCTTATCTTTTACTCGTTCTAACAGGGCGGCAGATGTACCTGCATAAAATAGATGCCCTTTCCGCAGAACAGCAAGTTCTTCACATAGCTGGTGAATATCTTCGACAATATGTGTAGAAAGCAAAACGGTGCGGCCCTCTCTTGCATATCTTGACAATAGGCCGCGGAACCTCACCCGTTCTTCTGGATCAAGTCCGGCTGTCGGTTCATCAACAACAAGAATTTGAGGATTGCCAATCAGCGCCTGCGCGATGCCAACCCTCCGTTTCATACCGCCGGAAAGCTGACCTATTTTGCGCTTGGAAAATTCCAGCATTTCAACCTGCTCCAACACATTGCTGACAGCCTTTTTGTTATGAATGCCTTTGAGTTCTGCCATGTAATTTACAAAGTCAAAGACAGAAAGAGAGGGGTACATGGCAAGTTCCTGCGGTAAATACCCAATCCTTGCTCTGACCTCATTTCCCTGTTTCACGGTATCAAAACCGCAAATACGGATTGTACCTGCTGATGGGGTTAGTACCGTAACCAATGCCTTCATCAGCGTAGATTTCCCGGCACCATTGTGTCCCAACAGGCCAAAAACACCGCTGCCAACATGAAAGCTGACATCATCAAGGGCGGTAACACCGTTCTTATATTTTTTAGTAATGTGACTAATCTCAATGTTTGTAATCATACGCTCCTCCATTTAACTACATTCGTAGATTTATAGGCTTTAATGATACGGGTTACTCATTGTAACCCGCACCATATTCTGTACCAGTATTATAGGCCGGATAAGGATAGAAATGTTCTCTGCTGAATTGTACGGAAAAAGCAACCGTAAGTATCAGAGAAACAGCCAGTATAACCGTTATCATCCTGTCCCTGATCTTTGATGTTCTTGTGGTGATTCGTTTAATTCTGCGTTTTGTCAACACAAAACTGAGTGCGCCAATTCCTTTACCGGGTTTTGTAGCTTGAACCGTAGACAGTTCCAGCAGCCGGATAATAGCCGCAGCATATTCTGTTTCTGTGACTTTTCCTTGCGAAAATTTTAGGGCATTGCAATCGCAATCCGTTTCACAATGTAGTGAAAAATCTCCTTTAGCAATCCACGCAAAAGGGTTGAGCCAGTTTAATATGCAAACATAATCATAGATACGCTCCAAAAGAATATGTTTCCGCTTAATATGGGTCAACTCATGGATAAAAACAGCGGATAATTCGATGTCGGTCAGTTTCTCTATAATTGTTTTGCTCATAATAATTGCTGGGCGGATTGCACCGGCAACGCAAATGGGGTTATCCAAAGTCCCCCAATATAGTGCAGGCACTTTTTTTAAGCCGACAATTCCCGCACATTGTAAGCAAAGAGCATTTAGACGCTCACTGCTACATATCTGGTATCTTTTCAATGCTCGCTTTGCCATTATAGAGCGTATCGTATTATAGACGAAAAGAATACCACACCCACACACCCATATCCAACAGGCAATATAAAATCCATTTAACCATTCCTGTGTTTCTGGTGATATGAGGAATACATCCGGTGAAAGGAATGGAACGCAAAAAAGGATCATACCGCAAAGCGGAAACCATAGCGGCAGCGTACAACGCAGGATGTGATTGATAAAAAGAGATAAAACACAAAATATACCGCCAATGGCAGATACAAAAATAATCGCATTGAAAATGTTACCGAGTATCTGCATCTGTTTTCTCCTGCTGCTCGATCAAACTCTTTAGCTCATGCAATTCATCGGACGAAAGATTGCCGCTTTTGACAAATCCCATTACCATCTTTGACAAGGAACCATCATATACGCGGCTTAGAAAACTGCGGCTTTCCGCAAGCTGGCAATCACTTTCTGATACTGCTGGATAATATAAATATCCCTTTCCTTGACGTTTTGTAGTCAATGCTCCTTTTTTTACCAAACGGGCAAGGTATGTCTGAATAGTCGTCTTGCTCCAACCTGTTTCTTTTAGCCTATCTAATATTTCGGGAAGTGTTTGTGGAGAATTACTCCAAACAATCTTCATTACTCGCCACTCTGACTCTGAAATTGAAAGTTGCTGCTCCATAAGGTGCCTCCTTTGATTGATACCGCGTAGTTTATTCTATTATAGCACTGGAACTACATGGTGTCAATCATTGCGAAGAATAGCTATATGTAAAATGGGACGGGAAATTATGCCAGTCTACGCATTTAGGACGCAAATAAGCCCGCCATTTCAGGTCTTTCCCTGCATGGTCGGCGGGCAGGCGAGACAGATTATCCAATCCCCGCCAGAACAGGTTTCTAAATGCGTAGGAAAATTCTTCTGCCGGTGGTATTCCCGGCGCTTCTGTGGTATGCTGAATAAAAACCATGATAGGAGTGTTTAAGGGATGGCGGAGCAGGAAGATTTGCTGGATTACGAAACAATCAAAGCCGCGACAGCCGGGGAAAAATGGGCGCAGGAAAAGGTCGTTGCCCACTATGGCCCCATGATCGACGAGCTGGCCGTAGACGAAGATATGAGGCAGCACTTGATTATGAAGCTGTTGGAAGCCCTGCCGGATTTTCCGATGGATCAGGCATAAACACAAAAAAACAGCGCCGGACGCAGAGGCCATACAGCCCCCGCGCCCGGCGCTTTGCTATACTTGGGTTACTCGTCCGTGAAATGGAACTGCCGCGCCTCAAAGTCGGCGTCGTGCATGGCGTCCAGCTTGTCGGCAGTCTGGCGGGCCATCGCCGCCATGTCCTCGTCCATGTCCGGCAGGGCGGCCCGGATGCTGGCCGCTGTCCTGCGCCGGTCGCTCTTGTGATACATACAGATCAGGTTTTCTTCCTCCACGGTAAACTGCATTGTCATACCTCCAATTCATTTTTCTTGGTACGGGCCGGGGCCTTTTTCGGGGCTTGGGCCTGTTTGGTTTCGGATAACTGCCTGCGGATGGAAGCGCGGGGCCGCCGCACTTCCTTGTCCCGGTTCTCGTCCTTGCCGATCACCGCATACAGGCCGTGCCGGTCTTTCATGCCGGTAAAGGCCAGAGATTTATAGGGCAGCATGGAAAACAGCCGGTCGGTGTCCTTGCTGGACGCGATCTGCACAAAGTACGGGGACAGCTCCACCATGAAATGCGTCCTGTTGGGACTGTTGGGGGCGGACAGGTCTTTCATTCCGGCCACGATGCGCTGCGCCTCGGCCAAAATCATGCCATCATGCAGCGCCGTGACGTGGGCCTTGAAATCGCCGGGGGCAAGCTGCGCCCGGCCTTTCTGTTCCTGCCGCAGCACTTCCCGCAGGTGTTCCGGCTCATTGGGTTTAGCCTCATACCGCAGGAACGCCCCCAGCTTGGGATCGGGCCGCCCGTCGAAGTACAGACCGGCGGGCTGCTCCCGGTCGCCCTTTTCATAGTGCAGGATGATGGTGTCGGCCTGTACCGCCTCGGCTGCGACGTGCCGGAAGTGCTGGGGATAGTCCAGCTCATAGAGATTGCCCCGTATCTTGCCGCCCACCTTGCCGGTCAGCTCCACGGCGTAGGCCAGAATACGGTCACGGGTCTGCTCCCCATAAAAGCGCCATGTGTTATGCTGCCGGGTATCTTGCAGGAAAACGTCGCGTTCCCGGAAACAGTATGTCCCGGACGGGCGGGACATCCACAGCAGCGTCTTGTCCTCGGCCCTGTCGCTGGCCGCAGCCTGCCGAATGATCTCCTTGTCGATCTCAAAATCATTGCGGTAAAAGGCGGTATTCTGCCGCATGAGCTGTTCCAGCGCGGCGAGAACATCCACATTCTCAAACCTGTTCATGGTGTCACACCTCCAATTCCTTTGATTTTTCCCGCTGCGGCGGTTTCTTCTGCTGTTCCTCCTTGGCCGCTTTGAGCTGCGCCCGGATGGACGGCTTTTTCTGTTTCTGCGCCGGGCGCGGGGGCTGCTTGGGCTTCTTGGCCTCCGCTTTGGCTGCCTCGGCCACATCGAAAAGGGAAATCTGTTCCCCGGCTTTGGCCTTGGCTTCCAGCTCACTCATGGTCGGGGCATTGTTCAGGGTGCCGTCGATCATGTTGTAATTCTGCTCGGTTGTCATTTCAGCGGCCTTGATGGGACTTTCCTGCTGGGCGGGAATGGCAAAGGCGTCTGTGCCGTTGCCCATGATAAGATACTTGCCGTCCTCGGATTGGTGGTGGAAGCCGTAGCCTGCGGCCTCCAACTGCTCCCGGCTCATATCCGTCACAAGGAAGCTGCCCCGTGGGGTCTGGATGCTCTCGCCGGTCAGCAATTCCTGTGGCGCAAGCTGTTTTTCCCGCTGCAAGAAGAACTCCGGCACCGGCGTAAAGCCGAAGCTGTCACAGTAATGGGCTTCCTCCTTGCCACCACGGTTCAGCACGACAACATCCGAAACGGAAAGGCTGTGGCCCCGGAAGTCGGCGGGGCGGTCGTCGGCATTGAATGTGCGGTAAATATCCTCCAACGAGGTCTTGCCGTCCAGCGGGGCCGTGTAGACAAGGGCATAATTGTTTCTGTCCACGGCCAGCCCTGCGGCCTGCAATTCTTCATAGGGCCGGTAGCGGAAATCGCGTCCCTCCGTGCCTGCCGGTATTTGATAGATGGAAAAGGTGTCCTGTTCCGGCCGGGCGGCAGTCCGTTCCGCCAGCGTCTTTTTCGCCCGTTCCAATACATCCTCCCGCAGCGGCAGCGCATAGAGGCCGGACGCAGAGGAAAAGCCCACGTTATTGAAAACATAGTCCACATCGGCCTCTTTTAAGGCTCCTGCCGTGAAGTAGTCGGCCCGCGTATGGGTGTCGCTCACCTTGCCGTCCGCAATATCGTGGCTCAATCCCGTTTCCAGATGGGTACAGATTTTTCCGTCCACGGCCAGCGTCACATAGTACCAGCCCATATAGCCGCCGGTTTTCTCGTCGGCTCCGTCGTTAAATTCCACGTTCAGCAGCGTATAGGGTTTCAATCCTTTTTGGGCGGCAATCTCATTGTCCTTGGCTTCCCGCCGCAGCAGCGCGGGCAGGGCCGCTTCCTTGGTGGCCTGTACGATCTCCGGGTTGTACTGCGCCAGAGTGCGGTTGACATATTCCGTCTGTACCTTGACCGTCTTGGTTTTCGGCGTCAGGTGGTTGCCGATAAACAGGGACGCGCCGTTGTCAAAGTGGATGGACATATCGCTGGTGCCGCGCCATTTGCCGGTACAGGGGGACGTGCGGATTTCGCCGGTCTTGCAGCCAAACGCCTGCGCGATTATATCAATCTTGCCTTGCAGGGGCAGGTCTTTGTATCGGTCAGCGATTTCCAGCGCCTTTTCCTGCAACTCCGTCAGGGTTTTGGCGGGGGCCGCCTGCGGCTCCGGCTCTGGTGCCGGTTCCTGTTCCGGGGTGGGTTCGGGTGTCGGCTGTTCCTGTTCCCTGGCATACAGCTCCTTGACGGCCTCCTGTGTCAGCTCCCCAGTGTTGAGCTGATCCATCAGCTCCCGGCACCGTTCCGGCGTCCCGACATAGAGAACATCCCCGATCTTGGCCCTGCCGTTGTCCTGCGGGATATAGGCTTGCAGCAGATACAGGTTTTCCCGGCTGTCGCTGCGGGGATTGGCGTGTACCCGGTAGAAGTAGTCCGGCTCGGCCTGTTCCTGTGCTATCTGCGCCCGCTGCTCCCGGCTGCTGTTGCGTTGCAGCTCCGTGGGCTTGATGCCGGAAAGGGGCTGAATACAAGCGATCCTGTCAGCGGCGCGGTAGGCGTTGTCGTTCAAAAGGCGCTGCCATGCGCCCACACTCGGCGCCCAGCGGAAGCCATGTTCTTTCAACTGCTGGCGGGCGTCCGCTTCCGGCTTGCCGTCAAAGAACACCTGCAAGCGGCCCTGATCCCGGTTGGCCTCCACATGGCCGCCGTCAAACTCCCAGCCCACATAGGCCACTTCATTTGCGCGGGTCAGGCTTTCGATCCGCTGCCGGACACGGCGGATTTCCGCATTGTTGTTGGACAGCTCCCAGCTCTGAAACGGTTTCTTTTCATAGTGCCAGCCGGACGCCATATCCGCTTTCAGGTTTTCGATGTTTTCAGGTGAGAGGTGCGGGCAGCCGTCCAACGTGCCGTGTTTGCGGTAATAGGCGTTCACGGCTTTCATGGTTTCCTGCGCCTTTTCCAGACCGGCCAGCTTTTTTTGCAGTTTCGGGATGGCCTGCGGGTCGTCCTGCCGGATGCCGCCCATGCCGGTGCTGCGGATTTTATCAAGCAGCCCTTGGATGTACTGCCATTCCCGCATATTGCTGTCGCGGGCCGCGTTCTGCTTTTCTTTCTGGCGCACAGGGAAATTGGAACCACCGGCAATCAAAATGGACGGAACACGGGCGTCAATCTCATAGCCGTGGTTCATGTTGGCAGCCAGTTTCCGTGCATAGGTGTCAAGCAGGCTGTCAATCTTCTCATGGTACATGGGATCGACGCGCTTTTTCTGTTCCTGTGCCAGCGCAAAGGCTTTATCCACATAATGCCGGTACTCGGCTGTGGCGCTGCCGGGCTGGTAGTCGGAAAAGCTGTTCATTTCCTTGGCACGGCGGGCCGCGCCCTCATTGATGGAATAATAGTAGTCGGACGCCGCAGGCTCTTTCGCCGGTTGTTCCGGGGTTTCCTGCTGGGGCGGCTCTTGGGCTTCCTGCGGCTGGGCCAGGGCCTCATAGCCTGCCGCCGCATATTCCTCCACGGTCATACCGGCGTCGGCGGCCTCCTGTGCAATTTCGGCCTCCACCTGCGCCTTGTAGCCCTGCAAGCTCTGGTCGAAGTCGGTCAGTTTCGGCATTTCCGGCAAAGGCTCTCCGTGATTGAGCAGCGGGCGGCACTCCATAGCGTAGTCCGCCAGCGCCCCATAATAGGCGGTTTCCTCCGGCGTCAGGATGTCGCTGGACGCCAAACGGGTCTGCGCCTCCTGTTCCAGCCGGGACAGGTTGCAATGCAGCTCCATGTACGGGATAATCTCGGTTAGAAAGGCTTCCCGGCTGGCGTGATCCTCCGCCCATGCCTCCGGGCCGCCCTGCCGGGTCAGATGGTCTTTCCATTTTTCATCGTTCAGATAAAAGGTCTGATACTCCCGGATATGCTCAATCAGGGAACCGTCCCGGTCGCCAAAGTCCTGCCGCCCGGAATAGCTGTGCGGCTCTCCTTGGAATGTAAAATCAATGCGGAAGTCGGTCTTGTCATAGCCGCCGCCCTGATGTTCTGCGTCCAGCCGGGCAAACAGGGCGTCAGCCTCATGCAGCGGCATTTGCTGGCCGATTTCCAGATGGGGGCTTTCGGTAAAAAGGATCGTCACAACCGGCTCTGCTGTGGGGTCAAGGGCGGGCTGCTGTGCGGCCTTGGCCTCCGCGATTTCCCGGTCAATCCGGCTTTTCACCATCTCGTCCACATGGCCGTGCTGCATTTCGTAGCCCTGTTCGCAAAACTCATTGATAAGGGCAATCACCTTGTCCGTGTTGTCTACGGCCTCGGCATATTCCACAATCAACCGGCGTTCCCCGTTGCCCATGCGCTGGCCGCCACGCTCGGCCCAGTCGATCAGAGCGTTGGCCCGTTCCGTGGGGGTGGCCTCCGGCATAAAGGGCTTGTTGTTCAAAAGACCGTCCATCCCATTCCACGGCTCCGGCTGGGCCTCGGCCCGTTGCAGCGTCCCGTCGCCGGAAAGGACAAAGCCCTGTGTCTGAATGGCGTCCAACGTGCCTTGCGTCACCTCGCCGGTGGATTTCACATCGGCGTCAATCAGGGTTTGCAGCATGGCCTTTACGCTGTCGGTCATTTCCTGCTGCTGTTCCGGGGGCAGTTTGGAAAACACACTGTCAGGGGCAGGCTGCTCGGCGGCCTGTTCCACGGTCTGCTGGGCCTGCCGCTGCTGCTGAAGCTCGGCAAGGTGGCCGTCGATGGTGGTAATCAGCTCATGGGCGGTGGCCCGGATGGTTTCAAGGGACGCCCGCAGCTCCTTTAAGTCTTTGCCGGAACTCCAACCGGCCACATACCCAAAGGAGTAGTCGGACGTGTCCAGCCCGTAGTGCTGGCAGACAGTGTAGGCCACGCTCTCGGCCTGTACCTCGCGGGTGCGGCTATCGGGCCGGTCGGTCACGGGGGCCTCCGGGTCAATGGCGTGGAGCTTGGCATGGGCAATCTCATGGATGGCTGTTTTCAAAGTTTGCAGCTCACTCATGTTCTCCTGAATGGCGATCCGCTTTTCCGTCAGATGGTAGTAGCCGTGAGAACCGCCCGGAATGTCCTCAAAGGCCATCGGGACGGGGGAAGTCTGTTCCAGCGCCTTGAAGAAGTCCTGATACCGTTCCACGTCGCCGGTCAATTCCTCCACGCCCAGCGTAGGCAGCGGTTCGCCCTCGGTCTGGCTCACGTCAAAGACAGACACGATCTTGAACGCCGGTACTTGGATTTCTTTCTGCTCGGTGACAGGGTTGCCGTCCTTGTCCCTGACCGGCTGGCCCTGTTCGTCCAGCTTCGGCACTTCCTTTTTCACCTTGTAGGGGGCCGGGGCAAAAATCTTGATGCCTTTCTCGCCCTTTTTGACATTGCGGTGAAATTCATCCCGCCACTTGTTGTAGCCCGCCACAAGCTGGCCGCCCTGCATGGCAATGAGGATGGTGTTGTTGAAGCTGTAATTGTGGAAACGGGCCATCGTGTCCAGATAGGCTTGGAAGCGTCCGCTCTCAAACAAATCCATGATGCCGGTTTCCAGCCGGTCGGTGATCTCTTTCATGCGGTCGGCGCTGTTCTTGCTGTTCAGGATAATGGGGATCACCTGTCGCTGGGCCGGGGCCTCGGCGGTGGGGGCTGCCTCCGGCTGCACCGTCCGGGCCGGGGTTTCGTCCCGCAGAATTTCCGGCGCGGGATAGGCCATTACCCGGTATTCCTCCGGCACCGGCTGGCCCTCATGGACGCGCTGCCACTCGTCGCCGCTTTTCACCAGATAGCCGTAATCGGTGAAAACACCATGCTCCGTATTGGCAATGTGCAGGCCGAAACGGGGCAGGAAAATGCCCGCTTTCCATTCCTCCGGCATATCCACCATGCCGGAACGGTTCAGGTAGTAGTCCCCCAACTGGCCTGTGCCGGTGACATCCGGCAGATGCACATAGTAGTCCACGTTGTCAGGGTAGTCGATGATCTGGCCGATGCTGTGGAAGTCGCTCTGCGGGCTTGTCAGGGCGGCGTTCAGCTCCGCAAGCTCGGCAGCGTCCAGCTTTTCCAGCCTTGCGGCGAGGAAGTTCAGTTCGTCCACGTCAGCGGACAGCACCAGATCGCGGGGCAGCTTAATGGGACGCTCCTGCGGGCTTCGGTAGTCGTACAAGAAAAAGTCCTGCGGATTGTCGGCGCTGATCCCGATTTCCCGCAGGGCTGCTTGCAGCTTTTCGGTTGTGGTCGGCAAAGAAAACCAAAGGCCCTCATTGCCTTGCTCATAACGCTGTCGGTTATGAAGCAGGATCGAAAATACTTCGCTCATAGGTTCACTCCTTTCTCTGTCCTGTTCCATCAATTTCTGCATTAAGTGGTAGTCCTCAATGCTCATGTGGCCGTCATAGGTGTACGGGTCAATGTCGTCCCCACGGTAGGGGCGCTCATAGAAAGGCAGTCCGGCGGCGCGGGCTTTTTCCCGCGCTTCCTCCAACACATCCGGCGGCAGCTCGTCGCTGTGGGCCTCTATGAATGGGGCAATGTTGTTCAGGCCGTTGTCGTAGTGGTGCCGCACACCGGCGGCCAGCTCCGCCACATTCATTTCTTCGCCCAGATAGCCGGAATAGTAGCCGTTCACCACAACGGCCCGTGGGTCGGCGGCCTGTATCTCGGCAAGCCGCACTCTGTCCTCTGGATAAAGGGTGTCGTCCAGATCAAGGTGAAACGCCTCCGTCTGCCAGCTTCGGCCCTCGTGCCAGAACGCCAGCCATGCAATGCCGTTTCGCAGGTCGTCTTGATACTCTGATACCATGTCCCTAAGACTTGCCATCGGCAGCCCTCCTTTCTGAAAAATGGCATAAGAAAAGCAGGAAACCATCTCTGATTTCCTGCGGGAAGTGTTGCTGTTTGTGTGGCAGCTATTAAGTTAAACGGATTTTGGCGTACTGGGATTTGTTGATTTTTTCTGTTGCGCCATTTCTTAATGATGTAAGAGTTATACCAGTTTTTTTGTTAAACGTGTTCCAATGGTTAAATACGGCTCACCCAAATATTCGCTTTTTTCAACTACATAACCGTTCTTTTGATAAAACGATATGGCGGCCGTATTTTCCTGAAATGCCCATATAACGATTTCTTGATAACCTCGCTTTTTAGCTTCTTGTTCAGAAAAAGAAATACACTGGCTGCCGATATTATGTCCTTGTGCTTCCGGCCTTACATAAACACGCCAAATCTCAAAAGCTCCCTTTTTATCCATATCTGCTGTATCACCTATTGATAATAGCGCTAATATCTGGCCTTGTTCTTCCCAAACATATTCTAACAGCCGTCTTGATTGAAAGTCATGCTTTAATTCCTCTGCGCGTTTTTTACAACCATCTTCATTTAGCAAAAGTGGATTTACATAATCTGAATATGTCTTTTTCCAATTTGTATTCACTATATCAATCGCTATATTATAATCTTTCTCTGCTAAAGGGCGTATCATAAATTTGTTCCTCCAACTTGACTTCCAATTTGTCGCTGGACTGATTATACCTCATTTAACAAGATAAGCATAGCGGAATTTTGTAAACACTTGATGAATGGTAACAGGGGTTTGGGGATTTCCCCAACAAGCAAAATCCCCGGCCCGGCAGGGTGGCCGGGTCAGGGATTTATCGGAAGTGTGGCTACACTTCCTATGCTTGCTGCTTTTTAGTTTTTGTCCCTCCGTTCAATACGATAGTTGACGTATTTCCCGCCGGTATCAGCCAGAAGTACCGTCCCGTCGTAGGTTTTCCCGGTTTTCATGGAGCGCAGGCCCTTTACCTTTGCCTTTCCGTCTTTGAGCAGCGCAGCGGCAATTTTCGGCGTGAACGCCTTGCCCCGTTCCTCAAAAAATCGGTCATTCTTCCACATGACAAACTGGCAGGCCCGGTTTCCGCAGTAATAGTTCTTCTTGCCCTCGTAGACAGCTTCGCCGCAGCGGGGACACTTGCCGATAGACACGCGCTCTTTCTGAAACAATTTCTGCGCGTCCTCGCTGATCTGCGAATAGCCGGAAATCAGCCCCCGCGTCATTTCCTCAATGCCATCCATGAAGCCCTCCGGGTCAGCCTCGCCCTTGGCAATGGCCGTCAGCTTGGTTTCCCATTCAGCGGTGAGCTGGGGAGAAGTCAGCACATCCGGCAGGACGCAGGCAAGGTTGTGGCCGTCCTTGGTGGGAAGAAGCTGCTTGCCTTTCCGTTCCACAAATCCCATCTGCACCAGCTTTTCCAGAATGGAAGCGCGGGTGGCCGGGGTTCCCAATCCCTGCCGCTCGGCGTCCTCCGGCATATCCTCGGCCCCGGCCCGTTCCATAGCCGACAGAAGCGTATCTTCGGTGTAGGGCTTCGGGGGCGTGGTGAAATGCTCGGTGATGGAAGCCTCCACCTTGTCAAAGGTCTGGCCCTCGGTGATCTCCGGCAGCTCCCGCGCCAGCTCCGGCGCGTCCTCGTCGGCGTCGGTCTTGAACGACGCCCTGAAACGGCGGTCAATCTCTTTCCAGCCCGGCGTCAGGATGGTTTTGCCCTTGGCGGTAAACTCTTTCCCAGCGCAGGTGAATGTGGCGGTGACGGCCTCAAACACATGGGGCGCGGCCACAGCACACAGCAGCTTGCAGCAGACAAGGGACAGCAGTTTCTTTTCGCCCTCGGTCAGCCCGTCAAAGCCTTTTTGCACAAACTCCATCGTGGGGATGATGGCGTGGTGGTCGCTCACCTTTTTGCTGTTCAGCACCCGTCCAAACTGCGGGGCAATGTCAAGGCCCGCCGCAAAGGGAAGCAGCGGCCACAGGCCGGACACGATGCTTTCCGCCGCAGGCTGCATATCGTCGGTAAGATACTGGCTGTCGGTACGCGGATAGGTCAGCAGCTTCTTTTCATAAAGCTGCTGGGCGTAGTCAAGGGTCTGCTTGGCGGTAAATCCAAACAGGCGGTTGGCCTCCCGCTGCAACGTCGTGAGGTCGTAGAGGCGGGGCGGCTGCTCCGTCTTTTTCTCCCACTTCACCGATACACAAACGGCCTGCGCTCCTGCACAGGCCGTCTTGGTGGCGTCGGCGTCGGCAGCACTGGAAAAGCGGTCGCTGGCCGCCTCCATGCCGCCCGCCGCGATATGGACAACGTGATATTTTTCTTTTTTGAAATTGTCGATTTTGCTTTCCCGGTCAACCAGCATTTTCAGGGTCGGCGTCTGTACCCGGCCCACGGTCAGGGTCTTGTGGTAGAGGATGGAGAAAAGCCGGGTGGCATTGATCCCCACCAGCCAATCGGCCTGCGCCCGGCACAGGGCCGATTGATACAGGTTGTCATAGTCGGCCCCCGGTTTCAGGTTGGCAAAGCCCTCCCGGATGGCGGCGTCCTCCATGCTGGAAATCCAAAGCCGCTTGAATGGCTTTTTGCAGCCCGCCATCTGGTAGACGAAACGGAAAATAAGTTCCCCCTCGCGCCCGGCGTCTGTAGGATAGTTCTCGGAGGTGACTTTTCTGACTTTGTTACTCGATGGCATCCAATGGGCCGATAAAGCGGTAGAAAATCTGGATTTTC
>ENA-UALM01000300-UALM01000300.1-human-gut-metagenome-genome-assembly--contig:-NODE-300-length-14940-cov-9.737588_pt1 | contig 14940 bp, 9 predicted proteins | sample MGYA00243700_ERZ654468 | MGnify/ENA primary metagenome ERZ654468 (study PRJEB26926, sample SAMN06164823) | human gut metagenome | biome: ENVO:00009003; feature: ENVO:2100002; material: ENVO:00002003... | reverse complement strand
CATTAAAACTCTTGCGGTATTTTTCCAGAATATCAAATTCTGTAAAACCCAAAGTAGGGTGAATTTCTGAAATATTTTGTATCTTTGCCATATCTTATTAGTTTGGGTATTTCCCCCGTTTTAGCCGTCAAACCTTGTTTTCGGGGGAATACCTAAAGATACAAAAAAGCCAACTAATTCGCAATAATTTGTGTATGAATTAGTTGGCTAATTTTATAATATTTAATGAATGTCCCTTTAACATTTTCCCCGATAAACCCATAAGAAAGCCTCCCGATATATTTTATTGTATACCGGGAGGCTTCTTTATGTACCATGTTATTAGTCAAACAGGCTCTTGAACTTTTTGAATATTTTCTCTTTAATCGAAGTGTTCGGCTTGAAGTTATCCGATTCTTCCATCTCCTCCAATGCTCTCTTCTCATCCTTGCTCAGCGTTTCGGGTACATATACGCTGACATTTACCAGCAAATCTCCCGTGCCGTACCCGTTCACGTTGGGTAAACCTTTGCCGCGCAGGCGGAGTACTTTTCCCGGTTGCGTACCTGAGTCAATTTTTACTTTCACCTTTCCATCAATCGTGGGAATTTCTACCGCACCACCCAAGGCTGCTGTCGGGAAGCTGAGGAGCAGATTGTAAATCAAGTCGTTTTCATCGCGTATCAAGTTCGGGTCTTGTTCTTCCTCTACAAGAATCAGCAAGTCTCCCGGCACGCCGTTGTGCTTGCCTGCGTTTCCTTTTCCTCCCATAGAGAGTTGCATACCTTCTGCAACGCCTTTCGGAATTTTTACGGTTACTACTTCTTCACCGTATACAATGCCTTCACCGGCACACTCCTTACACTTGTTCTTGATGATTTTGCCCTCACCGCCACACGTCGGGCAGGTGGTTCTTGTCTGCATGGTGCCGAGTATGGTTTGCTGGTTACGGATTACCGTGCCGCTGCCGTTACAAGTCGGGCAGGTCTCTGAACCACCGTCACCTTCGGCTCCCGTACCATGACAGTGGGTACAAGGCACGTATTTCTTCAGTTTGAATTTCTTTTCCACGCCGGTAGAGATTTCCTTGAGGTTCAGTTTCACCTTGACACGCAGGTCCGAACCACGGTAACGGCGTTGTTGTTGTGCTCCACCGCCTCCGCCGAAACCTCCAAAACCGCCGAAACCTCCTCCACTGTGTCCGCCAAAGATGTCACCGAACATGGAGAAGATGTCGTCCATGGACATGCCTCCACTGAAGCCGCCGAACGGACCACCATTACCGGCGGCACCACCCAGTCCGGCATGACCAAACTGATCGTAGCGGGCACGCTTGTCCGGATTGCTTAGTACGTCGTATGCTTCTGCCGCTTCCTTGAATTTCTCTTCGGCTGTTTTGTCGCCCGGATTCTTGTCCGGATGATATTGGATGGCTTTCTTGCGATAGGCTTTCTTTATTTCTTCTACCGTTGCTGTCTTTTCGACTTCCAATACTTCGTAGTAATCTCTTTTTTCCATACAGTTTTATGTTATTCTCCGACTACCACTTTGGCATGACGGATCACTTTGTCGTTTAGGATGTAACCGGTTTGTACACAGTCCAGAATTTTGCCTTTCAGTGCTTCATTGGGTGCCGGAATCACGGCGATGGCTTCGTGATAGTCTGTATCGAGCGGTTGTTCCTTTGTCTCTATTACCTTAACGCCGTTTTGTCCCAATACAGACATGAATTTGTTGTAGATAAGTTCAACGCCTTCTTTTACGGCAGCTACATCGGTAGCTGTCTCCATGTTTTTGAGGGCGCGTTCAAAGTCATCCACAATGGGTAGGATACTGCTGATACTCTTTTCACCACCGTTCAGGATGAGTTCTGCCTTCTCCTTCATGGTACGTTTGCGGTAATTGTCAAACTCGGCAGACAAGCGCAGATATTTGTCTTTCTGCTCTTCAATCTGTTCATTGGCCTTTTCCAGTTCCTGGGCGAGCTTTTCTTCTTCTGTCAGGGGAGCTTCGTTTTCTTGTGAAGTTTCTTGTCCGACAGTTTCTTCGTCACATTCGTTAGGAGTAGCTTGAGTTTTCAGCTCCTCTTCCTGGTTGTTTTCTTTTTCTTTCGGATTCATATTGTTATGCTTATTATTCTTGTAAAATGATTTTGCTTTCATTGCTGTTAAGGGTTTAAGTTAATACGATATTAGTGCTCCAGCAAAAACTTTGCCAAAACGGATATTTTTGCCGAAAACGCTGCAAAGGTAATACTTTTATGTCAGATTGACAGCGCTTCTCTGTGTCTATTCATGGAAAAATAACTATCTTTGCACTCGCAATTCGCAGACTAATAGGTATTAAATAGTAAATTGTAAATAAATAAATCGTAAATATAAAGATGATTACAGTCTCTAATGTCTCAGTACAGTTTGGTAAAAGAGTGTTGTTCAATGACGTAAACCTGAAGTTTACAAGTGGTAACTGTTACGGTATCATCGGTGCCAACGGTGCCGGAAAATCTACTTTCCTGAAAACGATTTCCGGGGAGCTGGACCCTACGACGGGCTCCATCATGCTGGCTCCGGGAGAGCGTCTTTCCGTTTTGAGCCAGGACCACTTTAAGTGGGATGCTTTTACGGTGATGGACACGGTGATGATGGGACACACGGTGTTGTGGGATATCATGAAGCAGCGTGAAGTGCTGTATGCCAAAGAGGATTTCACAGACGAGGATGGGCTGAAGGTTTCCGAATTGGAAGAGAAATTTGCCGAGTTGGACGGCTGGAATGCCGAAAGCGATGCTGCCGCCTTGTTGAGTGGTTTGGGTATCAAGGAGGACAAGCATTATCTGTTGATGGGTGAGTTGAACAACAAGGAAAAGGTGCGTGTCATGCTGGCGCAAGCTCTCTATGGAAATCCTGATAACTTGCTGCTGGACGAGCCTACCAATGACTTGGATATGGAGACCGTGACTTGGCTGGAAGAGTACCTCTCCAACTTTGAGCATACGGTGCTGGTGGTAAGCCACGACCGTCACTTCCTCGACTCCGTTTGTACGCATACGGTGGACATCGACTACGGAAAGATTAACCTCTTTGCCGGTAACTATAGCTTCTGGTACGAGTCCAGCCAGCTGGCGCTCCGTCAGCAGCAGAACCAGAAGGCAAAGGCCGAGGAGAAGAAGAAAGAGCTGGAAGAGTTTATCCGCCGATTCAGTGCCAATGTGGCAAAGAGCAAGCAGACTACCAGCCGCAAGAAGATGTTGGAGAAACTGAATGTGGAAGAAATCAAGCCGTCATCACGTAAGTATCCGGGCATCATCTTTACGCCCGAACGCGAACCGGGTAATCAGATTCTGGAAGTTTCCGGTTTGACGAAAACGCTGGAAGATGGTACGGTGCTGTTCCGCGACGTCAACTTCAACGTAGAGAAGGGAGACAAGATTGTATTCCTTTCGCACGACCCGCGTGCCATGACCGCCCTGTTCGAGATTATCAACGAGAATATGAAACCGGATGCAGGTACTTTCAACTGGGGTGTGACTATCACCACCGCTTACCTGCCGCTGGACAATACTGCATTCTTTAATACAGACCTGAATCTGGTGGACTGGTTGAGCCAGTTCGGTGAAGGCAATGAAGTCTATATGAAGAGCTTCCTGGGACGTATGCTGTTCTCCGGCGAGGAGGTGCTGAAGAAAGCAAGCGTATTGTCGGGAGGTGAGAAGATGCGTTGCATGATTGCACGTATGCAGCTGCGCAATGCCAATTGCTTGATTCTGGATACACCTACCAATCACCTCGACTTGGAGTCTATCCAGGCATTCAACAATAATCTAAAGACCTATAAAGGCAATATCCTTTTCTCATCCCACGACCACGAGTTCATTCAGACGGTTGCCAACCGTATCATCGAATTGACTCCGAACGGTATTATCGACAAGATGATGGAGTATGACGAATACATCACTTCAGACCACATTAAGGAGTTGCGTGCACGTATGTACGCAACAAAGTGATAACGGAAGCTAAGGACTAAATAAGCATATTTTAAATCGTTCCATCATGAGGAAAAAATCGTTCCACCATGGTGGAACGATTTTTTCACCACGGTGGAACAATATTTCTGCCATGATGGAACGATTCTTCTTTCATATCTTTTTTGTTTAATAAAGGCTTGTGCGATATTGAAAAAAAGAAGAAGGTGTGTTAGAATGATTTTTAGCTATCATTCTAACACACCTTCTTTTGCTATTAAAAGAGTCTCTTTGTTCTTATTAAGGCGGGGAATAGTCTGGGTTATTGTTTCTCCTTATATATAATTTTGCCTTGGCTTTCGCCGAAAAGGTTGTCGCCCAGCGTGGTAATCTTATTCCCCGTGGCAAGCACATAGCGCAGGTTGTCGCATCCCATAAATGCTCCGTACTCAATGGCGGTTACACTGGCAGGAAGCACCAGCGTGCCGCACAAACGACCGCAGCCACTGAATGCACGCTGTCCGATGCTTCTAAGCTCTTGCGGGAGCCGTACGTTCAGCAGATACTTCTTTTGGGTGAAAGTATAGTCGGGAATTGCAGTGGCATTACTGTTGGTCATGTCGATGGAAACCAGATTGGGCATATAGTCGCGTATCAATGTGAAGTCGGCTTCGTCCATTTTTCCTTCAACGGTCAGAAAGTTAACGTCTTTGGGCTGAAATCCGGCTCTTAACAGTTCGCTGGCAAGGCTGCCCATTTTACCAATCTGCACATTTACTGTCAGTGGTTCTCCTTCAATGAATGCAAAGGTCTCCCATTTCTTTTTGGTACGGTAGGAGTCACTGCATCCCAATGGAACAAATATGGCTGTAACGCTATCGGCCAATGCTTCGGACAACAGATTGGGAGCCGTTTTCTTCCGTATCTGGCATATCTTGAGATTTTTGCATCCCTTAAAGGCAGCATCTTCGATGTTCTTGGTCTTGTCGGAAAGGATAATCCTGGTCAGCGTCTCCTTACCTACAAATGTACTGTCGTCCATTTGCTTGCAGAAGGCATATGCCGGAATGCAATTGGCAGGATATACATAAAAACGGTTTGGATAAGTCCCGTTCTTGCCTGCATACATGCTGATGGAGGCATTGGAAATGTCCAGCAGTTGCAGGTTTTTGAATTCATCCCGTAGATGCCTGAAATCTACGGCATTCAGCTTGCCCTGCAGGGTCAGTTGGGTGATTTCATTGGCTTCCGCTTCTGTCGTCAGTTCCACCAGGGTGCCGGGTTTGGCCACGTAGTATCTTTGGGATTTTTGTGCCGAGGCATTCAGCATTAACGCCAGTCCGGCAACGGCTAAAAGTATTTTTCTTAGTTTCATGTTTGTCGATTCCAGATTGATTTTTCAAATATAAGAAGAAACCGGCAGGAATACGTGAAGTTTTTTCTTTTTATTATTATTTTTGTCGGATATTAATCAAAATGAGATACAAATGGAGACGGAAGAAACGGTGAAGGAAGAGTGTGTTGCTATGAGTAAAACAAAACGTGTTTGGCTGGCATTCGTTGATATAGTACTGTTTACTGTACTTTTTATGATTTTTCTGTTTTTGTTTGCCATACCTTTTGCGATTGCTTTCCCTGAGTTGAAGACACAAGCTGGTGGGATGAGCGTCTATTTAATGATGTTGAATGAAGTCTTGATGTTGGCCAGTGGGCTTATTGCCGCTTGTATGGTGCTGGGCTTCAGGAAGCTTCCTTTTTCGGGCTTGGGCTTGTCTTTGAAGGGATGGGGCAGAAGCCTGCTGAACGGAGCTTTGTTTGTCGTGTTCTTGTATGCGGTTGGTTTTGGCTTGTCTTTATTGTTGGGGGCTGTGGAAGTGGCAGGGAGCTTGTTTTCTCCCATTTCGTTGTTGTCGAGTCTTTTGCTTTATTTTTTAGTGGCAGTTACGGAAGAAGTTATTGGACGCGGTTTCATTTTAGGGCGTATGCTGGATGGAGGCGTCAATAAGTTTGTGGCATTGCTTATCTCTGCGGTGTTATTTTCGTTGATGCATCTTTTCAATCCCAGCTTTGCCTTCGTCCCGTTTTTGAATATCATGCTGGCGGGTTGTTTCTTGGGAGCTTCCTATATATACACGCGCAACCTCTGTTTCCCCATTGCCTTGCATTGGTTCTGGAACTGGATTCAAGGTTCTGTTTTGGGATATAAAGTCAGTGGAAATGAATTTAGCAATGAGAATCTGCTGATTCTTCACTTTCCGGAAGAAAATCTGATAAATGGAGGAACTTTCGGGTTCGAAGGCTCTATTCTGTGTTCACTACTTTTAGTGCTTGGTACAGTAATTATCTTAAGACACTATTATAAGGGATTAGTGATTAGGGATTAATGATTAATGATTAATGATTAATACGGAAACCATTAACCACTAATCCCTAATCATTAATCCCTAATTCTGTTCCACTCCTTTCATTGTCAGCTGTATGCGTTTCCGGTCCATATCTATGCTGAGTACCTTTACGCGTATATGTTGATGAATGGACACTACTTCATTAGGGTCTGATATGAATCTGTCGGCGAGTTGGGAGAGGTGTACCAGTCCGTTTTCCTTGATGCCTATGTCGACAAATGCGCCGAAGTTGGTGATGTTTCCTACGATGCCGGGCAATTCCATGCCTTCGCGTAGGTCGTTGATGGTGCGCACGTTCTTATCAAATTCAAATATTTTTATCGGTCCGCGTGGGTCACGTCCGGGCTTGTCCAGCTCTTGCAGGATGTCTTTCAGTGTCGGCATGCCCACGGTGGGGGAGAGATAGCGTTCCGGATTAATCTTCAGGCGCAGCTCCCGGCTGGCTATCAGCTCGGCTACGCTGCAACCCAAGTCCTTTGCCATTTGTTCTACGATGCAATAGCTTTCCGGGTGTACGGCAGTATTGTCCAGCGGATTCTTTGCCTGCGGAATGCGTAGGAAGCCGGCACATTGCTCAAACGCCTTGGCACCCATACGAGGTACTTTCATCAGTTCCTTGCGCGAGGTGAAGGCACCGTTTTCGGCACGATAGTTCACAATGTTCTGTGCCAGTTGCGGCCCCAATCCCGAGATGTAGGTCAGCAGATGGCTGCTTGCGGTGTTCAGGTTGACACCTACCAAGTTTACACAGTTTTCTACGGTCTGGTCCAGTGATTTTTTCAGCTTGGTTTGGTCCACATCATGCTGGTATTGCCCCACACCAATAGATTTCGGGTCAATCTTTACCAACTCTGCCAGCGGGTCCATCAGTCGTCTGCCTATGGACACAGCACCGCGTACGGTGACGTCGTAGTCGGGAAACTCGTCCCGTGCAATTTTAGAGGCCGAATAGATGGAAGCTCCCTGCTCGCTGACGATGAATATCTGTATGTCGCGGTTGAAGCGCTGATGTTTCAAGAACTCCTCCGTCTCGCGGCTGGCAGTTCCGTTACCTATGGCTACGGCATCTATCTTATAAGACTCTATCATCATTTGCAGCTTGGCAAATGCCTCTTTCTGCTTGCTGACCGGAGGGTGGGGGTAGATGTTCTCATTGTGGAGCAGATTTCCTTGTGCATCGAGGCACACAACTTTACAACCCGTACGAAATCCGGGGTCTATACCCATCACACGCTTTTGCCCCAGTGGTGAAGCCAGCAACAACTGACGGAGGTTTTCGGCAAATACCTTGATGGCTTCCTCATCAGCACGCTCTTTGCTTTGCGTGGCAAATTCCGTCTCTATGGATGGCTTCAATAGGCGTTTGTAGGAATCCTGCACGGCTTCCGCCACTTGCTGTCCGCAGGGGTTGTTGCTCCGCACGAATTGGCGTTCCAGCCGTTCCACGCACTCCTCATCGTCTGGGCTGATGCTGACTTTCAGCAGGCCTTCCGCTTCGGCACGCCGGATGGCGAGCAGGCGGTGGGAGCTGCATCGCTTCAACGATTCGGAGCAATCGAAGTAGTCACGGTATTTGGTCGCTTCCTCTTCTTTGCCTTTCACCACTTTGGCGGTCAGTATGCCTTGGCGGGCAAATGCGTTTCGCACGCTGTTTCGGGCACGTTCGTCTTCGCTAACATGCTCGGCTATGATGTCACGGGCACCTTTCAGTGCATCTTCCACGTTCTTCACGTCTCCTTTCACATAACCGGCGGCGCGTTCCTCCGGATGGGGCTCACGTTGCAGCATCAGCAGGGTGGCGAGGGGTTCCAGTCCTTTTTGGCGGGCTGCTTCGGCACGTGTTTTCCGTTTGGGTTTGTAGGGAAGGTAGATATCCTCCAGTAGGGTGTTGTCCCAGGTCTCCTCGATACGCTTCTGAAGTTCGGCGGTCAGTTTGCCTTGTTCCTGTATGGTGTTGAGGATGGTTTCTTTACGTTTGGCTGTTTCGCTCAGCTTTTCGTAGTGGGTCTTTATGGATTCAATCTGCACTTCGTCCAGTCCTCCCGTCACTTCCTTTCGGTAGCGGCTGATGAAAGGAATTGTCGCTCCATCTTCCAGCAGGCCGAGGGTCTGGCTTATTTGTCTTTCTGATATGCCGAGAGCGGCAGATATCATTTGATGAAAATCTTGTATCATTTTGTATCTCATTTTATAATAGGTGCCAAAAGTACAAAAAACAATTGTTGTTTTTTCTTTAGGTTCCAACTTTTATCTATATTTGTCAAAGCTATGGAGCAATTAAACGAATCAATCAATTGAAACACATATATCGTACAATATTACCATGCGTGGTAGCGCTTTTCTGCTGCCTTTTGCCTGCTTTCTCGATTACGGGAGAGCATCCGGTATTGATTATCAGTTCCTATAATCCGGATGCCGGTCGGACTTCCAGCAATATCTCTGACTTTATGGAGGAATTCCAACGTTTAGGAGGGACGAATACCGTTGCATTGGAAAACATGAATTGCAAAAGTTTTTCCGAAGCTCCTTTTTGGGAAAAGAGAATGGCAGGGCTATTATCCAAATACCAGAATGATAAAAGTCCGGCATTGATTGTTCTTATTGGGCAGGAAGCTTGGGCTGCCTACCTTTCTTTGGAAGACTCAGTACGCGGCAATACTCCGGTAGTGAGTGCGCTATCCAGCCGGAACGCCATATTGTTGCCGGGAGATACCATCGATTTGAAGACTTGGATGCCTGAATCCGTAGATTTTTTCACGGATTTTCCGGATTCACCTATCAAGGCCGGCTTCGTTTATGAGTATGATGTGGAGGCGAATATCAACATGGTAAAGCAGATGTATCCTGACACCGAGAATATCGCTTTTATATCAGACAACAGTTATGGTGGTGTTGCTATGCAAGCTTATGTAGTGAAGGAAATGAAGAAATTTCCCGAATTGGATCTGATACTGCTTGACGGACGTGTCAATACAATATATACTATTTGTGATAGGTTGCATGAACTGCCGGAACATACGGCAGTATTAATGGGGACGTGGCGCGTGGATATGAATGATGGCTATTTTATGCGTAATGCTACTTATGCCATGATGGAAGCTGCTCCAGCCTTGCCCACATTCTCTTTGAGTTCTGCCGGTTTGGGATACTGGGCTGTGGCAGGCATCGTTCCTGCCTACCGTGCTTTGGGCAAGGAGATGGCAAGGCAATCTTATCGTCTGCTGACTGACCCGCAGGATGGGAATACTCATATGGAAGTCATTCCGAATGAGACCATACTGGACGGCAAGCTCGTGAAGGAAAAGAAACTGAATATCGCCGGCCTTCCGCAGCCGGTAAAGATGCTGAACGTAACCCCTTCTTTCTACGAACAGTACAAGTATCATATCTGGTCTGTCGGTGCTGTTCTGTTGGTGCTGTTGGGCGGTTTGTTCGTTTCCCTTTACTTTTATTATCATACAAAGAAGTTGAAGGATGAACTGGAGGTATCCGAGGGTGCCTTGCGCGAAGCAAAAGACCGTGCCGAAGAATCCAGCCGTCTGAAGAGTGCTTTCCTTGCCAATATGAGCCACGAAATCCGTACTCCATTGAATGCGATTGTGGGCTTCTCGGACGTGCTGTCTGCCGGAGGAGCCTCGGAAGAAGAACAGCGTGGCTATTTCGAGATTATTAGGACCAACTCTGATTTGCTGCTTCGGTTGATTAATGACATATTGGATGTGTCCCGTTTGGAGGCCGACCGCGTCATCCTTTCTTTGGAGAGCTGCAATGTAGTGCAGATATGCCAGCAGGTAGTAGCTTCCGTGGCCCAGGCACGCAGGTCGACCAATCAATTCTTATTTGAGTGTGAACGTGAGGTAGTGGAGATGCGGACGGATGTGCAGCGTTTACAGCAGGTTGTGATAAATCTGCTTTCCAATGCGGACAAGTTTACAAAAGAAGGTACGATAACCTTGAAGCTGGAGCTGGATACGGCGAGGAATGTTGCAGTATTCTCGGTGACTGACACCGGTTGCGGCATTCCATTGGACAAACAGAAACGGGTGTTCGAACGTTTCGAGAAGCTGAACGAATATGTGCAGGGAACCGGCTTGGGCTTGTCCATCTGTAAGCTGACCGTTGAGAAGTGGGGCGGCGAGATTTGGATAGATCCTGCCTATACGGATGGAGCGCGGTTTATGTTTACCCATCCTATGAACTTATAAGAACCGACAAGAAATAAGGAAATATAATGAAAAGATTTAGTTGTTTTTTTATCTGGATTTTTGTCCTGACAAGCATACTGCCTGCGCAGGAAAGAGAGGTGAAACTGAAAGTCGTACAGACCAGTGATATACACGGCAACTACTATCCCTACGACTTTATACGCCGCCGGGAGGCAACCGGCAGTCTGGCACGTGTGCATGCTTTGGTGCAAAAAGAACGTGAGGCTTATGGCAAAAATCTGATTCTCTTGGACAATGGTGACATTCTGCAGGGACAGCCCACAGCCTATTATTATAATTACATAGATACCGTTGCCCCTCATCTGGCAGCGGAGATGATGAATTTCATGGGGTATAATGCCGGCAATATGGGTAACCATGACGTAGAGACCGGCCGTACCGTTTTCGACCGTTGGGCAGGTGACTGCCGTTTTCCGATATTGGGTGCCAATATTGTGGATACTGCTACCGGAGAAACCCATTTCAAACCCTATGAGGTGCTGGAACGTGACGGAGTGAAAATTGTGGTTCTCGGTATGATAACTCCTGCCATCCCCGTATGGCTTTCAGAGAATCTGTGGAAAGGGTTGCGTTTCGACGATATGGAGGAGACTGCCCGCAAATGGATGAAGATTATCCGTGAGCAGGAAAAGCCTGATTTGGTTATCGGTATGTTCCATGCCGGCCAGGATGCCCAGCTGATGGGAGGCAAGTATCGCGAAAACGCTTCGGTGGAAGTGGCGTGCAACGTGCCGGGATTCGATATTGTCCTAATGGGGCACGACCATGCGCGCGAATGCAAGAGGGTGTGCAACATAGCCGGTGACTCGGTACTGGTGATGGACCCTGCCAGCAACGGTGCCGTTGTGAGTAATGTGGATATAACCTTGAAATTGCGTGACGGCAAGGTTGTTGGCAAGAAGATAGACGGCATACTGTCCGATACGAAAGACTACGGCATCAGCGAAGAGTTCATGCAACGCTTTGCCCCCGAAAATGAAGCTGTGCAGAATTTTGTTTCCAAGAAGATAGGTTCCTTTACCGAGACCATCTCCACACGTCCTGCCTATTTCGGTTCTTCCGCTTTTATAGACCTTATCCATGAGTTGCAGTTGGCAATCAGCGGAGCGGATATTTCTTTTGCGGCTCCTTTGTCCTATGATACGGAAATCCGTAAAGGAGACATTTTTGTGAACGATATGTTCAATCTGTATAAGTACGAAAATATGCTTTACACCATGCGTCTGACGGGAAAGGAGATACGCGATGCCTTGGAGATGTCGTATGATTTGTGGACCAATCGGATGAAGTCTCCGGACGACCATATCCTGCTCTTCCGTGAGAAACGTCGCGAAGGTGCTACGGATAGGGCCTCATTCAAAAATTTCAGTTTCAACTTCGATTCTGCGGCGGGTATTATCTACACGGTGGATGTGACCAAGCCGGATGGGGAGAAGGTAACCATTCTCAGCATGGCAGACGGTACCCCGTTCGATATGGATAAAATGTATAAGGTAGCGGTGAATTCTTATCGCGGAAACGGTGGCGGCGAATTGCTGACAAAGGGTTCCGGCATCTCGCAGGATGAATTGAAGGAGCGCATCATCCACTCTACGGATAAGGACTTACGCTATTATCTGATGCAGTACATCGAGCGAAAGAAGGTGATTGAACCGCGTGCGCTGAATCAGTGGAAGTTTATTCCCGAAGAATGGGTGGCTCCGGCTTCCATGCGTGATTATGAGTTCTTGTTTGGCAAAGTTAAAGAATAATTCACTATCTTTGCGGCTCAGAATCTATAATGTAAGTTTTTGGACGTGAAGCAGAAGAAAAAAATTATAGGCGCATTGAGCTTGCTGGTACTGTTTATCATGTACCAGGCAAGCATCACCGCGTTCACTCACGTCCATTATGTGAATGGGGTGATGATAACGCACTCGCACCCTTTTCATGGCACACACTCTCACTCCCAGACTTCCCTTCTGGTCATCGGGCATTTGTCGGCATTCTACTCTTCCGGAGTGGATGTGTATGAGGTTCAGCACCCGATGCGTCCTTTGCTGGCCATGCTCAGAGCCAAACCGGCAACGCCTACTGTAAAGGGGGAAGTTATACGTACTCTTTCCCTTCGCGCTCCTCCCGCTCTTTTTTCATAGTCATTAGGTTTAAAAACGCCTGGATTTTTTGCATGTAGATACCAGGTGTTTTAGTCTCGAATGTCCGGTATTTCAGTGAAAGAAGTGCGGCATTGCGGATTATTATCTTTTTTCAGACTTGAATTATTTTTTTATTTAGAGCGCTAATTTGATGAAACAATACATTTTGGCGTTGGTACTTGCAGTGGTAAGTGCCAGCGTAGCTTTTGCCGTAAATCCTATAAAGGAAGGCAATATGATTTCCGGCCATGTGATAGTGAAAGGTACGGAGGAAAATATACCGTATGCTACGGTTTTGATTATCGGCAGCGGTCAGGGAACGGTTTCCAATGAAGAAGGACAATTTGAGTTCCGCAAGCTTCCGGCGGGAAAATACAAGCTCCGTGTGTCTGCCGTGGGCTATAAGACCCAAGAGAAGGAAGTGACGGTGAGCAAGGACTTTACTGCCGTCATACATTTCCCGATGGAAGAGGAGAGTTTCATGACCGATGAAGTGGTGGTATCTGCCAACCGCAACGAGGTAAGCCGCAAGGCAGCTCCGGTAGTTGTAAATGTGATGAGTACCAAATTGTTCGAGATGGTCAACTCCACCGACCTTGCCAAGACACTGAACTACCAGTCGGGCTTGCGTGTGGAGAATAACTGCCAGAACTGTGGTTTCCCCCAGGTGCGCATCAATGGCTTGGAAGGTCCGTATTCGCAGATATTGATAAACAGCCGTCCCATCATCAGTGCATTGAGCGGTGTGTACGGATTGGAGCAAATCCCCGTGAACATGATTGAACGGGTAGAAGTGGTGCGTGGCGGAGGCTCTGCCCTGTTTGGCGCCAATGCTGTGGGAGGAACTATCAATATTATAACCAAAGACCCCATCAACAATTCCTTCCAGGTATCGAGCATGTTCTCCAATATGGACGGCAAGTCCTGGGAGCAATATATGGGTGGCAATGTGTCGCTGGTTGCCAAAGATAACTCTTACGGCATTGCCTTTTATGAGAGTTACCGCAACCGTAACCCCTACGACCGCGATGGCGATGGCTTTTCCGAGCTGGGCAAGCTGAACATGAATACCTTCGGTTTCCGCGCCTATTACCGTCCTACGCATTTCAGCCGCATCAATCTGGAATACCATACCACTAACGAACTTCGTCGTGGAGGTAATAAATTTGATTTGCAGCCGCATGAGACGGACATCACCGAGCAGACCAAGCATATCATCAATAGCGGAGGCGTGAGCTATGATTTGTTCTGGAAAGAGTACAAGCATAAGATTTCGGCTTACACCTCCATCCAGCACACCGACCGCAACAGCTACTATGGTGCCCAAAAGAACATGAATGCCTACGGCAAGACGAAAGACCTGACCTGGGTTGCCGGCGGCATGTACGTGGGCAATATGGACAACTGCTTCTTTGCTCCCGCTACCTTCACCGGCGGACTGGAATATCAGAACAACTCCCTGCATGACATTATGACCGGCTATCATCGTGACATGGAGCAGGATGTCCGCATTGCCAGTGCTTTCGTGCAGAATGAGTGGAAAATGAATGTACTGACCATGTTGGTCGGCGCCCGTCTGGACAAGCACAACCTGATTGACAAGCTTATTTTCAGTCCTCGCGTCAACCTGCTCTACAAGCCGACAGATGATTTTCAGGCACGCTTGACTTATTCTACCGGTTTCCGTGCTCCGCAGGCATACGATGAGGACTTGCACGTAACGGCAGTAGGCGGTAAGGGTGTCCAAATCAAACTGTCCGACAATCTGCGTGAAGAGCGTTCCAACAGTTACAGCGGTTCGGTAGACTGGACTGCCCATTTGGGGCACTGGCAGGCAAACATTCTGGTGGAAGGTTTCTATACAGACCTGCGCCATGTCTTTGTGCTCGAAGATATCGGCAAGAACGAAGTAGGGGATGTTATTAAGGAGCGCCGCAACGGAAACGGTGCACGTGTATATGGTGCCAATCTGGATGCGAGGATTGCCCATGGCAAGGAGGCGCAGTTCCAGCTCGGATTTACGGCACAGCGCAGCCGCTATACCCATGAGGAAGCCTGGACGAAGGTGGACGGAGAAGACCTTACCACCAAGCGCATGCCCCGTACACCTGATTATTACGGGTACTTCACTTTCTCCTCCGCACCGGTAAAGAATTTTGATTTCTCTCTTTCCGGTACCTATACGGGAAAGATGATTGTTCCGCACTACGCACCGGAAGATGCTCCCGAGGGTG
>ENA-UALM01000249-UALM01000249.1-human-gut-metagenome-genome-assembly--contig:-NODE-249-length-17411-cov-25.009968_pt1 | contig 17411 bp, 28 predicted proteins | sample MGYA00243700_ERZ654468 | MGnify/ENA primary metagenome ERZ654468 (study PRJEB26926, sample SAMN06164823) | human gut metagenome | biome: ENVO:00009003; feature: ENVO:2100002; material: ENVO:00002003... | reverse complement strand
TTGCAATGAGAACCAAATGTGTCACCATTATCTATAAAATCACACAGTATTACTTTATACCAGTGATTAGCTATTCTAACCTTACTAGGAATATCATATTTCATAGCCTTTAAGTCTCTTCCACTCGTCAATAAATTCCTTAGGCAGACTAAAATCCATTTCTGCCTGGTCTATATCTAAGTCTCCGACACTAAAACTATCCCATATTGCATCATAAACTGCATCATTCAGTTCACATTCATCATCATAATCAAGATAATCCTCTGGATTAAGCTCAATCTGATTATCAATGAAACCCCAATGCACATCATAACGATATGGTACTTTATAATTACTCATAGTCCCTAATACATTTTAGAACTGGCTGCAAAGGACAACCTTCATCACTAAGATAGAAATACTTTACAGTAGCCATCTTACCAATGATTTCATCCATTCTGTCAAGGTATTCCCATTTCAATTCACGAGGACCCATAGGTTTAGCTTCAAACTTAATACCTAATTCTGTCTCACATACGAATACCATGTCTTCTGGACGTAGACCATCCTCATAACCAACAATTTTAAATTCAGCATCTTTATACATTTTGACTTTAATCATAGCATTAGTTCTTCCACCAAAGTTATACACCTTAGCAGGGTCACGTATTACTATACCTTCAAAGCCCTCACTCACATATTTATCATGTAGTTTTTGTATATTAGCCCAACCCACAACTTTCTCTTGAGGAACCATTTGGAACTTTAAGTCACCTTCATCCCAATTCCTTTCGGGATTGAAACTCAAGCCTAACTCATTGGCTATATCATGGAGAACATCTAATCTCTCCTCGAATGTCTTAGTGCTGTCCATCACATCATAGATGTAATATTCTAACCAATCCATTCCAGCAGTATCTTTCTCCAACCTTGCTGCACCACTAATCTGCTGCAATGATTTACCATGTTCATATAGTTCTCCATCCAATACAATGTCTGGATGGTCTTCAAAGAATTGAATAAGTTTAGGATTGTGCCTCATAAAGGAAGTGGAAGCATCATAGTCTCCACCACCTCTGGAAGCAGTTCTAACTTCACCGTCTTTCCAATAGAAAGAGCATCTAACTCCATCTATCTTTCTACTTCCCCACCAGTATTTAATCTTATCGAATACACTGGTTGCAACCTTATCAGCTTGTTTAGCTAACATATGTTTCTTAAATCCATTAGAATCAGAAACACCTTCGCCCATTTGTTCTTGGACGAAATCAGCTACTGCCTTACTATCATCAATACTAATGTTAGATGGTAATAGCTTATATCCTTTATCTTGATACTTCTTTAAATGGGAAGCATACTCCAACTTTACTTGCTCAGTAACAGTTCTTTTAGCCTTACCTGTAAATATCCAGATTTCTGGCTGAACTGATACCTTACCAGCATATTGATAAGTACGTCTTCTTATTACAAAGCCTCTTCTTGAATCATCCCATTCATAGTCAATCTCAACAACTCTGATTTTACCCTTATTGTCTTTACTAACTAGAATATCCATTAATAAACTACTTTTGTGTTAGATTGTGATTTATCTTCCGCTAGTGCTATACGCTCATCTATAGAAGGGAAAAGGTCTGGAGCAATCTCCTTCATAATATCCCACAGACCAGCATTCTCTTCGTCTTGGTATAGACTGTAGTATACGTCCTCTGCACTCATACCTCCCTGTAATGCAGCACAGGCTACACGTAATTTGATTTCTTGCCTTTCAGTCATAATAACTCAACAGCTTTAAATCTATAGGATTTGTTCTTAGATGTGTAACTCTTAGCGTCACTCCTACTAAAAGTCCATTTGATTGGACCACTCTTCTCAGTGTAAATTACATATACAGTTTTACAAGTTGTTTTAGTAGGTTCGTCAATAACCTCATATTCAGCATCCTCTATAGTTATCTGAACATGCTTTCTGAGCTTCTCTTCTAATCCTTCTTCTACCCCCATATGTAATCACTAACTTGGTGAGTTTCCATAAATGTACCTCTCAAATCCTTAACACATTTCATATCCCAACGTGTTCCAGCCATTCTTAAAGCAGCGGCTAGATTGTTATTGTATTCAAGACTATTAGAAGGGATGAATAAGTCTTTAGACTCCCATACAGTAGACAGATTAGCTTCTTCATATCTTATTATACACCACAGGTGATTTCTGTGGTCATATGAAGATTCTACAGTCTCAAATATTACTTTCCCTGCATCAATGTTAACAGCTACTATTCTGGCATGGGTAATGCTCTTAATCTTAAAGCATTTACCTATAACCTTAAGTGCTATATCCTCTTGAACAGTTGCCAGTGTACTTTTCAGCTTAGTGGCAACACTGATTAATTCTTCAATATTTAATGAATTTGTTTCAGACATTTTACATATCATCGTCCAACTCAGCCATAGATATTGGTTGAGACAAGAACTCTTTAAGAACAGTAATAATAGTATCTCTTTCCTTGATTAGGTCAGCCTTACGCTGTTTTAGATTTTCTATTACAGCACAAGCATCCTCCACGTCGTCATCACATTGCTTAATCTTAGATGTAAGCTCTGTGATTTTCTGACTATAGCCAATGATAGGGTCTATTACTCCCATTACTTACCAGTATGACCAAATCCACCTTCACCTCTATCTGTTTCAGGTAATACCTCTACCTCTTCCCATTCAGCTACTTCATGTTTAGCAAGTACTAATTGCATTAGTCTCTCACCATCATTAATGCGAACAGGAACATTAGACGTATTAGTTAGGATGATACCTATCTCACCTCTATAATCAGCATCAATAGTACCGATTCCATTAGTAAGAGTAAGTCCCATCTTTAATGCTAATCCACTCCTCATTCTGCATTGCAACTCATATCCTTGTGGAATAGCTACAAACAGACCAGTAGGAATTAAGCATCTACCTCCAGGTTTAATTTCAATAGTCTTAGCTACTTGAATGGTTGGTAACTTCTCACCAGTGTAGTTGCCTTCTTTATCTACTACACCTTTGCTGTTAGGGTCTTCCATTAGACCAATACCAACAACATCAGCATCAAAGAAGAACTTCTCTGGTTTACCATCTACTAACTTAATTCTACTGAAATCTCCTCTGACATCCATGCCAGCAGAGAATAAGGTTTCATACTTGGGAAGCTCCCATTGAGATTTATTTATTACTTGTACTTTCATTCTTCATTTCTTCAAGAATAGGACGATAATCAATCTCTGTAAACTCAAACTTGTATCTTGAATTTAAAGTGGTGAACTCACCTTTATCCCAGTAAATTTTCTGGATTACAGATGTTCTAAACCACTGCTCTACGTCAGCTATGTAAAGACTAAGACCTTCTCCAAATGCAGCTGTAATACCTTCCTCAGACTCACCTGTGGACAAATACCCTCCATTGCTAGAGACTTTAGTAATCTTAATGTAGCCAACTTTAGAATCCTTTATAGCTCTGTGAAGTTCGGGGCTACCCCCTACTTTCACAAAGTCTTTAAGGCTTGCTTCTCTGTGTTTAAGAGTAGCTTGTATAAAGCTATCTCCCCACATTACTGCTTCACTGAACCTCATTTAAATATTTAATAATATTATCCGCTGTACAATCTCCCACCTCAGAATAAAAGGCTTTAACTAGTTCTTTGTTGTTATCATAGACAGCAACGAAAGGAACCAATCTAGTACCACATGATGCTTTAATCATAATAGCCTTCTTCTTATCTTTATAGTGTAGTTCATCGTAAGTTTCAACTTCTACCTTAGGAAATTTCTCCCAGATATAAGCTACTACCTTATTCTTCAAAGGTAAGCAAGTTTCACTATAAACTATCTTTACAGTCATGTCCAGTCGGATTAAACCAATATATAAGCATCTGTTTTAGTTCTTGACAATGATACATATTGCATCTGCCTAATCTCGTCAACATTCTTACAAACAAGAACGTTTGCCATATCAATGAACACTGTTCCAAGAGAGCTTCCTTGAATCTTATGAATGGTTGACGCATACCCATAATCGAACGTTTTCTTTTTAATAACTCGGTTATCCCACATTATATCTTTAGGAGTTGCAAAGCTCTTTATCATTTCAAAGTACTTCTTCCATAAGAATGTGGACCTAGTTCGGTTGCCGTTCCTTTTAGCTTCAATAGCAGATATTCTAAAATTCTCTATTGTAGCAGCAAGGCTATCTATATAGTCTTTATTGATGTCTCTTTCCAATATGAATACAGTTAATAATTTCTTATATACTGTATCAAACAATTCAAGTTCATATCCAGGCATCTTCATAAAATGGGGGATATGTCTCTCCACTCTTTTTGGAGCATCTACTATTATGTAGTCCAAAGAGTTATAGAACTGAGTATTGTTATACTCAAAGTTCTCGTAACCAGTTAAGAACTCAAACTGATTGTATTCGTTAGCTACTTCTGTATCCCATAGTAGCTTCCTCATGCATTGATTAAATCCTTGTACCCTAGCATTAGTATATGCTATAAGCTTAACTTCATTAACATCTTGCTTCTTAATAGCTCGTCTAAAAAAGTCTGCACTTTTAAGCATAAAGTCTTTGGCTTGGTCACATATAATTAAAGACCCTTCTGGAGCTTCAATAGGTTCAAATCGCTTCAGGGGTCTTTCTCTCAGTCTTGACAATAATGGTAACAGACCATTTGTATCAGCTTGTCTATGTATTTGAGTTAGTGTAATAATATTAGGACAGTTAAATACTAAACTTGTACTCTTACTACACACAGGCTGTATTTGAGCCTTATCTCCAATAAACAGTAATTTAGTTCCATACTGATTGCACATATCAAGCAGTAACTTGTATATTTCATCATTAATCATAGATGCTTCATCTATAATAACAATGCCATTATCAGGTATTTCGCCAAATCCATTACATTGGAATTTTAAATCTTTGTAGTCTAATTCAAATATCTCTATATTAGGAGCAAGAGATAATAGTTTATGGACAGTCATTGCATCCTCACCAGTTACCTCTTCTACTACTAACTTAGCTTTATGTGTAGGAGCACACAATATGAAATCCTCCCTAGTAGACCTTAAGAATTGTATATATTCATTAAGGATAGAGGTTTTACCAGTACCAGCATAACCTTGTAATACTAGTACTGGTTCCTCTGTATTTAGAAAGTCTTTCATTCTTTCAAGAGCCTTTATCTGCTCCTCCGCTAAGGTAATACGGGGTCTACTTGGTTCCCTTACTTTCCTCGGCGAGTGCCCACTAAAGGGTAATTTGGTATTCATTTCCAGAACGAACTTGTTATGTCTTCTAGTCCATATATAGGATTACCATCTTCATCTAACTCCCTGCACATCTTAACCTCATACATTCTTTGGTTAGTTGTAGGACTCTTCAGACCACCTAATTCTTCAATATAAGGACCTAACTTTATAAAGTTAAAGTTCTTAATATCAATATCCTTAGATAACTCTTGTCTACCACTATACCAAGCTACTAGGAGTCCTTCTCCACCATAGCAATACCATATATGCTGTGCTAGCCTATTTATTTCCTCTGGGTCCGAATCTCCACCCATGAAAGAGATACAAGTAATTCCCTTGTTCTCTCTAATAAGCTTCTCTAATACCCTTTCGGTTAAAGGTTCTCCAGTATCTTCTGCCAAGTAAGAACTATGGCAGCCCTTACAATGACAAGGGCAGTTTGAGATATTAATAGCAAGTGTAGTTTCATTTGGTATCTCCTGAAAGACTATATCATAATTAACGTACTTCAACATATCAGTCAGATTCATGTAGGACAAATACAGTAGGCTTTCCATCTACTTCGCATACAGATAGTACCTCTTCATTAGGGTCCATTCCGTCCATCTCTTCTAACCATGTATCTAATGTACAGATGATAAAGCCAGACCAACCATCTGGTCCACCTAAGAACCAACCTTTCTCTCTCATAATTGAGAAATCACCATCAAAGCTCTGTAGGTTGTTTTTAACCTTGTCTAGCCAATCGTCCATAGATTTATCCCCATAGACTGGGCTGGAGTAGTACCTCAATGTGCTGAAGTGGGCTAATATAATATTCTTAGCCAATTCCACATCACATACCCATCCATTTTCTACACCTGTCATAAGCACAGTAGGAATAAGATTAGTAGAAATACCATCTGTAATACCCACCTATCTGGAAACTGATACCTAATATAGTCCTCAATATTTATTCTCATAAATAGGGACACTAGCTTATCTTGGAGACCATTGTAGTTGTACTTTACTGCCAGCCCTACTCCTATTTCTAGGAGCAGGATAGCAATAAATATGATTTGAAATAGAACCATAATTTTTATTGTTTATAGTAATAACGTTTACTAGCTTCTTTTTGTCTAGCTTCACTAAAGTTGCTAATTCTCTTTAGATACCCAATAATCCTGGTAGCATAGTCTATATTCTTGCTTCCACACTTAGGACACTCATGCAAGTATCTCTTATCAATGTGTCCACAATCATTACAAATAGTATTTGGAATATTGAAGGTAAAGTAATTAGTACCATTAGCAGCTGCAACCTTTAATAGGTTTCTGTACTGGTCTTTAGTAAGGTGCTCTTCTAAGTTCATATGCAATGCACTACCTCCGTCCAAGTATTTAACATACTCTTTTCCATGAAGTTTAAACTTATCAAAGATAGTTAAAGATGTGTCCTCTACTGCATAGAAATAGCTATTATAGCAATCCCTAGGTACAAAGTAACCATCCTTCCTATCCCAATTAGCGTGTTTAACTCCAAGGTTCTCAGCTGGAACGAACTCAGTATTGAACATCAACTCTTTGGTTTTAGCCTTACGATTTTCATCACTAATAGCCTTAAGAATTGATTGCATGAACTCTCTATAGGTATCATTATCACTTACCTCTATTCCTAAGAACTCAGCAGCTTCAATAACACCATTAACACCCACAGTTAGGTATTGTTTCTTCAGATTGATAAATCCAGCTGTATAAACTGTCAATAGACCATCTTTCAGATAATCCTTTAATAGTTCATTATATGCTGTTTGGAATTTATGAACCTTTTGAACCTGAGAGCGTAGATAATCAATCATATCATAGCCTTTATTAACTGCATCCTGTACTAACCTATTGATATTTAAAGTCATTACTGACTTACTACCAGTAGCAATACCACCTGCACCTAATGAATATGAGAATTGGTTATCACTAACCTCATTCCTCAACCTACAACATGATGATAACGAGTCTGCACTATCAGAAGTATAGGTAAAGAATGAATGTCCCTTACTATACATTTCAGCAGTGAAGTCAGCCCATTCTTTGTCACGAATGTCCTCACCATCAGTAAGTAATGCAACAGTTTCAACTGGGAAGGTAAGAATACACTTAGTCCTCTCCTCATTGAACCATGACATGAACTTCTTCTGTAACCAGTTCAATGAATCCCATTGAGGTTTACTTCCATCGGGGAATACAAACTCTCCGAATAAACCTTCAAAGTAGTACTTGTCAAAGTAACTGATATTCCAGAATACTGATTGGAAGTTACGAGCAGCAGCAGGCTGATTGATTGAATATACAATCTGCTGGAACTTTTGTTCAAGGGTCTTGTCAATGTTCCTATGTTTATCAACCATCTCCTCTGGACGTTTCCAATAGTCCTCACCCCACTCCTTACGAGCAAAGTAATCAAAGTACATTAAAAACTCACCAGTAGCTACTGCGCCAGCAAACTGTGAACTAATTGCAAATACTAGATTTACAAACATTCCACAGAATGAGTCTAAGTTCTTAGGTTTAGCAGACAAACCTCCGATAGGCTGTAAACCTTCTAACAAGAATGGATACATAGTAATAGCCACACAATATGGCATAATACTTGTCTCATCATGTTTATATAATACGTGTGATTCTAGCATCTGGATATACTCCTTAGCTAAATCCTCGCCATACATTTCTCTAATCTTATCGGTAAGTATAGTACGATTCACCTTAATAATATCACCCTTGAAGAGTTCACCATTAAGAGTTACAATGTTCTTTTCAGTAACATTAGCATTAGAATCATATTTACTACCTGTTGCGGCATTACTAGCCTTAGCATAGTCCTTAATAAACTGTTTCTTGCTTGTTAAGGTTCTAAGTTCGGCTTGTTTCTGCCTATATAAGATAAATGCTTTAGCAACATTATAATAATCACAAGCCATAAGAGCTTTCTCTATTTGGTCTTGAATCTCTTCTACAGAGATAATGTTGTTAAAGTATAATTCATCTTTTACATCACTAAGAATATCCATATCAATAGGTTCATTAACTGCATGGAATGCTTTAGTGATTGCTAAGTCAATCTTACCCCAGTCAAAGGGCTGTACTGTCTTGTTTCGTTTTACTACTAGCATTAATTAATTAAAAGTCTAAGATTGTACGTAGTAATAAGGTCTTTTCTGCCTTATTGATGATATCTTTACCACCATCATTGCTGATTAACTCAGTAAATGCATTATAAACCTTAAACATATTGACATCTTCATCTTCCTTAACATAATACTTGGACTTAGTGTCCACAAACAACGATTTATAAGCGTCAATGACTTCTTTAGTTCCTAACTTCACTTTACCATAGCCTAAGTCGCAAGATTGTGAAATTGCATTACGCATCCACTTACCTAAATTAGACTCGATAGTAGGAACTGTTCTCTCCCATTCTGTATCGTGAAGAGTTTTCAACCATAGTTTTAAATCAGATGTTTGTTCCATCAGATTCTTAACTGGTTTATAGTTTATAGCCTTCTCAGGCTCTAATTCTTGTATATTGATGAACGAAGGGTCAAATACACATAAATTGGTACATGCTCTGTTAAGACCTCCTCTATACATCTTACATATTGGCTTACGGACATCTAATCCATATAAGAAACCAATAACTTCATCATGGTTATCCCATGCGTATTCATCTGGTAACACAGCTTCAATAAGAACTCTGTTATAAGTTACATCATCTGTGTTATATTCACCAGTAATAGTTCTGGTGATTTGGTCAGGGAGTTTAACTTGTACCCTGAAATCAGAAGTAAATTTAGACATAGTTTCCAAGAAAGGCTCTACATAAGCTTCAGTTGGAAAATATGCTCTCTCTTTAATTCTTGTTGCCTTTCCTTGTAGTAATTCGTCTAATGTTATTTCCATTTTTACAGTCTACTTATTGGTTAGTAGTATAGAGTTCTATACCGTCAATCATATCTGCATGATTAGTCCATCTTAGGATGTATACTAGACCTCTGATTTTATTACCAGTACTGCCTTTTACGTTTACTACACTTGGGTCGTCTTTAATAAAGTTAACTTTCTTTCTCTCCATAGCTGCTACAGTCTTGTTAAGAATACCTGCACCCTTACACAAAAGCTTAAGCCTGTCAAGAGATTTACTCTTTAAAATAACTGTAAAGATTGACCTAATTATACTAGTTAAGTCATCTCCTGAAATGTAGAGATTATTAATCTTAATTAACTTTATGTGAGTCCAACTGAATGCTGAGTTAAATTCATCAACTGAGGCTAGACTACTCAGATTGGCATCTAGCTTAGTCAAAGGTCTGCCCTTGTGATAAAGGGTTCCAGAAACATCTGAAGATATACCGCGACACTGTGTAGCACTTCTGCGGAACACACTTCCATCCTTCTCCATGTCAACTGAAACATCTTTATCAGATTCCTCTGCTATTGATTCTTTCCCAGAGTAAATTCTTTCAATTATCTCATTAGCCTTAGCCTCCATTGCTTTAGCTGGGACTGAAGTAGCCGTATGTATCTTAGGGAAGGATGGCTTCTTAATAATACCCTCACCTTCCAAAAAATCTCCTAAGTACTCATATGTTTCAACGAGTTCCTGTTTAATTGCTACTTCTGTACTAGTAATCTGACTAAGTCTTAGTTCAAGAGCTTTACGCTCCTCCCTAGCTGATTTAAGAGCTTTAACTATATCCTCTATTTGAGTATTCATTGTAGTACAATTCTACCATCCAACATATTACCATTCTCATCTACAATAGAATAATCACAAGCGGCTGGTGTATTACCAAAGTTCTTGTGAATCCATTCTGAACTACCGAATAAAGAGCCTACTGATTTATAAGTAAACCTCCTACCATAAGTAGTTGCGGACTGATGTAAATCGCCCTTTACAAAGACTACATTGCCTTTAATTCCTTTGTTATCAATATACTCATTGATAAAGTTCTCTGTCTTGACATCTAGTGTTAGAGGAAGGTTCTTGAACATATCCTTGTTATCCTTACCATGACATAGAATATAGGTTGTAGTTCCTAATACGAACTCACCAATAAATTTGTCAAATATTGTAGCTTCAATATCCATACTTTGTAAGATATATTGAAGTGCAACATTAGCAGAATATCCAAAGTCCCCATCATGGTTTGATTCTCCAACACAATAATAGGACAGACCACCACAAGGTAGCTCTTCTACTATAGAAGTCATAAACTTAGTCATTACTTCTATAAAGCACTTTAGCTGCTCTTTATTGTTCATATTCTGAGCTAGTTGATGACCACCTCTTGTAGTTTGACCATCATATCCATCTAAGGAGTCTCCTAGATTACATACAATTATGTTAGTGAAGTTGCCAAACATTAAAGATTCTCTCTTTAACTGGTCTACCAACTTACTAAGTCTAGCTTCAACTTCCTCTTGGTCATAATCATTAGCATAGATGGAATAACCTGACACAGATGCACCAATATGCATATCTGATAACCAAATAATCAAATCTCTATCTTCCCTACCTTTAACAACGGGAGTAAACTTGGGTAGATTTGATACATCAATACCTTCCAACATTCCAGACATATCCTGGAGTTGTTCTTTAAGGTCTTGATTCTCTTTCATGTACTTCCTAAGCTGGGACTCAGTATGCTTAATCTTCTCAGCCTCATAGCTTCTTAAGAAGTCATTCTCTTTCTCTCTAAACTGCATTTCTAACAGCTTATCCTTTTCATTCTCTTCAATTACATGAGGAGCAAAAGGAGCTGATGCCTTAGTAATGCTAAATGCTCTAAGTATTCTCTTAAAGTCAGCGAGAGAATAATCTGGGAAGAATCTTGATACCTCCCTTTGTGTAATACCACTACCATAGTTAGAATACAATCTATAAACCATGTTCATTTCATCTCTATTGAATGAACCCAGTATAGGTTGCTTGTCTCTTACATAGATAGTGAATAGATATTTAACTATTTTACCTTCGTCATCCCTTTCAATAGTAACCTTAGATGTATCGTCCGAATCTAATTCAGAGTCACTATAAACAACTTCATTCTCGAATAAATCTGGAGTAGGTTCTTTCTTAGAAGTTCTTAGTCTTGGTCTAGCATCAATTTGCTTGAACAAGTCCATAATGACACTATAATCTTCATCAGGGATTGTTCCAGCTTCTTTAGCTTGTTCTACAGCTTTTCTCTTCATACAGAAATAGCTTGTAGGAAGACCAATCTTCTCTGCATAAGCATTCATACTGATGTTATCTGAAAGTACCGTTTTAAGGTGATTAGTAAGCTTAATAATAGTTTGTTCCTTCATCGTTAGATGTTTAAAATTAGATAGCAGTTACGCCTTTAAAATACATCATCTTGGTAGTTGGCAATCTATTACAAAAAAATAAGGGACTACCTTATTTTCATAAGATAATCCCTTTGATATTTAAAGTTGTAGAAGTCTATTAGGCTTCAACTCCAAAGCAGATGTAAGTTCCTTGTTTAGCACTCTTAGAAGGAGTGTACTTAACTTCAAATGCACCAACTTCACCCTCAACTACATCCTTGATGTATTTGCAGAAGATGTCGCCTTTGTAATCTTTCTTAGTGTACAATTCCTTAGCTACTTCCTTAGCCTTGTTCTTTGTCTCGAAGTTAGTGAATAGAATTTCACCAGTTGCAGGGTTGATACCTTGATAACCAGTTTTATACTTTCTCTTACCCTTCTCGTTCTTAATATCCTTTACGGTATAAGGACGCTCACGTGTATCAGCAGAACCTGCTTCAAATGTGATTGAACAACCAATACCAGCAGCATACTTAGTGTGCTTTGCTAGATACTCTGCACAGAACTCTTTCAACGCTTTCTCAGCGATTGGTTTTCCGGCAGTCTTCCATGCCTGAGTTGCGTCACGGATTACTTGGAATGGTGCTTCTGCGATAGCTTCTTGTTTTGTGAAACCTTTTACTTCTACTTTCTTAAAATTCATTGCTTGCATAATTCAAAAATTGTTTAAACATTATTTCATACGTTCTAATCTTGTAACTTTCTATAGTACAAAGATACTACTTTAATTGGACATAGCCAAGTAGTCTTAGTATTAAATAATCTAAAATTTGAATTATTATCTCTATATTTCTCTCGGAAATCGTGATACAAAGATACTACATTTTATCTAACTGTCAAACTGGTTCACCTTAAAAAGTGTTAATCAGCAGTTTTAGATAAAATTGACCTAACTATTGTATTATTGGTCAATGCAGTTAGAGTGTCATAACTCTCTTCGTAAAACAAATCCTCTCCATTCCTGGACGCAACATCTACATTCTGTAAGATTTGTTGGAATCTCCATTGAGGAAACTTCTCCACCAACTCGGATAGAATCTCAACAATTCTTTGATTTGACTCATACCTTTGAGCAACCTTATCGCCCCAAGATATTCTTACTTCTTCGGACATTAGAAAGGTAAATAAGTGTGTAGAATTTCCTTAATCTTCTTAACCATTTCCTTAGAGGTTTTCATATCGAATGTTAAGAACTCATTACAGTGTTTCATCATGTCTGTACAGACAACAGATAATCCTCTAATGAATTTTAAGTCATGTTGTGACTCTTCTCCATCAATAATCTTCATTATTACGAGATAGCAAGTTGCATCAGGGTTTTTAATCCTTGCTTGCTTAGTAAGGAAACATATAAGGGATATAAGAGCAAATTTACTCCCAATATCACAATTTAAGTTACCTAAACTATAATATTCTCTATAATAATTCTCAAGGTCTTGGTAAGATGGTTCCCATGCTTCCATAAGAAAAGATTCAATCATATAGTTCGCAATATGCCACCCTTTGTAGCAAATCTTTAAATTCTAAGAAACCTTTACGAATCTCACCATTAGTTACTCTAAATACTCCAGCTCTATAGTCTGGAACAGTACATACTAATAGCATATTCGCCATCAGACTAGAAGGCTTTATATTGTATTGCTTCTCCACGTAAGAACGTAGCATCCAAGCATACATTGCCATCTGTCTATTATAATGGTATTTCTTGAATGAATCACCAAAGTCAATCAACCAGTGTCCAGTAGTCTTAAGGTCATTAAGAACTACTTCATTAGTTTCTGTGTCAATGGTGAAATTATCTAGCTTACCTTTAAGTTTAAGGATTGTTTCCTTACCCTCATGTTCAGCCTTCACATCCATAAATAGAGCTGCTTCGTTCATGGAGATAGGCTCCTCGAACACTCCCTTTGGATGTAATAAATCTTGTACCTCTTTATTAGCCTCAACAGAAGCTAAACAAAGCTGTAACTTCTCTCTTGACTTGGGGTCTAGATAGATTGGCTCAGTACCTGAGTTATTATGCTCAGTCTCCCAATCCCTTCTGTCCCACCAATAGTTAATGCATTTGTCCTTAACATTCTCAATCTTAATACTATCCATTTTTCCTTTATAGTAGTCAATCTTATCTGACGCAGCTATAATATCCTTATCGGATACAACACCCTTATTACTAAGGAATGTCTTGTATAGCTCATCTGCCATAGCTCCCATCTTAGCAGTGGGTCTATCAACATTATTAACTACTGCAAATTCTTTAGGTTGTAGTACTAATTCATGGACTGCTGAACCAAACACAAGAGAGTCAGAATATTTAGGATGTTTGCTTAGTCCCTCTTTATAAATTTGAGGACTTCCGTCTTGAGCTGGATTTATTAATGCAAGTTTTGAGTTGCTTATATATCCTGCCCATTTATCACTAAAATATTCTTCGTCACTCATCTCAATGAGTTGTATAGTGTCAAGAAGTGGTATCAGTTTTACATTTCTATGCATATTTCTTCATAAACAGATATGAGTCAATTATCTCATCCTTATTTAGTGAGAATACTTTAAACATAGGAAAGTCTGCTGTCCTTTCTGTATGGAATAACAATGCTGGTAGTCCAGACTTTTGACACTTTAACACATTAGATAGTGAATCATCAATAAAAATATCCACTCTACCTTTAATCATATCAGCTTTGTTACCATGCTGATAAATCATTTGATAGACTGGTCTATCGGGGAATCCGTTACGTTTCAACCATTCCTTAGTCCATGCCTTATTGTTTACTCGCTTAGTGCAATACAATTCAGGTATGAAGTCTGGTCTGTTCTTAACTTCAAGATTCAACCAAAAATCTCTGTCTTTACTTAAAATCTGCTGTACATTACGTGTTATAATGTGGTCTTCCAGCATTTTAGGGTTATTGTCTGTGTCGAAGTACTTACAATATGCTCCCCAGAAGTCCGCTAGGCAATCATCAATATCAAGCCCTATTCTTAAACCTATGTTCATTGTTAATCTCTTAAAACGACTTAGAACTCTTCTATGTCGTAGATGTCTCCAATTACTATATCTGCTTGAGTGTTTAGAATAGTGATTAAATCCTCCCAATCGGATGGAATATCAATATCCTCATAATCTTCTGTAAAAGCATTAATAAACTTCTGCTGAGCATCAGAGAAGTTCCTTGCACGTACCTTCTCAATCCAGCAATGACCATCCCCATAACATGGGAGTAGGTAAGTTGTCATCGAATGTTATGCTTAATTTTAAGTTTTCTTTTATCCTCATCTGTGAGTGTAGTCTTTCCTCTACCTACGTGCCACTTATGACATACGCTGCACTTATAAGCTTGTCTTTTATGTATAGTCTTATCCTGCACATTGATAACCATAGCAGCATGAATAGCTTCTTTCTCGGTTTCATATGCAGTCTTATTCCTATACACTGGCTCCTTAGTTTCTGGATTAATATAGAATAAGGTTTGATGCTCACCCATGTTAATACTAGCTACAATAGGAGGTAGTTCAACTAGCTTTAGTATATAACGCTTATCATCGTCAGTGGCTACAAATAGTTTACCATCTTCCCTAGAGATAGATTGTATTCTATCTGTATTGAAAGGGAATAGACTCTTCACATATGCTAACAAACTCATATCGGTTGTTGTCATATGTGAATAACTTTTATAGGTGTCAGATTAAAAGAACTCGGAGTTATTTGTACCTTATCCTTAGTAAGAATTACATTCTTACTTAACGACTCAGGTGGATAGAGATGTGTTTTTATCTTAGAAGTCTTCAGATACTCTACAAAGTGTGCTCCAAATGCAGCGTTCTTTATATCATGCTTCTGAATCACTTCTTCTAAGTACTCAAACACACCAGGTTCAATACCCTTATTGCTTCTACCAGAAGGCATTAAAGGTAACAATACATGGTAGTAAATACTATCACCATACCTAACCACAGTATCATAGAACTCATCTACAGAAACCTTATCAGATATAATGTGGTGAATATTTACATTCGTATTACCCCACGTTAGCAACTTATTAATAGCTCTATGTGCTTGGAGTCTTATACTAGGATTACCTAGACTAACTGCAACTCCACCAACATACTCTTTAGTGTAGGCAAGAATTTCTCCTCCCTTTACATTGTCTCTCGCTAAAATAAGACCATTAGTGGTGTAATTAGGAACTACTCCAGTATTATATACTGTTTCGAGGAACTCACAGAAGTCTGGATGCATAGTAGGCTCTCCAGTAGAACCTATAGCTATTTGGAATGGTTTACTTGTATATAGTATACCATCTTTTAACTCAGATTGATACACGTACATCCATTTCTTCCATGTCTCACAAATGTCAGGATAATTAATACCTCCATGACCTGCTGATACATAACAAAAGTCACACTCAGCATTACATACAGTATTAATACCCACATCATAAAATTCAGCCATATCAGGAGGTAATTCCTTAGCTACTCCAGTACCTACTCGAATAGTCTTTAGGTTAGCCCATATAGCCTTATAATTGTATGCAGGGAACTCTCTTATTTTAGTACCCCAGCTTGTCCAATCTTTCATTCATACTCTATTTTATAGTTATCTTTAAAGTACTTGTCAAGAATTGCTTCTAATCCCTCTTTATAGAACTCCACTGCGTATTCTCCATAAGGCAACCACAATGTAATAATGTTATCTTCCATATGTAAAGTAGGCTCTAAGTCTGAATCTCTACCAGGAAGTATTGGCTTTAGTAGGTCATAGATAGCTTTCAAATCGTCTCCAGTAATAGTACAGAATATCTCCGAAGAGCTATTAGTAATTACATCAGAGAATGACTGAATATTAATCCTTAACAATACGCCCGTCTGCGTCTTTGACTCTTTCATGGTCAGATGCTATACATTTAAAATTCTTAGTTAAGAACTTATCTACATCGCTATACCCATAATCAACTCTAACAACCAGACATCCTTTAGCAACACTTAAAGGTACTTCGAAAACCCAAGCTACATAGTCTTCCTTAGATTCAAACGGAGTTCCATTCTCATCACATTCATCCCACATATAGGCTTCCCTGCAGTACTCCTTAAAGTCACTTACCTCAATCCCACAACACTCTCCAGAATAAAATTCTTCATCCTCATGTTCCTTGTGTACTGTCTCTAATGCCTCTTCTAATGCTTTGGCAGTGTAGGAAGTATCAACAATATAAGTTTCAGAAGAACTGTTAGTTATAATGTCAGAGAATGATTGAACTGGGATTAAGTAGTACTTAGTTGTAGCACGCTTCAACATTGAATAAACCATTTATTTTGTTCAATATGGCAATATCAGCTGAATTTGCTTCACCTTTAGGAACTATAGATACTTCGGTTGATGGATATCTCCAATCACAATCAAAGTTTCTAACATATTCCTCAATAGTAGATAACACATCACCTACAATACCCATATTAACTAGTTCTTCATACGCTTTGGAGTTACTAATGAAATATCCATTATCATCCTTACGATTCCTAACCTCTTCAATCATACCTAGATATTCCTCATCAATATCGGTTCTATCAAGGTAGTCGTCAAAGTAAGAATCAAGCATATCCTCATAGTTAATACTAATGGTGAACAAATCATCGCAGGACTTGTCTGAACCACTAATCTTTAAAATTACATTAATAATATCTCTTACTGCATCTACAGTGTATTCAGTAGCCTCTTGATAGACTTCCATACTACCTGTCTCTTATACACATCTGACGCTGCCGACGAAGAGGATAGTGTAGA
>ENA-UALM01000242-UALM01000242.1-human-gut-metagenome-genome-assembly--contig:-NODE-242-length-17753-cov-13.586337_pt1 | contig 17753 bp, 5 predicted proteins | sample MGYA00243700_ERZ654468 | MGnify/ENA primary metagenome ERZ654468 (study PRJEB26926, sample SAMN06164823) | human gut metagenome | biome: ENVO:00009003; feature: ENVO:2100002; material: ENVO:00002003... | reverse complement strand
CGTCAGATGTGTATAAGAGACAGGTGTACACTGATGCTATGAGAAAGATATTCGTACTTTGGCTCTTGCTGCTGTCGGTTGTTTCATTGGCACAACCTTATTCTGTTAAGCAGCTTGGTATAGAGAAGGGATTATCCAATAATTATGTGGTGAGCATTGCTCAAGACAAACAGGGCTTTCTGTGGTTTGCCACGGAGGAAGGGTTGAACAAATTCGATGGTACCCGTTTCATTACTTATTTGAAGAATGAAGATTTGACAAGGCAGGGTATAACAGGCAATGAACTGAATTGTTTGTTGGATGATCCTCAGGATTCTATCCTTTGGATAGGCACGCAAAGGGCCGGTCTGAATGCGTATGACTATGTAAATAACACTTTTCTTTGCTATAGGCATGATGGCGAGAACCCCGAAAGTCTGATAACGGATGATGTTACTAAGATTGTGGCAGCTACAGATGGTAATCTTTGGATTACGACATATTGGCGGGGAGTAGATTATTTCGATAAAAAGGCTGGAAAATTCATTCATTACAATACTCAAACAGTTCCGGGATTGGCTAGCGATAATATTTGGTCGGTTGTTGATGGAGGAGATGGAAAGTTGTATATGGGGCATGTGCATCATGGATTCAGTGTGTTGTCTCTTAAAGATAAAAAAGTAAAGAACTTTATGCATGACCCTGAAGATCCGGTCAGTTTGCCAGGTAATGGGGTAACTTGCATTTATAAGGACTTAAGCGGTAATATTTGGCTGGGAACAGACCGGGGGCTGGCACTGTTCAATCCGGAAGCCGAAAATTTTATCCATTTTCATCATAGTGAGGACGGGGTTCCTCATACCGTATTTGATATCAGACAATTTGATGGGAATAAACTTTGGATTGCCATGGAATTTGGAGGAATAGCCATTTTGGATTTAACGCAACGTATGTTTCTTTCTCCTGACCAAGTGCGTTTTCAATATATAAAGGAAGGGGATGATGAATACAGTCTCTCTAATTCTACTGTACGTTGTTTGTTTCAGGACTCCTTTAAAAATGTATGGGCTGGTATGTGGGGAGGTGGAATTAATTTTCTTAGCCATGAATCTTCCTATTTTAATGTTTATAGTTATTCTCCTATCCAGCATTCGGGTAGTAGCCTGAATAATAAGACAGCAAGTAGTGTATGCGTAGCAAGGGATGGAAAGTTATGGATCGGAACCGATGGGGGAGGCATCAATGTATTTGATAAAGGCAAGCGGGTGGCGGTTTATAAAGAAGAAACCGGTGATTTGACTGATAATTCCATACAGGCTGCACTTTGTGATTCGGAAGGAAACCTTTGGTTTGGATCGTTTATGGGAGGAGTGGATTTTTATGATGTGAAAAAGAAAAGTTTTCACCAGATTTTTCCTAAAGATAAAACAGGGGAAGATGTGCGTGCACTGTATGAAGATGCAGAATATGTATGGATAGGAACTAGTAATGGCATCTATAAGGTACGCTTGCATGATAAAGGCATTGCAGATCATTATACAGTAGAGAATAATCTGGTGAGATGTATCTCGAAAGATAATCTTAATCGTTTATGGATTGGTACTTTCGGAGGAGGATTAGGGGTTTTTGATGAACATTTTCAGTGCGTTAAACTTTTTAACGTGACTTCTCTTTTTCCCTCTAATACTATCAATACTGTTTATATGGATAGTCAGAACAGAATGTGGATAGGAACGGGAGAAGGTCTGGTTTGTTTTCCATCCTCTCAGAGTTGGGACTATAAAGTATATCGCAGTGAGGAGGGTTTGTCCAATGTCCATATACGTGCCATTACGGAAGATAATCATGGAAATATATGGGTGAGCACCAATAAAGGTATCAGCTGCTTGTTGAAAGACAAGGAGGTTTTCTATAATTACGATCATTGGGATAATGTGCCTATGGGCAATTTCATGAGTGGAAGTGTGGCGGAAGCTAAGGATGGAACACTTTATTTTGGCTCAATCAATGGCTTATGCCGTTTTAATCCAGATCAGGTATTGGAAAAACGAGAGTCACCTGCTGCAATTATTACGGAGATGCGTATATTCGGCCCGTTGCGTGATACGGACAGTAATGAAAAGGTGATGGCGCTTGAAGGCCAGTCGGAAGTACGTTTAAGCTATATGCAAAATAACTTCAGCGTCACCTTCAATATACAGAATTATGCCTTGGCCGATCAAGTGGAATATGCTTATATGTTGAAAGGGTTGGAAAATTCATGGTATACAGTAACCGATCCTAATAATGTGACTTTCCGTAATATACCTCCGGGAAATTATTGTTTTCAGGTAAAGACAAGAATACGGAATCAGGAATGGGCGGATGAGATAGCTTCTCTGGATATCCGTATTGACCCGCCTGTATGGCTTACGTGGTGGGCCAAGTTATTTTATATTCTTTCGGGTGTTTCTGTCCTGTATTTTATTCTTCATGCCTATAAAAAGAAACTGGATATGGAGTCTCTCTATGAGTTGGAGAAGAAAAATCATGAGCAGGAACAGGAGCTGAATAATGAGCGTTTACGTTTCTATACCAATATCACACATGAGTTGCGTACCCCTTTGACGTTGATTCTGGGACCGTTGGAAGATATGCAGAAAAGTAATTCTTTATCAGGGAAAGATTCACAGAAAATATCGGTTATCCATCAAAGCGCCATCCGGTTGTTGAACCTGATTAATCAGATACTGGAGTTCAGAAAAACGGAAACCCAAAACAAGAAATTATGTGTAAGTCGTGACAATCTGGCAGCCCTTGTACACGAGATCGGACTGAAGTATAAGGAATTGAACCGGAAACCTGAGATTGATTTCTGTCTTGAGATTGAGCAGGAAGATATGTCTTTGTTTTTTGATAAGGAGGTAGTAACGATTATACTGGATAATTTGATCTCCAATGCTATAAAATATACAGAGAAAGGAACTATAACTTTAGGATTACATCAGGTGGTCCGGAATAATATACACCATACGGAAATCAGTGTGAGTGACACCGGTTTCGGTATTGCTCCCGATGCATTGCCTCATATTTTTGACCGTTATTATCAAGAGGGAAGCGAACATCAGGCTTCAGGAACAGGTATTGGTCTGGCTCTGGTAAAGAACCTGGTAGTTTTGCATGAGGGGGAGATCAGGGTTGAAAGTTCTTTGAATGTGGGAAGTACTTTTTATGTCAGTCTGCTGACGGATAACACGTATCCTCATGTGCTGCATGCTGACTCGACGGAGAAAACTTCCGATGAAAAGGACGAAAAAGAAGAAAATATAGAACCTGTGCATAGTGGTAAGCGTATTCTGCTGATAGTGGAAGATAATAGGGACATCTGTGATTATATTGTAGAATCTTTCTCGGACGATTTTGAAGTGAGGACTGCCGCCAATGGTGAACAAGGTTTGGAACAAGCGTTGGGCTGCATTCCTGATATTATAGTCAGTGATATCATGATGCCGGTGATGAACGGTATCGTGATGTGCCGGAAATTGAAAGAAGACTTGCGTACCAGCCATATTCCCATTATTTTGCTGACGGCAAAGGATTCTTTGCAAGATAAGGAAGAAGGGTATCAAGTAGGTGCTGACTCTTATCTGACAAAGCCTTTCAGTGCTACTTTGTTGCATAGCCGTATCCATAATTTGCTTGAATCCCGCAAGTTGTTGGCAGAGCGTTTTAATACGAATTCCATACTCATTGACAAACGTGCGGCAGTAACCGAGTCTATGAATAAATTGGATAATGAGTTCCTTGAGAAGATTAACAAGCTGATTGAAGATCGTCTTTCTTCTGAGAAAATTGATATCGGTTATTTGTCGGACGCCATGTGTATGAGTAATTCTACCCTATATCGGAAGATGAAGGCATTGACCGGACTTTCCACCAATGAATATATCCGCAAAATAAAGATGCAATATGCGGAACGTCTGTTATTAGAAGGGAAATACAATATTTCAGAGGTCGCATTCAAGGTGGGAATTAACAGTACGGTCTATTTCCGTCAGTGTTTTAAAGATGAATTCGGTATGGCTCCTTCTGATTATCTGAAAAAGATAAAACCGGAATAGAGTGGTTGTGTAAGCCGTTTCTTCCATATAGTTAAGCTTTTTTTTACAGTCATCTGCTACAGACTCCGCCAGTGGACTGTAAGGTCTGCTTGGGTGGACTATACAGTCTGCTGCAATGGACTCTACGGTCCATTGAGGGAGTCTGTAGTAGGTAACCGTAAGAAAAGGCTTAATTGTAGGCAAGAAAAGCCTTAGTTAATAGGGAGATTGGACTTTGAAGGAAAGTTGCTGTTTCTCAATTTGTATGTTTATAAATGATTGTAGAATGCTTTCACCGTTTCCCATTTATAATAAGGAGCAATAGGGCTGTCAATGGGTAATTTGACTTCATTTTCATTATGTAGCAATTTTACAATAACTTCTCCTTGTTTATTCTTGAAAAAGATTAATTGAAGGTTGGCTCCCATAGGTGAAACACGGAAATCTTGCCAGGCCAGGTAATATCGGTCGGGATCTGTTTCTTGATTGGAGCATCCTTCTACTTGCATGAGTGCCAACAGACGGATCAGGTTGGTATCATGTCCGAAACGGAGGGTGGCGCAAGGAGTTCTTTCACGGATGGCGCGGTCGGCACTTTCTATAATATTCTTCAATAAAGATTTTGCACTCTCGGGGGCTGCTCCCTGATTGACGGGAGCATTGGCATTGCAAATATACATCCGATAATTCACAGACTGCCAGATACCGAATAATTCTTCTTTTTCAAACAAATCATAAAAGGATAGAGGCAACTCTACATCTTGCATGTCGGAAGCAATCCAATAAAGTCCCATCATGAGCTCACGGGGATTCCTGACTTCTTTGGGATTTTTGAAAAGTGAAGTGATTAAACGTTCCGGATGAATATGATTTTCTTCGAATGTATGGAAAGCTGTTCTCCATGGCGCACTTGCCGAACCCAGCTTTTCGGCTTCGGGTGAAGTATAGGCAATGTAGTCCATGTGTCTTTGGTTGGCTTCGCGGGTGATCTGGAGGGAGGGGTTTAGTTCTTTCAGTTGTTCTGTGAATGCGGACATGCTCATGATACAACGTACGGAAACGCTCGAACGTGCTGATATGTTGGCGCTGTCCCGGAATATATGGGGATATTGTTGATAAAGCCGTTTGGCAATGGCTTTGTGTTGTCGTTCTCCTAATGGGGTCAGGTTTCCTCCGCGCCCACGGGCATTTTCCCATACTTTCTGGAGTCTGAGCCTCACATCTTCACCTAAATCGGTAAGTCCTGATTTATTGTGAAACGTATCAAAAACACGAATGACTTCTAGATAACGTTCGTCCGAAGTCATCCAGCGGGACCCATGGCGTCCGTAATGGCTGACGTAGAAAGGACTGTAACCTTCGGGTACCGGAGTTTGTATGCCGTTTGGTGTGGGATAAGCATAATAGATGCTGCCCATTTTTTCCGGGCTTTGGATGATTTCTTCTTTCAGATTGTGTGCGGGGAGAGCTATGGGAGCTACTTTCCAATTGATGCCGAGCGGATTATTTTGTATTTCCCATATCAGAGGGAAATCCGGATTATCCATAATCCACATTTCGCATCCGTCTACTGAGTCGTTTACATGCAGTAAGGAATAGCCCATAGCTTGTGACTTGGTATCAGCCAGTTGGTATTCTGTCTGATTATAATGAAATGCCTTTTGGCTTTTCAATTCCTGAAAAGCGGTTGCTGAAAGTAGGGCAAAGGTTTCTTGAATGGGGAGACAGATATGCTGTCCGTCTTCCGGCTGTAAGAAGCTTAGTCTGACCGCCGTTTTTAAAGCTTCTTGGGGCATGGCGTAGCTGCCTGATTGCCATCGGGTGTTTCTTTCAATTCCCCAATGCAGATAAAGGGTGTCGTTGGACTGATTGAAAGTAAATTGGTACTTTCGGGTTTGTCCATGCAGTTTAAATACAAATAACAGAGGGTTGGTAATGATATCTTGTGCCATTACATTTCCCATCAGGTTGCCGATAAGCAGAAAGTATATAAAAAGTTTTTTCTTCATCGTATGTTACTCTTTAGATTCAGGAAATAGTTTGCTCCCCCAGTTACCGGGACTGGGGCCCATTTTTAAAACCAACTCACCTCCTTTGATGATATCATTATGGCGGATGGCGGAATATGGATAATTCTTTCCATTTAATAATATCGACCGGATATACTTGTTCTTTTCGGAAAGCCCTTCGGTTTTGATCGTGAATGTTTTGCCTTCCTGTAAATGGAAACGACTCTCTGTCAGTAGAGGGGTATGGATTAAATAATAGTCTTGTCCGGCATTGGGGTACAACCCCATCATGTGGAATACCAACCACGATGACATGGCTCCGGAGTCATCATTTCCGGGAAGACCGGCAGAACCGTCATTATAGTTCTTCTGGATAATTTCATGGATGCGGTCGCCGCTTTTATCCGGACGCCCTACCCAGTGGTATAGGCAGGGAGTGAGGAAGGAGGGTTCATTATTCACATTGAAGAAACCCTTGTCAAAGAAAATATCCAGCCGTTCGTCAAACTTCTCTTTTCCGCCACATTGTTCAATGAGTCCGGGTACGTCATGCGGAATGCTGAGTGAATATTCCCAGGAGGAGGCTTCATAAAAGAACATGTTCCACCAAGGAGTATACCAAGGACCTTCAAAGGTAACGGGAGTATATGTGAAGGTGGGTTTCTGGATATGGGAGTTTCCGAAAGGTATTTTGTCTAACCAGTTTCCTTCTTTATCCCGGGGAAGTATGAATCCTTTGACTCCTGCATGTTCATAATCGGCCCGCCACAAGTTCTTCCAGTTGGAAGATTGTTTCAAGTATTGCTGGTACAAGTCTGTCTTGCCTAGTCCTTTTGCTACTAAGGCTATGGTATAATCACAATAGGAGTATTCTATTGTGCGGTTTCCGGCTCGGGGAATACCGTATGGAATATATCCCAATTCCAGATAAGGAATCAGTCCGCCTCTTCCCTCCGCTTCTTCGTTACCTCCGGGCGGTATGGTCGCATTTTTCAGCATAGCTTCCAAAGCCAGATGGTAATCTATGTTTGGTAGCCCTTTTACAAATGCATCGGCTATAACAATTTCGGCGTTGGAGCCGCCTTGTGTCCGTCCGTTACAATTTCCGCTTCGTGCATCAGGCATGTAGCCGTCCCGTTTATAGATATTGATCAGTGAACGTACAATGTCTGTTTCTCTTTGAGGGTCAATCAGTGTGATAAGTGGAGTTGAGGTGCGGTAGGTGTCCCAGATAGCATAAAAATCATCATAATAAGGTTCCGGATCACTCCATAATGGATTTTCACCGGTACGGTCTACAGGCATTAACATGGTATGATAGATACCGGTATAAAACATACGCTTATATTTTTCGGGTGTATTTGAGGCTATATCAATGCGTTGCAATAAGTTTTCCCATTGTGCCAATAAGGCTTGCCGGGTGTCCTCAAATGACCAATGAGGTATTTCGTTCCATACATTCTCTCTGGCTTTGAGAGAACTGATAAATGAAATTCCGACTTTCAGTTGAATGGTATTTGCAGAAGAAGGGAAACGCAACAAAGCTCCGGTTTTTTGTTGGGAGTCTGGCTGGTATCGTTCATTGCTGATCTGGCTTCCTTTCCATGTGGCCGTTTGTACAAAGGGATGGTCGGTTACTGCATAAAAATAAACGGTGTAGGCACGTCCGTTATTCCAACCTCCGCGAATACGGGTATATCCCATTACTTCGTGATCGGATATGATTTGAATTTCCGAACCTACAAATTGTTGTGCTTCGCGGGCATCGGGGGTCGGTTGTTCACCCAGGAAGAAGCCGGCGTCAACCAACAGGGATTTTAAGGAATCTTCGGGATAGGTGAATCGGTAGAATGAGGCGCGTGGAGCAGTTGTTATTTCAGTATATATGCCTGTTCTCTGGAATTCGGTAGCATAATAGCCCAAGCGGATTGTTTCATCTTTGCGATAGTCTATATGATTGAGCTGATCCATACCTTTGCCAAAAGGCATGACAAGTATGTTGCCATATTTAGGACCTCCTCCTGTCCCGCTGACGTGTACTTGGGAGAACCCGTTAACTTGTTCGGGCATAGGCAGCCAACCACTATTGGGATGGACAGTGCAATCGGGCGATGGTTTCACCATACCATAAGGGCAGGAGGGGCCGATAAATACCCGTCCCAGTCCTTCCGAACCGATTCTGGGATCTACGTAATCAGAAAGTCTGGCTTCCTGTGCCGCGACCGTCACGGGCAGCAGCAGGAAGACCAGTCTTAACAAAGAAACTTTGAATGGAATGTGGGTCATAATTATTTCTTGTTTATTTTTACACGTATTGTATTCTTCTCTTTGATATCTCCTCCGGCTTGTGTCAATTGAGGGAAGGCCCAATAAATGTTATAGCCGGTAATCCGGATATCCGAAGCGGTGTCCAGATAGAAAGCATAAGTCTTGTCATATACAAAACCATCTCCGTTACAAGGACGTTTGTCATACACACCGCCTTCATAACCGGTACGTTTTAACAACTTGACATCTATTTCATCAAAATAGATATGGTGCACCTTCTCCGGAGTGTCTCCCCCTACGAAAATGCCGTTTTCACTAGTGCATTTAATCTGATTGAAGAAAATGTTGCTGACTTCTCCCGAGTGTCCTTTCGTTGCACCTTTGGGGAAACGCCAGCCTGCATCTTTATGATTGCCTACGGCACGAGGGTATGAGGTGACATAGATAGGTTCCGCTTTACCCCACCATACATCAGAATAGAACATACAGTCTACTAATATATTGGAGAAAATGACATTGCTCACAGTACCTTCATCCCGGTTTTGTATGCCGATGCCCCGGTTGCTGTTTTTGATAATGCAATTATTGAATAATACATTATCAATCTTGTCCATATTTTCCGAGCCTATCTTAATAGCGCATGAGCGTGAAGTCATGACGCAATTAGTCACTACAATATCTTCGCAAGAGCCATATTCTTCAAATTCCCGACGATTCTTCAGGCAAATGCAGTCATCACCCGATTCAATGAAGCAGTTTGCTATACGTACTTTTTTGGAGTGATCCACATCAATACCGTCACCGTTACGTATTTTTAGATTATTCAATAAAGAGATGCCGTCAATCAAAGCATCATAACAGCCTATCAGATGTACTGTCCAATAAGCACTGTTCCGGATCGTGATGTCACGGATAACGGTCTTCTCCACATTGATAAGGGTAAGCACATGTGGGCGTGGATCAAAATCAGTGACGGGCTTCAGTTCGTAGGAATCATCCAGTTCTTTGCCCATGAAGGCGATTCCGTTTCCGTCTATTTCTCCTGTACCGGTAATGGATATTTGTTTTAAGTCTTTTCCACTGATCCACATCATTCCTTCGCCACGGTTTTCGCGGAATGCGCTTTCTGTATAGATGCTTTCATCGGGGTTGGCTAGCAATCGGGAGTTGGGTTCCAAATGGAGATTCACATAGGATGCCAGTTGCAGTGGGCCACATAGAAAGGTGTGTCCGGCAGGAATGATTACGGTTCCTCCACCGGCAGCGGAACAGGCATTGATAGCACGTTGTATGGCGGCAGCATCATCTGTTTTGCCATCTCCTTTGGCTCCAAAGGCTATAATGTCATACGTATTTCCCTGATGGGGGGTGTTGCATCCTGCTACGAATAACAGAAAGCAGCATAAGAGGCTGATAATAGGTTGTTTCTTCATATCTATGTTTTTTTATTTTTGACGTTTATTTCATTGTTTCTGGAGGTAGGCTGAGGGTAGATGCTCCCCAGTTCGGGTTCGGATTCGGTCCCATCTGGAACTCTAACGTTCCTCCCTGTACTATATCCTGATGTGTAAAGTAATTCTTGTCATACTCTTTTCCGTTCAGGCGCGCCGACTGGATGTATACATTCTTTTCATTAGCGTTGTGGGCCAGTATGGTGAACGTCTTTCCATTTTCCAAACAGATGCTCATCCGGGGAAAAGAAGGGCTTCCTATTATATAATAAGGTGTACCGGGACATACCGGATAGAATCCCATAGCAGAAAATACATACCAGGCAGACATTTGCCCTGCGTCATCATTACCTGACAGTCCACCGGGAGCATTCAGATATTCTGTTTCCATAATATGACGCACCTCGCGTTGGGTTTTCCAAGGCTGTCCGGCATAGTTGAAGAGGTAGGCTATCTGGTGGCAAGGTTCGTTGCCGTGCCAGTAGCGGTGTTCGCTGAACATGGAATCCAGTTTGGCGATGTATTTTTCTTTTCCACCCATACATTCCATCAGTCCGTATACATCATGGGGAGCATACCAAGTATAGTGGCAGGGAGCTCCTTCGGTGATGAAGCGGGTGAAGGAAAAAGCGTTACCGGTATCGCTGAGGAAACTGCCGTCAGCGTATCTGCCTTGGGCATATCCGGTGCCAGGGTTTATTACGTTACGGTAATATCGTGCACGTATCATTAGTGTATCATAAAGTTCTGTTTTTTGTGGATCAGGAAAGTTATCATCTGATGTTTCCAACTTTTGCAGAACTTGGGCCAATACGAAATCATCGTATGCATATTCTAAAGTACGTGATACTTGTTCGCAGGTGTGAAAGGCTTCCGGTACGCTGTCTTCCAAAGGAATGTATCCATATTTCAGATAAGAATTCAAGGCGCGTCGTCCCATTCCGTTTTTGTATTCTTCATAGGTGGAGGGGGTCTTGAATGCGTTCCGGAGCATTCCTTCGCAAGCTTTGTTGATATCAAAATTACGGATTCCTTTGATATAGGCATCTCCCAGTGCGGAGATGCAATGATCGCCTATCATGGCTGCGGTATAACTGTTCCAACAAGGGAATATAGGCAGCCAGCCACCTTGTTCATATTTGTCCACCAATGATTGCATCATGTCTCCGGCTTTCTTTGGGGTCAGGATATTGATTAACGGATGGAGAGCGCGGTAAGTATCCCACATACTGTAATCTTCATAGTAATTTCTACCGTTGGCTGATTGTCTGAACGGGTGTCCTGTGGAGAAAGAAGGGTAGCGCCCGTCTACATCATTGAATGTACGTGGCAGGAATGAGGCACGGTAGAGTGCTCCGTAAAATTTTTCTTTATCGTTTCGGTTATTTGTCTGTACTGTAACTTGTGAAAGCCTTTGTTCCCAGATGGAGTTCAGTTCCTGCCGGGTGCGGTCAAAATCCCAATGAGGTATCTCGGTGTCCAGATTCTTTTGAGCGCCTTCCATGTCAGTAAAAGAGGAAGCGGCTTTGATTAATACGGGTTCTTTTGGGTGTATTTTGAACCGGAGATATGCACCTATACCTGTTCCATCGGCTATCTGTCGTTGTCCGGCGAAGAGACTGTCATGCCGGAATGTACCATATTCCTCTATTTCATTTTGATATTCAATGACAAAGTACCCGTTGTATCCGGCGGGGGCTCCCCAGCCTTGATAGATACGGTGTACGGGATTGTATCCGCGTATCTGTTTTTTTATAGTATCGATTTCAATATATCCTTCTCCTTCATCGCTGTTAGGATTGACTATGAGATAAGCATCTTCCGGTTGGTTATAAGTGAATCGGAAAATGGCTGAACGGGAACGTCCGGTCATTTCTGCAAAAATGGAATAATCTTTGAGAAGGACGGAGTAATAGGCAGGCGTTGCTGTTTCTTCTTGGTGAGAGAACAGGCTTCCTCGGTCTTGGGGGAGATATTTCAGTGTACCCGATACAGGCATCAAGGTCATGGAACCGTAATCTTGTGTACACCCTCCGACAATCCAATGTGAATTGCGGAACCCCTGTATCTTCTTATCTTTGTAATAATAGGGAGCCTTGCATTTTATTTCTGTATCTTGTGTCTGGGGAGTCCAAAAGTTCATTCCGTTGGGCTCTAGGACGGCAGGCAGCGTCTGTCCGTACTCTTCGGTATTTTTGCCGAAAAGTCCTGCGGTATGGGTTATGCTCGGTGCAGTTCCCGTACGGGTATCTACATAGGACAATAGGGATTCTTCCTGATGTCCGGTGCAAGACATGAACAGGCTACATAGAATCAGCAGATAAGATAGGGTACTTTTCATGGCTCTTCTTGGAAAAGGGTTATTTTTTAATCTCCTGACGGAGCATTTTTATAAAGAGTTCCGGCCGGTCCAGATTGACTAAATCGGGATGGGCTTCAATCGCTTTTTTATATTCTTTTTCACTCGCATTCTGAATAGCAGCCATTATCTTGATATGATTGCTTTTGCAGAATTCTTTGAATTGAGGGGTGATATTGAGGATATCTGTTTCTACATAGGCCGGGGTGCATATTTTCATCCATTTCTTCAGAGCCGCTATATTGGAGGCATTTACTTTAATCTTCATTTCCGGAGCGATTCTGATAAATTCTTTCAGCATTTCAGAGTCTGCAAACCAGAAGAAGCTTTTATTTTCATATCCTTTTTGGCGTACTAATATAACCAAATCTTTTATCGGAGTTCCTCGTTTTACATCAAAAAAAATGTGTGCCTTTCCTTGTAGGGTGTCTAGCATTTCGGCTATACGGGGTACGTGAATGCCGGTAAATCGAGAACTGAACCAACTGCCGGCGTCTAATTTTTCAATATCTTTGGATAGCATATCTTGAATGGGACCTTTACCGTTGGTAGTACGGTCCAAAGTTTCATCGTGCAGATTATAAAGTATATTGTCTTTACTTTTGCGCACATCCACTTCTATCCAGCCGGCTCCATGTTCCAATGCAGCTAGAGCTGATGGAATGGTGTTTTCCGGCGCTATATGGTTCGCTCCTCTGTGTACTACGATTTCGATAGAGTCCTGGTACATCATTTTTTGGGCATATATAGGAGATGGGAATAATGCCAAGATAGATGTCGCAATATGAAGCAATAAGATTTGATGAAGTTTCATGAATTATTTTTTGCTTTAAAGGTTTTTATAAGAGCTTGCTGTAACAAGCCCTTATAAAAACTTATTTAATTTATTAATAACCGTAATTTTGCTTCCAGTTGGTGTTTGAATTCATCAAGCCGACAGATACAGGGAAGATCCTACGCCATTTTTCGGTTTGAGCTTCCGGATGATATTGATTTTTATATCCCCAGTCGTCTTCGAACTTTCCAAAACGGATTAGATCATTACGTCGCCATGTCTCTGCATAAAATTCACGGCCACGCTCTTCAAGTAACTCGTTTAATGAAGGAGTATGCTCTAATAATGGAGCGTTACAATAGCTGCGTATTTGGTTGAATAGGGATTGTGGCGTGTCGCCGTTAGTGGCTGTTGCCCCCCGTAGAATAGCTTCTGCTTTCATCAGCAGAATATCTGCATAACGGAAGATAGGTACATCATTGCTTTGATTGCGGTTATAGAGGTTATAATCGTCTGCTTGAATAGCCCATTTGATGCATCGGTATCCCTGGCACCATGCGTTCAAGTCATTTCCAAGATCCATTTGGTCATTCAAGATGGTGATGTTCTTGGTGAGGACAACTTGTTGTCCGTTGTATATATAAGGTTCTGTTCCCATTGTATGTGTGCTGATGTCATAATAGTTGATCGCACCTTTCATGATGATCTCATTGCGTTCATCTCCTTCCAGGCAAAAACGGTCTGCCGCCTCGGGAGTAACGATGAAAATGCCTCCGGCATTTTGGGATAGTGTTATGCCGAACAGTCCTTTACCGTCCGCACCATCATTGTTGAATTTAGGCCAGAATTGGAAACGGGCGTAAGTATTGGCTCTGGTTGATGTTTCATTATTTTGGTATGGCATTGCATAGATGAAATCCTTAATCTGATAGCCGTTGTCTGGCATGAATTTCTTGCGATAACCATCATTGAGATCGAAATGACCGGAGGCGATGATATCATCGCAATATTTTATGACATCATTCAATTTGGAATTAGTCATGCTTGGATCATAAGTAGCTACATCATCACAGGTATAAACAGCCCAGTTTATATAGAGTTTGGCAAGGAGAGCCTCAGCCATCCATTTGGTTGGTTTGCCATAAGTGGAAGCATCAACATCTTCTTTTAAACCGCCGGAAGCCAAAGCACGGAGCAGGTCGCTTTCGATAAATTTTGTAATTTCGGAACGGGGAGAACGGTCGATAGCTTCAGAATCGCCGATCAAGTGGTCTAATTTGGGAGTTGCTCCGAATGTATCCATAAAAATAAAATGATAGAAAGCACGCATGGCAAGTGCCGGAGCAATCAAGGCTTCCTGTTCGGCATTGTTTTCATCTTCTCCACCCAAGTCAAAAATTGCTTGGTTGCATTTTGTGATTGCAGCCGGAATATCACCAGCCCAGTCCACGTGTGCGTCGCCTGGAAGGCTGGCGTGAAGAGAGGAATGGATATAGTTGCCGCCATCATACCAGTTACCACCAAATGTTACTGCCATGAACTCATCGGAAGACAGCAGGGCAGCTTCCATATAACGACGTCCTAATGCTCCGCCGAATCCATAATACAAACCTGCCATTTTAGCTTCCTTGGCAATTTCGGAATCCGGGTATTCGGTATAAGTGGATTTAAGATCCACATCTAGATCTGTGCAGGAGGAGAAGGTGAACAGACCACCTACCAGCCAGGTTGTTAATTTTATGCTATTTTTCATATCAGTTTTCAATTATATGGTTAGAAATTCATGTTTACACCGATCATAAATGAACGGGTACGCGGATAGTAATTGGTGCGTCTGTCCATACCCGGTTCCAAGCCTCCAAGGTTGATTTCCGGATCACGACCGGAGTAACCGGTAATGGTGAATACATTATTACAAGTAGCGTATAGCTTGAGCGAGTTTATCCAGTTACCAATTTTGCCGAAAGTATATCCCAATGAAACCGAGGACAGACGGAAATAACTACCGTTCTCTATCCAGCGATTGGATGGTGCTTGAGATTGTGTGTCTGTAGCACGATGTTCGGTAGCTACGCTTTTTAATACATTGCGGCCTTCTTTCACAAAAGAAACATTAGAGTATTGTTCTGCAGTGGCGTTGTAGATATCTTGTCCAAAAACACCAGTAAAGAATAAATCGAGATTCCAGTTCTTGTATTGGAAGTTATTGCTCCAGCCTAAATTTAAATCAGGTTGTGCGCAGCCGGTAATAGTACGGTCTCTATCAGTTTCAGGATCTGTGGTCGTTTCGCCTGTACGTTCACCCGTTTCAGGATCGTGTACATAAAAGATGGATACTCCTTGGTTATTGTAGCCGGCCCATTCGTAGGTGTAGAAGGTGCCGATAGGATGTCCTTCCATGATGCGCTGTACGTCTGCATTTGAAGAATAACCTGCGATTTCAGGATCGGCTGCACGGATATAATCTACGGAATATTCGCTGTTGGATATACTTTCTACGTTATTTTTATTATGAGATAAGTTCAAACTGGTTTGCCAAGAGAAATTTTTTGTTTGTATGGGAGTGGCATTAATGGTAAATTCAATACCTTTATTGCTGATATCTCCCACATTGGCCGGCATGGTTCCGAAAGGATAGCGGTTTGTGGAAACCTCGTAAGTGTATATCAGGTCGCTGGTACGCTTGTCATAGTATTCGATGGTTCCTCCTAATCTGCCTCCAAAGAAGCTGAAGTCCAGCCCGATGTTCAACATGGCTGTACGTTCCCATTTTAGGTCTGGATTGGCATTTGAGGCGGCTGCCAGGGTATGGTAACTATTCTGTGTGCCATTGGCGTTTGTATAGTTGAACCAACCTGAAGTACTGTAAGTCTGGATAGCCGAATAAGCTCCGAATCCGAGTGAGTTACCACTAACACCATAACCAACACGGAACTTCAAGTCATCGAAAACATTTAAATCTTTGATGAACTTTTCTTCGCTCATGCGCCATGCCAACGATGCGGATGGGAAAGTTCCCCAACGGTTGTTCTTTCCAAAGGCAGAGGAGCCGTCACGGCGAATTGTTGCTTGAAGCAGGTATTTGCTGTTGAAGGAGTAGTTGATACGTCCATAAAATGAGATCATACGTAAAGTTTCCAAATGACCGTTATTATTGCTGGTGATACCGCCATTCTGCCAATCCATTTTATTGGCAAGGTTCAGATTATAAAAAGTGGTGTTATCATTGTAAAAGTCGTAGACATCCAGACCGAAACTGTCATTGTCATCATTCTGTTCCCATGAATAACCGGCCATCAGGCCCAGTTTGTGGATATTGGCGAATGTATGATCATAGTTTATGTATGTTTCAAGAATTTTTTTCTTGTTTTCTGTTGCAATACGTTTAGCTTCGCCATTTCGGGTGTTATATTGGGATTTGCTGGTATGGTATTCGTTCCATATATATTGTTCGTCTTGATAGGAAAGACTTAAGTTCCATTTTAAGTCCTTAGTGATATCTAAAGTACCTTTGGCTGTTCCTTGAAGGAGTTTCTTGTTGTTTTCAAAAGTATCTTCATTGATCATGGATACAGGATTGAAGTTTTGGGAGATAGTTTTGTCGCTATACCAAGAACCGTCTGCGTTGGTGACAGGAACTAGTGGAGAATAATAATTCATGGCGTCGAATACGGATTGGCCATCTTTGGCGGAATCAACGGTGGTACCTTTTGATTGTGCGGCATTCACGTTAAAGGCTAAGGTGAGCCGATCATTCAGTGCTTTGGTTTGCAAAAATGCGCGGCCGCCGAAACGCTCGAAATCTGTACCACGTACGATACCTTGTTTGTTTTGATAACTCATGCTGGCACTGTATTGAGTCTTTTCTGAACCGCCATTGATAGAAACGTTATGGTTATGACTGATTGCTGTGCGCAGTACTTCATCGTTCCAATTGGTGTTTGCTCCTTTGTCATTCGGAAGAGTGATGTTATTTTCCTTGGCATAGGTGCGGAGTTCGTCGGCAGTCATCATATCCAAACGCTTGGCAATGTTGTCAAATGCAAGATATGCGCTGTAGTTTACAGAAGTGTGCTCACTTTTACTACCTTTTTTGGTGGTAATCAAAATTACACCGTTAGCAGCCTTGGAGCCATAAATAGCTGTTGCAGAAGCGTCACGAAGTACGTCAATGCTTTCAATATCTTCGGGAGCAATCAGACTTAATGACATACCGGGAATACCGTCAATAACATAATAAGGTTCCATTGCCGCACCGGTACGCAGAGAAGAAGCCCCACGTAAAGAGATAGAAGCAGTACCAGAAGTCGGATCGCTGCTTTGTACTACCGTCAAACCAGGGACTTTACCTTGCAGCAACTGTCCAGGGTCAGAATAAACTCCTACATTCAGTTTGTCTGCTTTCACAGTGGTAATGGAGCTGGTTACATCCTTACGACTCATGCTGCCATAACCTACTACCACAACTTCATCTAATGTTTTAGAATCTTCTTCCATAATAATCTTCAAAGAAGATCCTTTTACTGTAATTTCCTGGGTAGTGTAACCCACGTAAGAGAATACGAGTGTCTTTCCTTGTGCTACATTCAGTGTAAACTGTCCGTTAAAGTCAGTGATAACACCGTTGGTAGTACCTTTTTCGACTACATTCACTCCGATAAGGGGTTCTCCGGTTTTGTCTGTGACAATACCGTTAACTTGATTTTGAGCAAATGCCAGTGTACTGTTTAATAGGAGTAATGCAAAGACTACTATCTGTGCAAATGTCCTTTGGGTTAGAGCTGTCTCTTATACACATCTGACGCTGCCGACGAAGAGGATAGTGGAGATCTC
>ENA-UALM01000223-UALM01000223.1-human-gut-metagenome-genome-assembly--contig:-NODE-223-length-18504-cov-13.943303_pt1 | contig 18504 bp, 6 predicted proteins | sample MGYA00243700_ERZ654468 | MGnify/ENA primary metagenome ERZ654468 (study PRJEB26926, sample SAMN06164823) | human gut metagenome | biome: ENVO:00009003; feature: ENVO:2100002; material: ENVO:00002003... | reverse complement strand
TTCAGTATCATTTCTTTTGTTATAAATTTTACAAATAAAAAGAAATAACCGCCCCTAGCTACCAACTAAAGCGGTTATAACTTTAACTTCTATTGGGAGCGACCGTCTGTCGTTTCCCTCTTTTTGTATCTATAATATAACATAAAATCAAGCCGGTGTCAAGTATGCCCTTGTCGGTATCTCTCAGTTTCCTCAGCGCAAAAGCAAGCCTGCGGTATCTCATATAATCCCTGAGCTTCATTCCCGATATTTCGCCGAATTTCCTTGAAACATAGTATTCCGAGTAGCCGAGCGTCTGCGACAGCCTGCCGAGCGTCAGCTTTTCGTCCTCACCGCTTCTGATACACCTGTCTATGTCGTCAACGATATTCTGAATATTCATATACCATTCGTTTATCCCGTTCATCTGTTTTTCTCCCGTACAGCTTTCTTCCATCTTTTCGACTGTATTCATTTTATCACAAACGAGCAAGCCGAAACTTGATACGGCTTGCTGTTTTTACTGAAGGCAGCACAGTATTTTCATATCAGATCAAGATAAGTCTTGAGATCGCCGACAAACTGATTTCCGCACCGTGCAAGCTCACCGAGCACTCGATCGGTTCCTTTTTCGGTCGTATACCAGTTTTCTTTGGTGATGTTATAGCAATGTACGGGGCAGACCGTCATATCAACATTCGGGAAAGCCATTTGATACAGCATTAAGCATCGGCGAGCATGAAAGGCTTTACAAACAATTATACCGCTTTTTATCATTATGCCCTTTTCATCAACGGCTTTACGAGAAAGAAATGCGTTATCACGGGTATGCCCCGACTTGCTTTCTTCAATGATCGCAGTCTGCGGAACGCCGTTTTTTACGAGTACATCTGTAAAAAACTCGCAGTCTGACCGGTAATCGCCACTATAAATTTCCGCTTTTGAGCGGACGCCGTGCCATTTTTCCTCTTTAACGCTTACTCCTCCTGACGGGACTATCCAATCAGTCAAACCTTGTCGGTATAATTCTGCGGCATATTCGGGCTGTTCGGGGTGTGAGCCGCCCGGCAGAAAAATCGCATCGACCTTTTGAGGTTCTCCTGACACAAAGATATAATCTGAAATATCTGTGATGATCCGGTTTGGCATAGGGGTTCTCCTCTTAGTTTTTTTGTAAAAGAAAAATGCGTGATCGATACAGCTTGCTGTTTTTACTACTCTTCCGGCGTAAAGAACACATTCCCGTCATCGTCGGTCGTAAACACCGTGAAGCCGGTATAGCACACATTTCCGTAAATGTCGTTTATAACAAAGCTGTATCTGTAGTCGCCTGCAGGCAGATTGACAAACTCTATCATATTGTCGCCGCTGTAGGTGCATTCATCACCCTCGGCTTTGCCTGCAAAGTTACCCTCGCTGTCGTAAGTATTGAATATCGGCACTATGACATCGCCCTCTTTAAGCGGAACAACGCTTCTTGCCGACTCGCCGTTTTCGTTTACGCCGTCCCATGTTCCAAGCGCCGTTATGTCATACGCATTGCCGTCCTGCGTCATAGCTATACGCAGATTTGTTTCCTTGCCATTGAGCTTTATAGGTGATGTGTAAACCGAGCTGTTTCCGTTCTTCTCCACTATGAACATAGGGATAAGATTATTCTCAATCATATACCACTGCCCGCTGAAATTATCCTCGACCAGTCCCGATGAGAAATCGACCTTTGTACTCTGGTCAACACCGAATTCGATAAGCTCACCCGTTTCCTCGTCAACACGGTAAACCGAGCAGTTTACGCTCGCAAGGTTGTTTATAGTATCGTCCGTAACATTGAAGTAGAACGTTCCCTCATCGTCAAGCACAGGTCCGACATCTATCTGCACACTGCTCTTATCACCGCAGAAGCCCATGTTGTCGGTCTTGTTGTTGTAATGCTCCCAGTTGCTCTCGTAGTCGGAATAATCCCCGTCGCTCCAGTACACCGCACCGTCCGCAAGCCATGTTTTTTCACCGCTGTACCCGTCCGTACTGCCGTTTTGTGCTCCGTAGGCTATTCTGTCAACAAACGTCATATAGTACGGACTTACGCACACCTTGCCGAATGTTGCAAGCTCGGCAGAGCCTGAAACGCCGAACGGATAGTAGGTCGAAAGCCCCGTTGAGCCGTCCTTGTCCTCGCCGTAGATGTTATACACTACCGCCTTTTCAAGCGCCGACATAACCTTGTCCGCCTTGTCGCCCGATACCGTAGCCGCTATCATAGAGCCGAGATCCACCATGTTGGTATATCCCTCTGTATCGTTGTTACTGCCGTATGCTCTTACGGTATAGATGCTTCTTACCGCATTCGCAAGCAGTGCAGGGTCAGAAGAAATATCGTTCATTTCCTCGGCGGCGTCATTCACCGCCTTTACAAGTTCGTCTATTCGGCTGAGATCCGTTATCGAAAGCGTAGTCTCGCCGCCTGCGCCGATAGCCTCGCACGATGCCATAAAGCTGTCAGCGACCGTCTTTCCGAGTTCTGCTGTATCCGCTGTCGGATTACTTTCCATAAAGCCTGCTATCTCGGTATAATCCCAGCCGTATCCCGGTTCCGTTTCCTCAGACGCAAACATATAGTCAGCGTGCGGAACAAGCATATTCGCCGTTTCGACCGTTGCCATAAGGCAAGCGTCAAAGCCGATGAACGCAAACTTATCCGTCATCTTATCGTATATTGATGTAAGCGCAGTGTCTATCTCCTCAAGCGACAGCGAATCGTTCTCGTTAAGCTCGTCGAAGCACACGCCGCTTATACTTCCTCCGCCGTGGTTCCAGAAGATAAGCCCCATTTTAGCCGCCGCATAGTTTTCTATACCCCAGCCGAGAAAATCGACAAGCACATCCTCCTTGCCCATATTGACAGATTCTTTTTCTTCGACAAGGCTTATTTCTCCGCCCGTTACAACATAACGCTGTGTCTTTTCGGCAGAGATGCCGTATGTATCAGCCCACGCTCCCGCACCGCCCGTCTGAATGACGAACTTCACGTTCTCGCTTTTTGACCCTGCGATCATTTCCTCAATGTCGCCGCTCGCAAGCCCGTTCTCGCTTTCAAGGTCACTTCCGCACATATAAACGAATACCGTCTGTGTGCCGTCCTCGCCCATAGGCTTTTCGGCTTCACGCTGTTTTCTCGTAATGCTTATCCCGTCCGAACCGCTGAACGTCAGCTTTGACGCACGACTGCCCGTAACATTCCCGTCATATTTATTATCACTGCCTTCACTGCCTTCACTGCTTTCCGCAGTGCCGCCGTCGCTCGTCTGCCTGTTGTCGCTTGCCGTGCTGTCGGAAATCTCCTCCTCATCGTCAAGGCAACCGCTCGATAGCACAGCCGTTGCAAGTACCGATACCGCAAGCAGTGCCCGTAATATCTTTTCACTTGTTTTTCTCATAAGCTCTCCTTTTCTCTTAGCCGTAATTATAACCATATTCTCACATATTAATTATAATCGTTTTTCACTGCAATTGCAATAAAAAGGCACAAAAGGCATTTATTCGGCTGAAAACGGTAATCCCCCTCGCCGCCCTAAACTTCCAAAACCGCACTATCCCTCTCACTTTTCGTAATGCTAACATCTGTATTCTCCGATATGATTCTGTATCCGCACTATCCCACCCACTTTTCGTAGGGCGAGGGGCTTGCCCCTCCCGTTGCACCGTAGTTATTGATTTTCTCAGCGTTTTTAATCTATCAATCATCAATAGCGGATTGCAATCAAATTTTCATTTTTATATATTAACTTGATTTTTGATAATTGCAATGATGTTTCGGGAGGTGCAAGCAAGGCAAGGATGCCTTAAGTGTGTGCCCAAAGTTTCGCACGGATGCGAAACCAAAAAGCACACACAGACACTCCCCTACGAATATTCCTACAATTCATCACAACCGCATATAAACTGCAAACACCAAACTTGGCTTATAAACACTTTGCCGGTTTCGCAAAATGTAGCAAATCGCTATCACCCTTGCCTCCCCTCGAAAAAGGGGAGGTGGCTTGACGGCAAGGCACAAGCCTAATTTTACAGCGTTTTTATGCGATATATCCGACTTTTATAATTACTAAGTCGGTCTGCCGTCAAGACGGTGGGGATTGAAGTTGATAGAACTTCTATCCCTAAAACTTCTAAGCGTTCACAATCACAACTCGCCCCTCACCAACCCTTCCAAAACCTCGCCCTTTTTAGTAATCCACAACTAACCCAATTTCCCCAAAAAAAATTTTCAAAAACCTCTTGACAAATGCCGAAGTATCGGTTATAATAAAACCAACAAATCAGTAAACGTTACTGATTTCATTAAAAACAATAAGAAAATAATGATTTTATCACTATGAAAGGATAGGTAATTTACTATGAAAAAGTGGGTATGTCCGGTATGCGGTTACGTTCATGAGGGAGATACACCTCCCGAGTTCTGCCCCCAGTGCAAGGTTCCCGGCAGCAAGTTCATAGAGCTTAAGGAAAGCGAAAAGCTTGTATTTGCAGACGAGCACAAGGTAGGCATTGCAAAGGCAGTTGAGGATGAAGAGATTCTTGCAGGTTTAAAGGCTAACTTCGAGGGCGAATGCACAGAGGTAGGTATGTATCTCGCTATGGCAAGAGCCGCTCACAGAGAAGGTTACCCCGAGGTAGGCCTTTACTACGAAAAGGCAGCTTGGGAAGAGGCTGAACACGCTGCAAAGTTCGCAGAGCTTTTAGGCGATGTTGTAAGTGCATCGACTAAGGAAAACCTCGAAAAGAGAGTTGCCGCAGAGCACGGCGCTACACAGGGCAAGCTTGACCTCGCAAAGAGAGCAAAGCAGTTAAATCTTGACGCTATCCACGACACAGTTCACGAGATGGCTAAGGACGAAGCCCGTCACGGTAAGGCTTTCGAGGGTCTGCTGAACAGATACTTCAAGTAAGCGGCGGCTGTGAGCCGCACCGGATTCGCCTTTTTCAAAATTCTGCTTACCGCAGGACAGCGAAACGGCGGCATCATAAAAAGCAATAAACAAACTACAGCCGTAAGCACCCTTGCTTACGGCTCAGTTTGTTCTTATAGTAAAAACGCATCTGATACACAAAAGAGAACACCGGTCGCCCGGTGTTCTCTTTTTTTACTGTCAGCTTATTTGGCTGTCTTCACATTTGCATAAGTATAAGTGCTTGTATTTGCACCCTTATAAGACGCAATCCTTACCTTATACACGCTTCCGGCCCTGAGTCCGCCAATAGTGACAGTAGCATTCGTACTGCCCTTTAACGTCTTTTTGACCCACTTGCCGCCTTTGTAAATTTCAACCTTATATCCGTCTGCACTGGCGTTTTTACCCCACTTAACGGTTATCGAGTTGCTTTTTGCCGATACAACCTTGATATTGGTTACCGGTGAAAGCACTGCAGTAACCGTAGTATAGCTGTAATCGCCGTACAGATTGTCCTTATACGCTCTTACCCTTACTTTACATGTGCTGTAAGGTGTAAGTCCGCCAAGCACAGCCTTTGCTGTCTTATTATCGGTTATGGTCTTTTTGACCCACTTACCGCCGATATAATATTCTACGTTATATCCGTCAGCGTTCGCATCCGCATTCCATATAACTACTGCTTTTGAGTCAACTGCGCTCTTTACCTTAAGACCGCTGACCTTTGTCGGAGCGGTAGTGATATAAATATCGTCGAATGCACTCTCAAGCTCACCCTTATAAGCCTTTATTCTGACCTTGTAGGTTTTGTAGCCCTTAAGCGAGCCTATTGTAACGGTAGTTTTGTTATTGCCGGTCAGCGTCTTTTCATTCCACTTACCGTCTGCATAGTACTGAGCGGTATAACCGTCCGCACTTTCGTTCTTATCCCATTTAAGCGTAAACGAAGAAGATGTTACTGTCTTCGTAATACCCGTAACTTTTGACGGGAGCGTATCGATATAGCCATATGTATACGGACTGTAAAGGTCGCCCTTATATGCGCTTACCCTTACTTTATATCGTGTTCCTGCACAAAGTCCGTCTATAACCGCCGATATATTATTGTTGCCGGTAACAGTCTTTACGGACCACTGATTATTAATGTACCACTCTACCTTGTAGCCGTCCGCTCTGGCGTTTCTGCTCCAGCTTATTCTTACCGTTTCATCGGTAGCCTTCACCGTATTTATATTCCATACGGGAGAAGGAACAGTATCAACATAGAAACATCTGAACTTGGCGGTGAAGCTTCCTGCATAAGCCGCTATCCTTACCTTATATTTAAGACCTGCAGAAAGACCGCTCAGCTTTGCCGCTACTCTGTCGCCGTCCGTGCTGAAGCCGATCTGCTTCCACTGATTGCCGACATAGCATTCGACATAATATCCGTCAACGCCGCTTATATTCTTCCAGCTTATATCGACTTCATTGTATGTTGTCTTTTCAACCGCTATTTCTTCCACATCGGGAATAGGCTTTACGGGAACACGGTTTCCGATATATGAATCCTTACATCTTGTGCATTCAAATACGCTGTAGCCTTCGTTGCGATAGTCAGGCTCAACTACTTTGATTACAACATAGTCGTGACCGAGAGGTTCGCCATACTCCGCACCGCATATTTCACACTTTGCCTTTTCGGTGCAGGTAGCCTCTCCTCCGGAATGCTCACATTCGGTTATCGTAGCCGTTACAACGTCCGACGCCATCGAAACTCCCGCCGTTGTAGCATTGCTGTAGGTAAGACGGCAGTAGTACCTGCCCGTTGTGAGATTTTCGAGCGACAGCTTTCTGTCTGTAGCGCCCTCTATCACTGTTTCGTAGCCGTTTTCATCAATGGCGAACCACTGATAAGCAACTTTTGCGTCAACCTCGTTTGAATACCACGGCTCTGCATTTATTTGAAGTGACGGTATGTCGCCTGGATAATAACCGTTGGTGTAATATACAGTATCAATCGGCTTGATTATCTGCATCGGACATAACCGTACCGTAAGTCCGTTTGTCGATGATGCCGTTGCCTTATTAAGACTGTATATATCTATCCACTCTTTTGTTCCTCTGTCCTGTACCCAGAAGCCGGGATCGATATAATCGGCTATCACCTTATTCGGGGCATTAGTTATGATTTCGGCAAACCCACCTGACGAAATGGATACATTACCGCCGTTTATTGTAAGGCAATTTATATTGTTTGCGGCCATTGTAACATTTCCGCCGTTTATGGTCACATTGCTGCCTGTAGCAAGCCCCTCAAATGTGACATCACCGCCCTGCACTATAAATGCGTCTTGATTCTCAAACGCTGTCACCGCACAACGTCCCGTAACCGTCAGCTTTGCCTTGCCGTTTATGATGATCGGACGTGAGAACGCTGTACGAACTGCGTACTTGAGCGTGAAGTTACCTTCGGTTATGACTAACTGACCGCCGTATCCGTTCTTGTTATAAAGCGGATATAAGGTACAGCCCTCGTTTTCGCTCTTCTGAGCGTCTTTCGCAGCCTCGTCAAGATTGTTATAATACTTGACATCGTCGCCCTTTGTTATCTTTGCATTGAACTTGCTCTCGCATATCTCGCAATATGTCGGCTCGGTAATATTACCTGCGGTTTCCTTGTCCGCTGTAGGATCGACCACCTGAGAATGATCACAATCAACAAGGTCTATACTTACAGTGTTCGACTTTATTTCATAGCCGTCACCGGTAGTAACTACGAAGTATATCTCGGCAACATCGCTGTCGCCTGCCTTATCAATTATTTCGTCTGCCGACAATTTAGCGTCCTTTACAAGTGCGCTTAAGCTGCTATAAATTATATCTCCGCTTACATAGGAGTTTATACCGTATCTCTTACTTACATACGAGTCGTTCAGGTTCGAGCCGTTAGCAAGAGACAGGTTGAACTTCAGCGTGGAATTTGCGTTGCTGTTGCGATACAGCTTGTTCATTTCTGTGCTAAGCGTTGCTTGTACTATCGGTGCCTTAGCAACGGTAACACCGCTTGCTTCCGACACCTCACGTTCTTTAAGCGTCAGCCATGCACCGCCCTCTGTTTTCTTATACGCATAGCCGTTGCCGAGAATATCTGTTATCTTGCCATCTTTTACCGTAATGTTATCATATTGTCCGCCGCTGAGCTTAACATCTCCGCCGTTTACGGTGAGATATGCGATTCTTGTGGCTTCTTCGGCAGTCAACCTGGAGCCCGGCTCGGCAATTACAGCGAAAATATTGGCGTTGCCTCTAAGTGTCAGCTTACCGCCATCGGCGACCTTTACTGTATTATACAAGATGGCGTTATCGCCATTTGCAATAAGTGTAACATCACCTGTAACAGGGAGGTAGTCTGTATCATAAGCGGAAGACATCAGCATTGTTATTGTTGCAATTGCAACGCTGTTTGCCTTGGCAAACGCCTTTCCCAGATCTTCCTTAACAAAATATTCTGTCTTTTCCGCTCCGTTCTCGGTATAGCTTACGCTTGCAGCGATCAATGAATTGCAGTATATGCAACGGTTATCTCTGCCCACACCGTCCGGGTGGTCGCATCTTATTATTCTTACGTTATCGAAGTTTGACGAAGCGTTTGCTTTCAGATCGCTGTACAGCTGAGAATCGACACGGCTGCCGCTCGCTAAAATTTGATAAAGATAAATTTCACTTGAGCAGTCTATATTAGCGATATTAGCATTCGTGATACTTGCCAGCTGTTTAAGCAGAACACCGTCTTCTAAAATCAGCGTGTCAATTTTCAGCGTTTCAACATAGGAGGAGAAATATGTGGCATTTAATTTCACATTCTGGCAAACTACGCTGACCTCTCCCGAGAAAGTAACAGTGCCGCCGTCCATGCTAAATCCATTTTCAACCCCAAAAGTACACTTACTGTCACTGCGTATAGTGATTTGGGTTCCGGATCCGTTAAAGCTATTGATATAGACACCAAAGCCGTTCATATCGACAGTAAGTTCTCCGCCGTTTACGTTAATGTCAGTATTTCTATCGAAGAAATCTCTGAGCATTTTCAGCGTACAGCCTTTGTTTTCGTTCTTTGCCGCAAACTCAAACGCTTCCGTAAGTTTTGTAAAGTATTTTACCGTTGTTCCGGTCTCACTCTTTACAGTGACTGCAGCATACATCTTTGCATTGCACTCGTTGCATACACCTTCCGCATTGATCTCACTGTGTGCACACTGATAACCGCAGCCGCACCTTCCTGTTTCGTCATACTCATGCTTGCTGTGGTCGATTACCGTAAGTGAATTATCGCTTTCCGAAACCTTGCTTGCGTCAAACAGCTTTCCGTCGCTTGTCGTAAACGCCTTGTTCTCGCCGAGCAGATCTTTCAGTGCCTTGCCCTCTGCGCTTACATCTATGCTGCTGAATGTACCGCTGTTTATAGTGACCGTACCTCCGCTGACGCTCAGCTTATTATAAGTACCGCCGTTTATAACAGTCTTGCCGCCGCTTACGCTGATACTGTCATCATTGATAGTTATGTCATCAAACGTTACCGTGCCGCCCGTTACAGCTATGAGATATCCCACCGAGCTTCCCGGATACTTCGATAATGTACAGCCGTCATCTCCCGTGATCTTGACATTTCCGCCGCTTACTTTGATCACAGCAGATGCACTTCCCGTTTTCTTGAATAAAACGGTAAAGCTGCCCTGTGTGATCTCACAGTCTCTGTTCACACCTCTGTATAATTCTAATGTACAGCCGTTGTTCTCCTCAAGCTGTGCCGCTTCAAATGCTTCGGGCACATTGTCGGTATAGCATGCCTTGTCGCCGTTTGTTTTAACAAGTATCGCATTTATGCTGGCATCACATAACGAACAACGATAGTAATCATGCTCGTCTGTCGTTAATGCGTCATACGGATGCGTACAGGTCGCCATTTCAAACTCGACATCATCGGTCACATATTCGTATCCGTTTAACTTGATAACAAGATGTGCCTTTACAGTGCCGTCAGTATCGGAAATTTCATCTGCATTTGCAAACGTATATGAATTTCCGACGAAGTCGAGCTCTCTTATTAAGGTATCGCCTACATATAAACCGACTGTGACCTTATTGGCATCGCTTATCGTGTATCCGTCGCTTGTATTAACATTGAAGTTAAATAAGATCTGCCGTGCACCTCCGCCGTTGCGGTACAGCACAGTCTTATTTGCTGTCGCCGTTGCGCTCTTTATCGGCGCTGTCCTTACTTCTACATTAGCTATATCCTGCTTTTCACGCTCTGCAATAGTAGACCAGATGCCGGAATCGATAAAACTCCAATAGGCATAGCCGTCCGCAAGAAGCTGTCCTACGTTTCTGCCTTCGCCTGAAACCTGTAAGCTGTAGAATTGACCGCCTTTAATTACAGCGTTACCGCCGTCTTTAATTATGAAGTCAGAGAGAGTACCACCGTTGATTTCCGCATCGCTGCCGTTGCAAACGGCAACACGTTTTATTAAGCCACTGCCGTTAACGGTCAGCTTACCGCTCGTTACTTCTATGGAATACCATACATCAGTACCGGGTTGTGAGAGCCTTTTACCGTTAAGTTCAAGCGTAACATTGCCTGTAACAGCTATCGTATCTGTAATATCGTCCGTGATGTTCTTCTGCAGCGTTACAGTAGCCGTACCTATCTCATTAGCCCTTTCAAAAGCGTCATAAATATCGCTGAACAGATCCGTATTTTCGCTTCCGCCGGCAGTATAGCTTACAGTTGCAACAATTTCCTCATTGCAGTAAGGACAGGGATTACCGTCAAGCACATAACTGCCGTTTTTGTCCTTATGGTTGCACTTATCAACAAAAATTCTATAGGTACTGGTCATGGTCTGAATAGCTTCGTATGTGTAAACAGTAATGCCATTCATACTATCGGCCGAAACTACGCTTCCGCTCGCAATTGCCCTACCTAAAGTATAATTGCTTCCATTTTCGCAAGTGAAACTGCCGAACCTACCGCTTACGATAGAGATGTTATATTCGCTTCCACCGGAGCGGTTGTCACACATAGCTAAAGAATCGGTATTAACATCATTGATGACCGTGTCTCCGCCGTTAGCTTTCAGTGCATCAATATTTGCACCGTTTATAACAGTCGCTCCGCCATTTATTGACAGTGCATCAATATTTGCACCGTCTATAACAGCATTTCCGCCTTCTATTGACAGTTCACCGATATAACCATCGGTACTGTTTACTGTAAGCGTACTGCTGATTATTCTTACTCTTCCCAGCTTGATTTTACCGTCAATTGTAACCTCAGCGTCAGTTCCGTTAACTGTGATTCCGCTTGGCAGATTTTGATTGCTCACGTCCTGTACTGCCGAAGAAGTGAAAGTCACGTCACCGCCGTTGACAGTGAACTGACAATATGCCTCTTTACCGTTAAAGTCAACAGTAAACTTACCGCCCGTCACGGTAATGGACGCAGGTACTCTTTCCGAAATCAGCTTTACAGTGCTGCCCTCGTTCTCCTGTGCCAGCTTTATGGCACTCTCTATATCCGCATAACCTAACGACTTGCCGTCAGCATCTACTACCTCGGCTTCTATCAATAAATCACATATACCGCAGAATACCAAACCGTCGGTTTCGTTATTAAAGCTATCCTCAGTGTGCGAGCAGGTCGCAAGTGTAAACTTAAGTGCATTCGACTTATATTCGTATCCGTCACACTTCAGTACAGTGTAATATTCAACCTCACCGTCTTCCGCTACAATCTCACCGATTTTATAACCGAATACCATATACCAGTTAACAGAAAGCTTAGAATCTTTACTGCGATTATTGCCGTTTACATAGTCCGAATAGGTTATCCGCTTTGAAGTGTCCGCCACATCGCATATAACATTGACTTTTAATTTTTTCGCTCCGTTACGGTATATAACAGGCGCTTCTCCGCCTGCCCACGAAATACTTGCGCTCTTTATGGGTGCTTCTTCTACGGATAACGCTCCTTTAGAACCGCCCAAATAGCTATCTTTTTCACGCTCATCAATCGAAAGCCAAGTGCCGTCAGCATTTTTATACGCATAACCGTCTGCCAGTACAGATTCAAGATTGCCGTTAAATATCTCGATGTCGTTGAATTTACCGCCGCTGAGTTTTACGTTACCGCGAACGGACAGACCTTGTATAGTGCCGCCGCCTATTTCTGCGTTGCCTCCTTTTTTAACTGACACAGAATTGAAGTATCCACCGCCGTTAATGACTAATTTTGAGTTTTCATTAACGTAAATAGGTGTATCCATATCGCCATCGCCGTTTACAGTAAGCGTGCCACCGTCAGATACCGATATACGCGCTATGCCATAACGACCACCCAGTGTTTTACCGTTCAGTTCAAGCGTTACATTGCCCATAACGGTAATCTCCTGTGTACGTTCGCTGTCTGTAATATCCTTATACAGCGTTACTGTAGCCGTACCTATCTCATTAGCCTTGTCAAAAGCGTCGCATATATTGCTGAACAGCTCTGTCTTTGCACTTCCGTCAACCGTATAGCTTACGCTTGCGGCAAACTCAGAGTTACAGTATTTGCATATACCGCTGTCATTAAAGGCATAACTGCCGTCCTCATTCTTATGCTCGCACTTGGTAAACAGATAATAGCTTACAGTATTGTTTTCGGAGTCAAAATTATTTTTTTCGGCTATATCGCTGTATAATAAAGCCTTTGCTGTTTTCTCAGCAGTCGGATCTGTCGGATTGTCGTAGCTTATCACACGCACACCGCTTGCGATTACGTCCTTTAATTTAAACTGTCCGAGATAGACATTGCCGTAAGTACCGCCGCCTATAGTAAGCTTTGCGTCAGTTGCGTCTTCGCTTACAAATAAATTATCAGCACCCGCATTATTGTCAACATTGACGCCTTCGCTGACAGTTACGGTACCGCCTGATATAGCAATACTATCAAATCCGGCGCCTGAGCCCTCAGGCAATGTAAGAGATCCGCTCTTCACATTAACCTTGCACCTGATGAACATATAACCTTCAGCAATAACATCTGCACCGTCAATAGTTATTGTCTGGTTGTAATCATAGATAGTACCATAATTACTTGTGGTAATAGTAAACTGACCGTTTGACAGCCTAACCCCACTATTGATCTTACCGCTTGTTACAAGAGTGAAAACACAGCCCTTGTTTTCAGCCTTATCGGCATATAATAAGCCTTCTTCAATGCTGTCAAAATATTCGTTAGTAGTACCGTCGGCTGATGTCACCTTTGCATAAAGCACAGCACCGCACGCACACTTTGTCTCTGTTTCGGTGTATGTATGAGTATGCTTTACAACTGTGACATTTCTAATTCCTTCGCTGAGTGTCACCGCACTGCCGTCAACTATACTTTCGGGGAGATGTGTGACACTGTTTAAGATCGCAAACGCATAGCCCTTTGCAAGCAGAGCGTTTACGGGTGTGTTGCTTTCCTCGCCGCAGATGGTGTTGTACCTTCCGCCGTATAAAGCTACACCGCTTGCGTGTGCAATATAAACATTCTCAAATATGCCGCCGTATATTTCGACACACTTAGCACTGTTAATGACTAAATTGAGTACATCTGCGGCTGAACTGCCGCCGTCTGCAGTACCGTTTATAAGCGTACCGCCGTTTACACTAAAAGGTGCGTCTATGCATCCGTAGTAGGTGCTTTTCCTGCTGTCCTTAAGGTACAGCACACCACCGTTATTTACACTTATATCTGCCTCTCCGCCGAGTGAACATCCGTTCACATCGACAGTAACCGTTGTATTGCCGATTTCTACGTTCTGTGTAATCTCACAGTTCTTATACAATGTCAGCGTACAACCGTTGTTTTCCGCCGATAATGCCGCAGTAAAAGCGTCGTCTATATTATCGAAATACTTCGCTGTTCCCGCGCCCGAAATGCCCGCAGTAAGCTGATATTTGCAGGTAGAGCATACACCTGTTTTGCTGTCAACATCCGTATGACCGCACCGCTTACCGCAAATCGTACACTTGCCCGTTGTGCTGTCGTAACTGTGACCTTCATGTGGTATTACAATAACAGGTGTTGCAAAACCGTCTTTCAACAGTGTTTTTGAGCCGTCTATCGGCTCAGGATTGGGAGACTTCATAAACATACGGTTCTCAGCCAACAAAGTCAGTATTTCTGCGTTTGCTCTGTCCCCGCCGCCGTTATAGCATATTGTTTTGAAAGCTCCGCCGTGAAGAATTACGTCACTGCTTGCATCGTTTATATTGAGTGTTATAGAAAATGTACTATAGCAGTCAAATGTACCTGCACCTACCGACACAGTTCCCATAGCGCCGCAGTTTTCGTCAAATGTCAGCTTACCGCCGGCCGCTACATTGAAATCGCCATAAATACGATTATTTTTTCCCGATCCCGTAACGGTTATATCTCCCGAAACAGTTAACGTACCTACATTGGCTTTCTCAGCGATCCACAGCGTGAACTTACCGCTGAGTGTTGTATAGCTGCCTGTATAATTCTTGTATACTCTTAATGTACAGCCGGTGTTTGCGTCACTGTCAGCCGCTTCAAAAGCCGCTCCCATCTCAGTTTCCTTATAAACAGAAGCTACAGCCCCATCCTTTACGATAACAGCCGCATACTGATATTCACACTCGTTACACTTACCCGTTTCGCTGTTAACATCGCTGTGAGGGCAAACATATCCGCAGCCGCACTCGCCGTCAACATAGGTATGGCTGTGGTCTTTGATTGTCAGCGTTTCACTGCTTGATATTTCCTTAACATTTGCATTGAAAAGAGTTCCGTCAGTCTTGAAGAAAGCCTTACCCTCTCCGAGCATATCGTATAATGTCTTGCTGTCCCTGGCGTAAAGTCCGGCTGGATATGCACCGGCTTTCAATATAACCGTACTCGAATCATATACATAGATCGAAGTGTCTAAAACTACATCGCCGTCTATTATAAGCGTACCGCCGGCGTATGAAGCGTCGTTTGTCGGATATACATTACAACCGAGCATAACCGGATTGCCGCTGTTTTTGATCGTAAGCTTTCCGCTTTTGCAAGGAGTAATACTCCGGATTTTAAATTGGCGTCCGTTTAAGTCAATTGTAAGTTCTCCGTATAAGTCATACTGAGCGCTTGGTTTAGAATAATCCTTAAACAGCTTTATCGTACCGCTTCCGTTGTATTCATTCAGTAAAGAGTGAAGCTCATCGGTATCTACATACTTTAAGCTTCCGTTCTTGTCTGTATAGAGTGCGACAGACACAACCGCACCGCAGATTGAGCAGATGCCGTTGTCCGTGTTTATATCACCGCCATGCTCGCAGGGCTTTCCGCACTCCTCGCACTTGCCTGTTCCAGTGCTGTATTTGTGGTCAGCGTCAGTATGCTCTACAACAGTAAGCGCAACGGAATAACCCATACTTCCATATTCTTTATAAAGATCAAGATAATTGCCGTTATCTTCACGTCGCAGTGCCTGCCGGGTAACATCAAGAAGATTGCCTAATTTCAGAGCGCCGGAATTGTTTTGGCGATGATATGTCAGCCCACCTAACTTCATTCCCGTAGCGAGCTTTACAGATGTCGTTGTAGTTCCGTCATCATTCACGGATGCTATCACAGTCAACTGTTCTGTAGTTACTTTTGCGCCATCGTTTACAGCAAGCCGTGCACTGTCCTCAACAAAAATTGTATTAAATTCTACATTTGCTTCGCTGTCAATTATGAATGATCCGCCGCCTTTGCGAACATACACCTGCGTAACATAACTGCCCGCTGTGCCGGTTAATGTAAGCGTGACGTCTTTGTTGACCCCAAGTTTGTTGACCCCAAGCTTGATATTGTTCAGCTTGTGACCGTTAAGGTCGATCATAACATTGTGTTTTACATCTATAGTATCTAAAGTTGCAGTTGCCGATGCATCGCCGATATCCTGATAGATCTTTACATAGTTTTCGGTATCGGCAGTAACACTGTTAAGGCAGTCTGCGAGCGTGTCATAGCCTGTCGGCGCATTGCCGTCTGTGCTGATTGTAGCAACAAACTGATGCGCACACTCGTTACACTTACCCGTGTCAATATCAATATTGCTGTGATCACATAACGCTCCGCAGTTTGTGCATTTACCGTCGGAATAACCGTTTTCATGTGCACATTCTTTATATGTAAATGTAAATTTTTCTGTAACAGTTTCTGTGCTGTCACCGTCTGAATAGGTTATATCGCAATACAGAACATAATTTCCGGCAGGAATATTATCCGCAAGCTTGAATTCGCCGTTGCTTCCGGATACTGCCGCACCGAGCTCATCTGCACTGTATGCACTGTTCGTACTGTACCAGTTATAGCTTATGCTTTCACTGTCAACCGTATAGGTGCTTACAAGCTTGTAATTGTCCTTCTCTTCCTGCGAAGTGTTTGTATAGAAAACCGTTCTGTTTGTGTTGTCACCCTGTGTAACCTTGTTGAAACGGTTTGCATTCGACTTTACCTGAACGGTATTGGATACAATATCTCCGCACTTTATTGTAAGAGTATTATCAGTGTCGTATGTAACCGAAAACTCGGTATCGCAGACCATGCACACCCAGCCGTAATCGGTCTTGATTATGCTTGCTAATAAATCGGGTTCATCGCCGCCGAAACAGCCTCTTGCGTCTGCAAACTCTTCATCGCTCATATTCTTCAGAGTAATATCAAAGTAAACCGTACCCTTGAGCTTGATATCAGTCATGTCCATGTCTTCAATTATTTCATACTCTTCAGTCTTGAATATTCCGATTTGGTTTCCGAGTATTATACGGGGAGAAGTATCAGGCTTTATAACTACCGTCTTAGCGTCCGCTCTGCCAATCTCATAATAGCCGCTGTTAAACTCGGCATTGGCTGTCACTGAGCTTTCCTCAGCCTTGAACTCAGTCGAACCCTTTACTACAAATTCGTCCTCGTTTATTGTCGGTACAGTTTGACCGATAGCGTATGAACCGCCCGTAGTGTAAACCGAGCCTGTACCGTTCATTATAAGGTTTACTTTGTAAATGCCATACTTAGTACCGTAAGCAGTGACCTTACCGCCGCTTATTTCGGCATCCATTCCGTCGCCGTTGTTTCCGCTGTAGTATATTCCGACTCTTGCTGCATTGCCTTCAGGCAAAGTAATACTGCCGTTTTCGCTGACGGAAATTTTGTCACCGAAATTACTGGTAAGCAATATTGCACTGTTTAACGTAGATTCATTAGCACAACCTACTGCAGTAAGACTGCCGTTGCCGTCAACAGTAATGCCGCCGCTGACATTGACAGCCACACCCTCAAAAGATGCAGTTGTCGCATTTGCGTTCAGCACACCGTCATTATGTATTTCAAGCGAATTTGTCTTTACAGTACCTGTTGCGTTTACTGTACCGCCGTTCAGGATTATTGATCCGCCGAGAGAGCGTGCCATACTGTCTGTAGAGCGGTTCTCTGCATTCAGCACACCGTCGCCGCTGATTGTCATTGTGCCGTCACAATTGACCTCTTTATTATTTACGGCACTGAGAACATATGTATCACTTTTGCCGGTATCGGTCTGTACGATAGTATTGTTACCGTTCAGCACTATCTCCGTACCGTCGGGGACTGTTACGACGCTCATACTGTCGGTTGTCGCCTGAATGTTCACTCCGTCAAGCGTCAGCGTCTTTGTGTCATAATCCCAGCTCCAGCCGGCACCGTTTTCGTCCGCCGTCTTTTCTCTGAAATCAAGCGGTGTCGTGATGACATTGCTCTCGCCGTCATGCGTATGTGCCTCGCCCTCGGCAAATGCCGATAACGGTACAGCCGTCAACGTCATTGCCGCAGACAGCACCGCACTTATGAGCCGTACAAATTTTTTCTTCATGTTTTTCCTCCTGTAGATTTACCCGTGCTTATGCCATGCACCTGCACTTATGCAGTGCCTCCTTCAGCTTTTCAAGCGGTATCGGCTTCTTGTGGAAATAGGTACAGCCAAGCCTGTATGACTGCGCCCCGAATCCCTCATCGTCCGACAGCCATATTACAGGCGTATCCCTGTCGGCATTCTTTGCCGCAATAACGCCCTCCATACCGTCCGCTCCGTCGGCAAGCACGATTATAAGGTCAGCCGTCTTACACTCCTTCGCAAAGCTCTCATACCTCTGACATGCCCTGTAGGCAATTCTTCGATATGCCGCCGTTGCGATTTGTGTTATTTTCGCTTTCAGTATCTCCGCCTCGTTTGCGGTATCGTAAACGCAGATGAGCATACTTCTCCCCTTATAATTTTATAATTATATCATAACTCATTTGCTTTGTGATTTCAACTTTTTGGCACGAACGGTTGTTATAACGGCACGAACGGTCATAAATGCGGCACATAATACAAAAAACCGGCGCCCTACAGACACCGTTCAAGTGAAATATATTGCCAGGCACTGCCTAAAACATTTTCCGCAACGACAAGGAATTAATATTTTCGTGAGTGTATCGGTACAACTGCACTGACATTTACCTTTCAAAAAACGCCACTAACCTGAGATATAT
>ENA-UALM01000204-UALM01000204.1-human-gut-metagenome-genome-assembly--contig:-NODE-204-length-19134-cov-18.672991_pt1 | contig 19134 bp, 9 predicted proteins | sample MGYA00243700_ERZ654468 | MGnify/ENA primary metagenome ERZ654468 (study PRJEB26926, sample SAMN06164823) | human gut metagenome | biome: ENVO:00009003; feature: ENVO:2100002; material: ENVO:00002003... | reverse complement strand
CACTATCCTCTTCGTCGGCAGCGTCAGATGTGTATAAGAGACAGTATTAAAATAGCACACGCATTCTTATAATTTCCGTGTACGCACACAAAACGAGTGAAAAATATTAGATATACAAATTCCCATGCTAAATAAAGCACATAATCAAGTACATTAACAGTAATGTTTTCCATTATAATTTAATGTTAGTATTAGAAAATTGGTTTATTTTTATACTATATACGCCACAAATAAAAATAATATTGTTGACTGAACCTAATTTTTGTATTGAAAAAAATTAGTTCAACCAATAATTACAACATAATGAACAAAAAAGACACATTCATCAATGAAAACACGGAATTACATAAAAAAGCAGTGCTATGGACTTGTCCTCCATAACACTGCCACCTCTATTTATCATAACTGACAAACTCCTACAGCTACAAACCTCACTCCTCCTATTTTATCTCATCCCACTTCGGTGGATTCACCTGCATCAAATGACGGACAAAGAAATCATACCGCTTATGTTCGCCAAAATCTTCCCCCATTGTATGATGCGCTCCGGGAATCACGACCAATTCAAAATCTTTATTCGCCTTTATCAATGCATTGACCACCTGCATGGTAGAGGCAGGATCTACATTATCATCCAGTTCTCCCACCACTAACATCAAAGGACGACTCAACAGATGTGCATTTTCCACATTAGACCCTTCTTTATATTGATCTCCTACCGGATAGCCCAACCAAAGTTCATTCCACCAAATCTTATCCATACGGTTATCATGACAACCACAAGCCGAATAAGCCGCTTTATAGAAATCAGGATAAAGCAAAACTGCATTTGTAGATTCCTGACCACCGGCAGAACAACCGTAAATACCTACCCTGTCCACATCCATATAAGGATATTTCCGTGCAGCCGCCTTCATCCAAGCAATATGGTCCGGCAAACCGGCATCTTTCAAATTCTTATAACATACATTCTCAAAAGCACGCGAACGGAAAGAAGTTCCCATTCCATCGACCATTACGACGATAAAACCAAGTTCGGCCAAAGAAGTCATGTTCCAATCATAAGGGCGGAAAGTTTTCGGGACATACTGATCACCGGGACCTTGATAAATGTATTCAATAACCGGATATTTCTTGTTCGGGTCAAAGTTGGTGGGACGGGCAATCAATCCCCACATATCCGTCTTGCCGTCCCGCCCTTTGGCAACAAACACCTCCGGAGCGTTCCAACCTTCAGCCTCCAAGCGAGTGATATCAGCTGTTTCCAACGGCATCATCACTTTACCATCCCTGGCACTACGTAACACAGCTACAGGAGCCTTATTCACCATAGAATAAACATCTACCAAATACTTCATATCTTCCGAAAACCAGGCACGGTGCATCCCTTCTTCGGGAGTAAGACAGGTAAGACCTTTGCCATCAAAACCAATGCGGTAATAACGGATGAGATAGGGGTCCTCACCGGCTTCCATACCATTTGCCGAGAAATAGATCTGACGGTTATCCTCATCTACCCGAAGCACTTCGCGTACATACCATTCTCCTTTAGTAATTTGATAATCGGGCTGTGCGGTAATACGGTTGTACATATAAAGATGATTCCAATTGTCACGCTCACTCATCCATATCATCTGCTTGCCGTCTTTTAAGTCATGACGGAAATGACGGGTATAATTCACATATTTATCGCTGGTTTCTTCTACCAACGGGCGCACTTTTCCCGTTTCGGCAGAAAGTTCAAGCACTCTGTACACCTGATGTCCGCGCTGGTTATATTCAAAAGTCACGGCACGGCTGTCGGGATTCCATTCGGGACCATATACTTCATATTGTCGGTCGAACAATTCAGTAGAAGGAATAATGCTTCGTCCGCTTTCCACTTCATAGATGCAGGGCACTTTAAAAGGAAGTTCGTCTCCCGGCTTCGCATATTCCTGTTTGTGAAGCTTGGGCTGAAGCTGATCAGCCGGAGAAGATTCCACATAATAAACATAGCGCTTTTCCACCGGACGGATCTTGCAGGAAGCCACCTTCTTACTGTCCGGTGACCAGCGGATGTAGGCTGAATAATAATTACCCAGTGTCCCGTCCAAGCTCAGTTGCTTTTCTTTTCCGGTAGCCACCTCCTTTACATAGATATTCTGATTTTTAATAAATGCTATCCATTTACCATCAGGAGACGGAACCGGCGATGCTGTCTTCTCATCATCCACCTCCATCCAATGCTTTTGCTTGGGAGGGAGAGGAAGCGCCCCTTCATTGACCAGCTGATTTTTCCGGGATGCATACATCCAACGTTGATTATTAAACACAAAGTGTAGCGTATCCAATCCCTTACTGACCGACAAATGCCCCAATGCAAGAGCTTCCGGCTTGACCTCTTTTCCGGATGCAGCACCCAGCGCCTTTGCCAGACGATGAGAATCAAACAATTCTTTTCTAGCTTTTTTATCTGCATCTACAGATACATACAGGCGTCCGTCCGGAGTATTCCGCACATACCAAAACTGATGAGTACCCTCTATCCATTGCGGATTGACATTGGAATAGAAAACTTTATCCGCACTGAACTTCTCTTTCAATGCATAAGCACGCCGATAATCATCAGCCGTACCTTGAGCAATAGCCATGCCCCCACTAAGGAACATGGCTACCAGCCAACCTAACTTACCAACCTTCATTTTGAATTATTCTATTTCACTTCCCATTCAAACAAACCCGATGAATTATCGGCCGGCTGAACAATCTCCAGTTTTACCGCTTTTGTCTTTACCGGGTCAAAATTAACTGTATTCCCCGTACCTTTTTCCACTCCATACTTATCCGCTCCACTCACCGGTTGCCACTGGCCTTGTGCATCTTTATAGTACACCTTCCAACTTTGCGGTATGCGGCATCCTCCCCAAGGAGCATCATCATACCAATATACGGTAGCACTGGAAACAGTCGCTTCAGACGGAAACTCATAGGATATCCATTCGGTAGTTCCCTGTTTGGGCCACCAATGGTAATAGGGTACGGAACGGTCATTCTCATCTTTCGGTACCAGACGGTCATTAATGGCGGAGATGGATTTCACCTTATGCGAAGCATCCACTTTGCTTTCCGATGCCAGCGTAGCAGGCATAGTCGGACGGGAAGCACTTAATTCCTGAGGCAACCATACAGCCATAGCGCCTGCTCCCCGGTGTGCCCATGCATAGTAAGGAATCAAAGTCAATTTTACGTCAGTAGCGGTCAGACGGCCTCTATCGTCATAACCCAGAATCTGTGCATCTGTTTTCAATTGGTTAATACCATACAGCAAATCCGGCTTTTCAACGACCTCAAATTCCGGAGTACGATTCATAAATACACTCAGCACATCAAAATCATTATCCGGCCATTCCGCACAATAGACTATCGGTCCACGTTCCACAGCAATACGTCCACGATCTGCTTCCACCTTATTATTGGCTTTTACTGTGCGAGGCTCCATATCGAAATGAACGGCTACCTTATCTCCTTTCTTCCAACGGCGGTCTATGCAGAAATAACCATCTTTAAGCTCACTCTGCACCGGTTCCCCATTTACTTTCACTGTATAGCTCAAACGCTTTCCATCCGAATAAGTGTACAGGTCACTGGGAACCACCTGATTACGTACCCATCCCGGGATACGGATTTTCATTGTAAACTGTCCGGCATTGTTCTTGTTGACGCCGATAGTAACTTCTCCGTTCCAAGGATAATGAGTAGTCTGTTCTAAAGAAACAGCCTTACCCTCTACCTTCAAATTCGAAGTATTGGACATGAACAGATTAACATACACGTCCTTATCTTTCACCGCATACACATATCCTGGCAAAGAAGGAATGAAACGGCAGATATTGGACGGACAACAGGCACAGCCGAACCAAGGCTGACGCTGGTGCTGTCCGATGCTTTCCAACGGATTAGGATAGAAGAACCCGCCACCGTCCAGGGACACGCCCGAAATAAGACCATTATATAAAGTACGTTCCAGCACATCATAATATTTTGCCTCACCATGAAGCAGGAACAAGCGGTAGTTGACATACACATTACCGATAGCCGCACAAGTCTCACAATAAGCAGACATATTGGGCAATTCATAGTTTTTGCCGAAAGCCTCTCCGTTGCTGGTCGCCCCGATGCCGCCGGTAATATAATATTTCTTGCCTACAATATTATCCCAGATACGGTCGATGGCATGAATATAAGCCGAATCCCCGGTCAATGCGGCAACGTCTGCCATACCGGCATACATATAAGCGGCACGCACGGCATGTCCCACCGCCTCATCCTGTTCCGTTACCGGCTTATGCGCCTGGCTGTATTCATCCGTACGGCTGGTATGTCCCCGCTGGTCAAGGAAGAATTTTGCCTGATCCAGGTATTTCTGCTGCCCCGTTACCAGATAGAGCTTGGCAAGCGCCATCTCGGCAATCTGATGGCCGGGCACACGAACCTGCTGTCCGGGACCGGAGCCTATCTCACGGCATACGCAGTCGGCATAACGGATAGCGATATCCAGAAAATTACGCTTCCCGGTCGCCTGGTAATGAGCAATGGCCCCCTCTACCATGTGTCCCAGATTATAGAACTCATGGCTCAGTTCCTCCACCTTTTCCCAACGCTTGCTGCCCGCCCATTCGTGCGGATGCTTGGGATTCATGGTACGGCTGGTGTAAAGGTATCCGTCCGGCTCCTGTGCGGCAGCGACGATCACCAGCACGCTGTCAATGTATTTGGCCAGCTTTTTATCCGGATAAGTCTGCAACAGGTAACTGGCCCCCTCTATCGTCTTATATACATCCGTATCATCAAAAGCCAGCCCGCCCACTTTGATGGTATCGCTGGGATGGGCCGCATTGATAAAATTCCGGTATCTTCCCGTCTCCTCACATTTACTGAAAGCCAGGGGAATGGTCACTTCACGGCTGGCCTTGAGACGCTGCCCCCAGAACGAGTCGGTCACTTTCACCGAAGTGAAAGGCACAGGGTCTATAGGATAACCGTGTGACTGGTGTTTCACTTGTGCCTGACCGCCGGTTACGGCAGCCGCCAATAAAGTAGTAACTAAAAGTTTTTTCATGGTTATATCATTTAATTGTTATCGTCATATTCCGTGCCTGTTTTACGGAGGTGCAATTTACACATTCCGAACATAAAACAGGCTCCGTATTCCAAGCAATCCAGGTATATAAATTCACCAAAATCACTATTTCCGCCCTTGTAACGGTATATATTCATCCCACAACTTCAACGAGTGCAGATACCCCGTAAAAGGCCACTCTCCTTCCGCATTCCGCCCCAAGGTCACAAACTGAGACGGTTTTACCAACAACTGGATGTCTTTTCCACTCACCTGTTCTCCATTGATATAGACCTGCTCCATGCGTCCGTCAAAACAGATGTAAATGTGCTGCCACCTGCCCGTCAGCTCCTTCATACCTTTATATCCCGCATCCTCATACCATCCGTAATGGTTGATCACCCCGCAGCGCGGTTCCGTACCGTTCACCAGCATGATCTTCTCCAGTTCGTCATGCGAGGTTGTAAAATCGGCTACACACTCATTCTCGGCTATGGAATCATTCAGCACCCACGCCTCCAATGTATAGGGAGCATTGTCCTGCAAAGTAGCCGGCAAAGAGAAACTGGAACGGAACAACTGGCTGCCGTCAAAATGAAACGCCTTTTTCCCTTCCGTCTCCTTCACGACCACAGGAGCTTTCAAGGCCTCAAAATATCCTTTCACACCCCGGTTCGTCAAATAAGGAACGGTATCGCCGACAGCAAAATCATCAGCAGTAATGCTCACCACCAAGCCACGTTTCCGACAGTCGGCAGCAGGCAGACGGACCACATCCGTAGCCGCGTCGTAAGCCCGTTCCGCCGGTTCCAGCTTCCAGTTATAATACCGCAAATTAGTAATAACCAACGGCTCATTGCCGCTGCGGAGCGAAATCATTCCCTGAGAGAGACAATGCTCCGTCTCATAACTCCGCCATTTCCCGGAACGGTAAACCAGTCCGCTCAGGGTATGTTCCTTGGACGGGGAAAGTAAAGAATGGCAATACTCCAATACAGTGCCCGGCTCCAGCATCAACGCATCGCGTCCCTCTATACGGCAAGTACGCGCCGCACCTTCCTTCAAGACAAACGCACCGCCCAGCATTCCCTCATTATTCCGCCACTCGCGTCCGTCCCAGTCGGCAGCGGTCAGTCCCAGCCATTGCTGGGGAAGCGCCTCTTCAATCCCCCCGAACACCTTCACGTTCCAGACAGCCCCTCCAAAACCGTTTTTCTGGCCGCCCGTAAAAGTAAGACGCACATAGCGGGCCTCCGCCTTGCCGAAGTCAACCATCGGACTGCCTGCCAAGTGGTTGTTCCGCTTATCAGCAAAAACAGACCAATGCTTGCCATCGACAGAAGTCTCTATCAAATACTGATAAAACTGGGTTCCATATTCAAACTGGGTCCAGACGGTCTGTATTTCCCGGGAACTCCCCAAATCTATCTCAAGCCATTCCTGCCCCATACCGCGAGGACGCCACAAAGTCCCGTTATTGTCATCTACGGCATATTCGGCGCGAAAATTATCATCATAACAAGAAGAAGCCCTTACCCCGGCGCCCAATGCCAGATTCTCCGATTTCACCACCGAAGGAGCCAGTGCGCCTACCCCCTTGTGGGTAGGAATAACCTTCCTGATGCTTCCATCCGCCGCAAACTCCATCTTATCCATGCAGAGCTGGCGGTGAAAGCCACGGTTGGAGTGCGGGTTGTCATGCCGGTGGTACACTATATAATAGTCATCCCCTTCCTTCAAGATACTGTGATGTCCCGGGCCGTGCACCGTCCCGTCCTCATTCGTTTCCAGAATGCAGCCCTTATATTCGTACGGTCCCAGCGGATGGTCCGAAGTAGCATACTGCACCCTGTAAGTATGGTCATGGCAAGAGCCCGAGGAATACATGAAATAATAGATTCCATTCCGCTTCAATACAAAAGGAGCCTCAAAAAAGTCAACCGCCTCCGTATTCGGTATGAGCCGCGTTTCCGTAAACCCCTTCAGGTCGGGAGTCATTTTTCCAGCTCCGCAACCGAAACCTTTATAGATTCCCCACGTTCCCCAATACAAGTACACGGAACCGTCATCATCTACAAAAGTCTGTCCATCCAGTGTAATCGCATTGGTCACGAAGCGGTCGGGAACAAGCACCGCCTCGCTTTCACCCAGGATATTCTTCCAGGGTCCCCTGGGTGTCTCGCTCACCCCGCAATGAATGATACACGGCTGGCAATAAAAATAATAATACCTGCCATCCGTATGCCTGATCACATCAGGGGCCCATATCCAATGGCTGTCGGGCCAGTTCATGGGCATCAGCGTCCAGTTTACAAAATCCTTGCTCGTCCACACCTGGGCCGGTCCGAATCCCGCACCGCTGCCGTCCGTAGTGGCATACATGTAATACGTGTCGCCAAACTTCTTTATCGTAGGATCGGCAAAGTATCCGGGAATCACAGGATTACCCGTCCCCGGCGCGTCATGCTTCTTGCGGGCAAACCCCGAAACCGCCCCCAGCAACAAAAAAGCGGCCACTAAGTATATTCTGTTCATCTCTATTTATGTACAATATTATTGACCGGTATCTCTATCTCATAAAAATATTCCTGTAACAACCGGTACATGTCCGGGTCATAAGATTTCAGCTTCGCACGGCGGTTCACCCAGTTATGCACCCCGTTAGCCGGATCGGCATAACGGTTACAGTTAAAGAAAGACTGCACACACTCCGCAAAATACTCTTCCTTGTTGCTGACCGCATACGTGTCTTTCCACAATCCTTTCCGGATGGCATTCTGCCGCAAAGCCTCCAGCCGGTCATTGAAACCGGGTTCCACCCCGACAATGCCCACCGTGTGAATCAGGTGTGCAAACTCATGAATCAAGATATTCTCGCCCACATATTTGTCTTGCGGCAATGCCAGCAGGTTCTCTTCTCCGCAACTGGACGAAAGTTCATCCTCAGGCGCCCCGCCAAAACCGCGCGCCCGCCAGTTCCAATACTTGATACTATCTTCACAATTACAAATATGCGCAAACTCAGGCAGGTCACAAGTCTCCTCATCCTTGCCGATCACCATCACATGACAGCCCCTCTTCACCATGTGGGCCTTTACATCGGGACGTTTGGCCAGCATCAGGCTGATGATATCACACGCCTTCAGCAAAGCCTCGTCACTGACCCGTTCCGAAGAAGTGACATACAATCCCTCCGTCTCAATGTATTTCTTGTAGAAAGAAGGAATCCCTTTGCCTTCGGGAACCGCAGTTACCCGGCCGCGCAACGGACAAAGTTCCAGCTTCATGGCAAATCCTCCCCCCGAGGCAAGGTGCAGTTTCATCCGGCTTTCGCGGTCCACGATCCTTTTCTCCATACGGTAGTCTTCTGCCTGCTTGTCGGCATTGATGCCGTCAACAAACAGCGTAGCCATATAACGGACCCCTTCCGGCAGGAAAGAGAAATCCAGCTCCACATCCCGTCTATCCCAATTGGTCATGCCACCCACATACCAGTTGACATCCTTCTTGCGGACAGTCACGATATACTTGCCAAGCTCACCGGAAGCGATAAAAGTAGAATCCGTCTCCACAGGCAGGGAAGTAATGAAATCCACACACTCCTGTTCATTCAGGTAATTGGTAGGCGCATCACACAACATCGTGAAAGGAGAATCGTGCACAATATAGGCAGCCAGTTGATGACACCGGGTTCCCATGCTGGCCGGAGTGGAATACATGGCACGCCAATCGGCCTTCGTAGCGTTGCGCATCGCTCCCGGAGTGTAATCCACCGGTCCCGCCATCATGCGGATATAAGGAAAAGTGACATCATAAAGCGGCATATTGTTCTTGATATCCGTCCATTTCACCTCTTCCATACCGAACACGCTTTCAAAATTAATGATATGCGGATAGGTACGGTTGATACCTGTCGGTTTGTAAATGCCGTGCAGATCAAGGGTCAATTTATATCGGGCCGTCATCTCAGCGATGCGATACACCATTTCAACGGCAGTCTGATCATCACGATCCAGGAAATCCACCTTAAAACCTTTGATTCCCATATCCGCATATTTCTTACAAGCTGCTTCCAACTGGCTGTCGAGTACATTAAACACCGTCCAAAGCACTATTTCTACCCCTTTGGATTTGCCGTATGCTATCAACTCCGGCAAATCAAGTTCGGGAATAACCGTAAGCATATCCCCGCTTTTCGGATCATACCAGCCTTCGTCCAGAACAATGAACTCGATGCCGTTCCGGCTGGCAAAATCAATGTAATATTTATAGGTGTCCATGTTGATGCCCGCCTTAAAAGGAACCCCTTTCAGATTCCAGTCGTTCCACCAGTCCCACGCCACTTTGCCTGTCTTGACCCACGAAGTATCACCGATACGGTTGGGAGAAGCCAGGGCATAGACCAGGTTGTTGACCGGCATATCCGTATCCTTTTCAGTAATGGCCAACACACGCCACGGATAGGAACGGGAGCCACGGCTACGGGATATAAAATCGGTGGTTTCGGTTACATATTCCTGCTTCCGCCAAGGAGAAAAGTCTGTTTTAGCCGGATAAGGAGCAAAGACACCTTTCAATCCATACTTTCCCTGCTGTGACTGCACAAACATGCCCGGATAAGCTTCCAAATCTGACTCCAACAGAGTCAGTTTTACGCTGCCGCAATCCACAGTAACCGGAAGAAAAGCCAGTTTAGGCTGTGCTTTTGACAAAGGAGTCACATCATATACATTCTGATAAGCCATCGCCATCGGTTTTTTATCATTGGTGGTATAAGGAAGATAAGCCGTATAATCCTGAAGAAAGTTAAATTCCGCCACTTCATCCTTCACAGTCACTTCTGATGCCACGGTGGTATAGAAGCGATAGGCAACCCCGTCATCGTAAGCCCGGAAAGTCACGCCGAATCCGCCTTGCAGCTTCAAGTCCAGTTCGTTGCAGGCTGCAACGAACTCCTTGAAGCGGTAGAACGGCGATTCTACCTTATCCTCTATCTTTTTCCTTCTTTCCCTTGTTACCCGGGAAGATTTACCTACCAAGGTTCCGTCGGCCAGAACCAAACCTATGTTAGAATGTGAGAGAATTGTATCATTTTCATGCATAATCCGGTAAGAAAGCCCATCCCCCGTACTAATCTCGACTTTCAGTCCTCCGTCCGGAGAAGAGAGAGTATAGTTCTTAACTTTAGCCGCCAATGGAGCATTTCCAATAAATAAAAGCAATGACAAGATTGCCAAACCAAGTGTTCTGTTGTTTTTCATAATCTATCGGTTATATACTTTGTGCATTTGCAAAGTAAAATAAAAAAAGAATAAGGAAAGGAAGAAATAATATAATGTAATGGCAGAATCGTCCAATAATTACCGTCCTGCGACACGAATATCCAGCCGGTTGTACTATTTTTCCATCCCGCTAGACTATTTTTCCATCCCGTCCGGAACCGGACTCCCCGTCATTTCTGTCCGGCACGGGCATTATACGCTCCCTTTCACATGAAATCCCTCCGGCGTCCCTTCCGTTTTCTCCCGGCAGACCCCAAAAAAAGGATAGTCCCTTCACCCGGAACTATCCTTTCAAGCTCAACACAGAATCAATCCCCCGCGTTATTCAACCGTATAATTAATCACGAAACGGAAATACTTCGAGGTATCATTCATATCCACCCAGCCGACATTCATTTTACCCGTTGTTCCTACGGCAAGCCCGTCATTGTAACCTACTCCGCAAGCCTCATCACTACTGTAATATTCAATGTAGGCGGCATAACCGTCCGTTCCCCAACTGACAGCCTCACCACTTGTATTCATCCAGTAGCCCGGCGCATTGGCTGTATAGTTTTCTCCCATATCGGTCCACTCTCCCGTAGACGGGTCTGCCAGACAGAACTTGATGTCCGTATTATCCGCCGCCTTAGCCAGGAACTCTTCTATGGACATATCAAACACAGTCTCGATATTTTCCTTGTAATCTTCAACCGGCAGGGTCACTGTCGCATTATCGGACGAGAAGGCAACAGAAACCACCGACACGGTAGGATCTGTGACCCCAACTTCAAAAGTAAAGCGCACATAGTCATCATAGTCTGGTCCGTTTACCGCAAAACCCACATTCAGCGTAAGGACCGTCCCCGCCACAATGCCTCCTTCCGTCAGTTCCACATTCAATGTTTTCGCCGCTTTATCCAGCGTCACCGTAGCTTTGCCGTCCGCATCGTCCGCGCTGCACGGCTGACCGACCGAATTGAAATACCAGCCTGCGCCGTCTTTGGTATAAGCCGTCTTCAACCATTGGTTGCGGGTCGTGTTTATGGGATAAAAGACAGTGGTCTTGGTATCCAGCCCGGCAACAGCCGCATCCGCACTCATTCCCATCAATTCTTCAAACTTGTCCGTATAGTCCGACAGGTTCAAAACATAAGCGTGCTTGCCGTTCACTTCCAATGCCACATTGGAAGTAACCTGGGCATTGGTATTCGTCTTCAGATACGGGTTTTCGTTTTCTCCGTATATATGTTTGGATGTTGCATCAGTATAATCATCGCTACAACCTGTAAAAGCAAGCAGCGAGCAACAGCAAAGTGCCAATAATATATTTTTTTTCATCGTTTTTCTTTTTATAGTTAACAAAGGGTTAATATCCCGGATTCTGAACCAGATTTATATTACCATCCATGATACTCTTGGGTATCGGGAAAATGTCACAATGTTTGTCCGTCGGATCGGTCTTGGCATCCTTGCAGAACCATGATTTGCCATTATACACATTCTGTCCGCTGGTAAGACGGAAACGGATCAAATCCTGACGGCGATGGTGCTCAGCCAGGAACTCCCATCCCAGGTCGTCCAGCAGACCGCCCAGCTCGATGTCGCTGCCTCCCTCGGTAGTGGTCACCCAATTATCCGCCTCATCCTGCTGTGCAATGTTCTCCCGGTGTCCGTAAGAATATACGCTGCCGCCTTTCAACTGGGCTACCGTACGTGTCGCCTTATCGGGATTCCCTTTGAACGCACGTTGCCTTACCTGAGTAACCAGGCTAGCGGCATCCTGTTCCGTCTCGCCGTTATATCCTCCCAGGCGCAACAGACACTCGGCCTTCATCATCAAGACATCGGCATAGCGGAAGAAAGGCACATCATCATAACTGGTGCCCCAGTCACCATCCTTTATCTCATACTTTACCAACCGGTACCCTTCCATCGGATAGCATCCCGGATTGTCCGTACTGCGGATTTCATACGTATAGTTCAAAGGCTGGCCGTCCACATAAATGGTGTTTCCACTCTGGTCTTGCTGGACACCGCCGATCCAGCAGTCTGTATAACGGGTGTCATTATTCTTGTCATAAGTATCCAGGAACTGGGGCAAGGCGGCTCCGCCTCCTGTGGCCCAACCGGTAAACCCGAAAGTGGCACGCCCGGCCTCGTTCATCCACAAATTGGCAAAATAATTGCCGCTGGCATACAGATACTCAAACGGAATCCCGAAGATAATCTCGGGAGAAGAAGAGATGTCCTCCTTAAAGTTATCAGCATAATTCGGCGCCAGGCTGAATTTGTTCGATTCAATGATCACATTCAGCTCGTCAACGCATTTCCGATAGTAAGAATCGTCGGAATGGTCGTCAAACCAAGCATTGTGATTCAAATACATCTTAGCAAGAATCATGTGGACAGTATAGTTATTTATCTGTCCCATCTCCACCTCATCGCCACACTTGTCCTTTATGTCGTCCAGCTCAGAGATGATAAAATCCCATATTTCCTGCGGTTCAGCCTGTTCGGGAAGCCAGCCGTCGGGATGATCATAAGTGGTATCCAAGGGAATATTACGGAAAAGGTCGAACAAAAGATAGTAATACAACGCACGGTAAGCACGTAGCTGGGCCACAGACTCCTCCGATTCCTGCACGGCCTCGTCCGCCAACAGCTTGTTGCACGCATTTATTCCCGAATAGGCGTTTGACCACAACCCACTGAAATGACCGATTTCGGAATGAAACGTATGTTCATGCAGATTGATATACAAATCACCCCAACCTACGCCTATCCGCAAAGGGATCACCCACATGTCCGTACAGATATCCAGGTCAGCGTACCCGTACCATGCCCAATAGAAATTGCGCAAGGAGGAATATACCGGCGCAAACATACTGGCGGCATCCTTTTCCGTAAATTCATATTTCTCGGACGCGATCTGGTTGTAAATGGTTTCACTCAAATCTGTGCAGCTTCCCAAAGAAAGCATGCCGGCGCCTACCATTGAGTATAATAAAGACTTATATAATTTCGGTTTCATAATCTGATAAATTTAGAAAGTTAAGTTAAGACCAAAAGTAAATGAACGAATGGATGGATATTTGTCGCGATTGTCTATACCTGCATAGGTAGGATACGGATTTGACAACTCCGGATCAAGTCCGGAATAACCGGTTATGCAGAAAAGATTGTCACCGGACAAATAGGCACGGACATTCTTGATGTATTTGTTATTTTTAAACGGGAAATTATAACCGATGGTCAGATTGGTCAACTTCAGGAAGTTACCATTTTCCAGGTAATAGCTTACCATAGTCTGCGGCTGTGAAGAAGACAAGGTGTATTGTCCGCCATAGGGTGCTTCCTCCACCGATTTCAAACGGTTGTAAGCATGAGAATTATTTTCGTAATAAGCACGGGGTTCGTTCAGGATCTTAAATCCCAACTGGCTGGTGAACTGCATGCTCAGATCCCAGTTTTTATAAGTAAAGGTGTTGCCCCATCCCAAATACACTTTCGGCAATCCGTTGCCCAAATATTGGCGGTATTCATCATTGGTCAGGTAAGCAGTAGAGAACTCAACGACTTCCCCGTCCGGCTTTTCAATCAGGAACAGTCCGTTTTCCGACACGCCGACAGACTTCAAGCCATAAAACTCACCTAGAGGACGTCCTTCCTCCATACGGTGTGTGCTTACACTGATCGGTTCTCCCAGGCCACCGGTATCCATATAACTGTTTGACTCATACATGTCATTAGACAAGCTTAACAATTTGCTGGCATTATGAGCTACCGTCACCACGGTTTTCCACTCAAAGTCCTTGGTCTGCACAGGAATCGCATTGATGGCTACTTCAATACCCTGGTTGCGTACAGAGCCTCCATTGGCAAAAGTGTAACTGTACAAATTGGGCGGAGTAGGAACGCTGTAATTGAACAACAGACCGGTTGTCTTCTTCCTGTATATATCGACAGATCCTCCTAAACGGTCATTCAAGACACTAAAGTCCAGACCGATATTATATTCCGTAGACTTTTCCCATTTCAAGTCCGGGTTCGGATTGGAAGCGACTTCCAGCCCCGGTTTCCATGTTCCCTTGTCGTAATAATAGGAACTTCCATAGTTATACCGCGTCAACGACATATAAGGATCATTGGGAATCACACCGGTAATACCGAATCCCGCACGCAACTTCAAGTTGTTCAGCCAGGTAATACCCTCCATAAATCCTTCATTACTGATGGTCCATCCCAAAGATGCAGAAGGGAAAGTACCCCATTTGTTATTGTCGCCGAACTTGGACGACCCTTCCTGGCGTACACTGACCAGCAAGTTATATTTATTGTCAAACGCATAGCTCACACGTGCAAAGAAACCGATCAGCGTATTCTCGTTCTTATCACTGCCCATGCCGGCCTTACCGTCTTTCAACGCCTGGCCGAGACCTAAATTATGCCATTGATAGAAATCTGTCGGGAAATTATAGTTATTGGCATAGAAACGTTCATAAGTATAATACTGATAACTGTAGCCCACCAACGCATTCATACGATGCTTGCCGACATTCAAGTCATACTTGCTGGTCAGTTCCAGGTTGTCCGTACGTGTCTCGTCCTGGGTATGATAAGCATAACCGGTCCATTCATTCAGTTGGTTGCTGAAATAATCCGTTGTGTTATACCCCTTATCATGTGCATTAAAGCGGCTGGTAGCCACCATCAGATTGGTCTGCCATCCTTTGACCGGTTCAAAAGTAACATTACCCGTCGCACGAGTCTCTTCATAGGTATAATTACCCAGACGCTCTTCCAGCATGCCGACCGGATTGTAGTAATAATTCACGTTAAAATCCTCATTATAAGAACCGTCCTCGTTGTAAATGGGAGCGGTAGGATTACGCATAATCGCCTGACGGTAAATATTTGACTGGTCGGTGGCCGTTGCATTGGTGGCACTGTTCTTATGCCATTTCTTCACCATATTCAGGTTGACTTTCAGCATATCGTTAAGCATCCAGTGTGAGACATCAAAACGCATACGGATATCTTCGCTGTAAGTGTTCATTATCACACCGTCTTCCTTGCGGTAAGTCACATCCGCCGAGTAAGTGGTCTGCTTGCTTCCTCCCGTTATATTGAAATTATGGTTGTGAGTAAAGCCGGTCCGGCTGACGGCATCCAGCCAGTCGGTATCATATCCCTTATCGGTAAAGTTTGTCTTGCCTGCACGTATATCCTCGGCAGTCATAAATTCCAGCTTTTTGCCGAACTGAGATGCAGAGACGTAACCTGAATAGGATGCAGTCGTATGCGACTCACGTTTGCCGTTCTGGGTAGTGATCAGGATAACCCCGTTTGCACCCCGCGTACCGTAAATGGCAGCAGCCGAAGCATCCTTCAACACATCAATGGAGGCAATATTTTCAGGAGCCACCGTGCTTAAGTCTCCTTCCACTCCATCAATCAGGATCAACGGCGTAGTGCTGCCGTTGACGGAAATGACACCGCGCAGGCGAATCGTGGAAGTCGTATTCGGGTCACCGGACCCCTTGGCAATGCTCAATCCGGCCACCTTACCTTTAATCAGGTCCGCCGCATCCCCGATCTTACCTACCGTAAAATCCTCTGCTTTGACCGAAGCCACCGCACTGGTCACATCACCCTTGCGCTGGGTTCCATAACCAATAACGACCACTTCGTCCATCACCTCGGTATCTTCCTGAAGGGTCACATCAATCTTCCGGTTATTCTTTACCTCAAACTCCTGGGTTTTATATCCAATGTAGGAAATTACCAATACAGACTGGGAGCCTTTTACATTCAGCCTGTATTTCCCGTCAAAATCGGTAATGGTACCGTTGGTCGTTCCTTTTTCCATGATATTAGCACCAATGATGGGTTCTCCCTTTCTGTCTTTCACCACACCGCTTACTGTTACAGTTTGCTGTGTAATTTCCATTTTCATAGACTCTGCTGTTCCCTGAAGTGCAAATACAGGGCTCATCCCTGCACCCGCAATAAGGAAAAAACAGGTTGCGGCCTTTAGCAATGCTTTGCTGAACAAGGCCCGATTGTCATGTGTTTTCATCATACAGTTTTATTTAAAAGGTTTATATGTTCATTCAGTTTACTTTCCATTCAATCACCCCTCCCGAAGCTCCTTTCTGCAATTGTGCTGCAATTTTAAGCCCCTTTGTTTTGACAGGGTTGAAATCCAAACTATTATAGCAATCTTTTTTTACAGTATATTCAGTTAACGCCTCTACCTCTTTCCAACTTTCGCCTTCTTTATAATATAGTTTCCAGCTTTCCGGCACACGGAAATCTCCGTCATAATGGTCAAAATCCAACCAATACACTTGTACGTTCGATACGGTATAAAGCTGGTCGAATTCATAAGCCAGTGTTTCGACAGTACCGTTCTTCAGCCACCAATAGTGGTAAGGTTTCGAGATATCCGATGAACGTTTGGGTTCCCATTGGTCATTTACCCCCCATGCCCATGTTTCCACTGAAGCCGATTCAGGAGCGTCTTTCTGTATGGGGGCTTGTATCATCAAAGTACGTGCTTTGCTGGCGATGGTAGGTTCCGGAGTAGGACGAGCGCACTCGGCTGTTTCGGGAATCCATACGGCCATCTGGTCAGCACCGCGGTTGTTCCATGTAGAATAAGGAATTGCCTTGAATGGAACGTCTTTTACATTGCCGTTTCTTTCAACTTCTTTGGCTGTACCGTTCAAAACTATTACGCCATTCAGCAAATCAGCATGGAAAGAAGCCTCCATCGGAGTACCATCGGGGATGAATTTGTTGAATACAGTACTGTCGGCTTGGTCTTGTCCTTCCAAACAGAACATAATAGGGCCCCGTTCTATAGCCAGTTTGCCATGATCATCCTCTACTTGGTCATTTGCTTTCACACGACGTACCTCCATAGGAAGATTGATTTCAACCACATCACCCGCTTTCCAGTTGCGTACAAGGGTGGCATAACCGTCATATTGCTTCGCATTGACTTTGGAGCCGTTTACAGAAATGCTATAAGCCTGAGCCTTGTCTGTAAATGAGTAGAGGTCTGTGGGTACGGGAGCGTCTTGTGCCCATCCGGGAATACGCACACGCAAAGCAAACTCCTGTTCTTTTTCGGGAGTGACGGAAATACTTATCTTTCCGTTCCACGGATAGTCCGTAGTTTGTTCCACATTTATTTTATTGCTTTCCGTTTCAATATCCGCCTTGCTTTGGATATAGAGATTGACATACACATCATTGCCTTGAGTAGCATACATATAATAAGGTACCGAGGCCACGAAACGGGTTATGTTGCCCGGACAGCAGGCACATCCGAACCAATGCTGGCGCTCATGCTGCCCCATGGATTCCAACGGATTGTCATAGAAGAACTTGTCACCACTGAGTGATACGCCCGAAATGACTCCGTTATACAACGCGCGTTCCAGCACATCCGCATATTTGGCATCTCCCGTAGCGAGGAACATACGATGGTTCCAATACACATTAGCTATAGAGGCGCAGGTTTCGCAATAGGCTGTGTGATTATTCAGTTCATAGTTGGGACCGAATCCTTCACCTTGTGGACGAGAACCGATTCCGCCTGTGATAAAGAGTTTTTTGCCGGCCATATTTTCCCAAATACGGGTTAAGGCATTGAAATAGGCGGTATCATGAGTCAAAGCGGCTACATCTGCCACTCCGGAGTAGAGATATCCGGCACGGACGGCATGACCTACTATCTCGTCTTGTTGCAGGATGGGCTTGTGATCCTGACTATATTCGCTCAGTTTATGTCCGTCAGAGCCTCTGCCGGTTTCCTCTACAAAATATTTGGCTGTCTGCAAATATTTCTCATCACCTGTCACCTTATATAGTTTGACAAGAGCCATCTCAGCGATAGGATGACCGCTGGGACGATGGATCTGTCCTTCGCCGGGTCCGAAGACCTGACATACCAGATCGGCATTTTTGATAGCTACATCCAGTAACGTACGTTTTCCGGTGGCGCGATAATGAGCAACGGCGGCTTCGTACAAATGGCCGCTATTATAGAGTTCGTGACTGTTGATTTTTTCCCAACGGTGCGTGCCCCACCAACCGGATAAACGGGTACATTGATTGGTTACACAGGTAGTAAGATAACCATCCGGTTCCTGTGCGGCAGATATGATATGGATTACACTGTCCAGGTAGTGATCCAGTTTCTCATCATATTTTACGGCTAACGAGTAGGAAGCTCCTTCTATAATTTTATAGGGATCGGTATCGTCGAAAGAAAAGTCACCGCGATGTTCGCCTTTCATCAGACCACCCGCAATGGCAAAATTATCGAACCGGCCGTTCTTTTCACATTCTTTGAAAGCGGATGGGATGGAAACGGTGCGGTTAGTTTCGATGCGCGGTGTCCAGAAATTATCATCTAAATGAACTTGGGTGAAGGGAACTTCTTTGATAGGGGCATCAGGTTGTGTATAAGGCGTACTACATGCACATACGCTTATTATAGCAATGCTGCTCCATACTATTTGCAATTTGTTTTTCATACTATATCTGTGTTTTTTATTTCAGTATCAACTATGTCAACAGATGCAAAGTAAGTGAACAAACCGATAAAAGGATGGAAGAAAAATCTATTATGCTGCGAAAATCGTCTTGAATATGACAAATATATATATAATTTAATATTGCTGATTATCAGATGAATATACTATTATTGCTGTCTCTTATACACATCTCCGAGCCCACGAGACCCTAAGACATCTC
>ENA-UALM01000139-UALM01000139.1-human-gut-metagenome-genome-assembly--contig:-NODE-139-length-24151-cov-9.210325_pt1 | contig 24151 bp, 27 predicted proteins | sample MGYA00243700_ERZ654468 | MGnify/ENA primary metagenome ERZ654468 (study PRJEB26926, sample SAMN06164823) | human gut metagenome | biome: ENVO:00009003; feature: ENVO:2100002; material: ENVO:00002003... | reverse complement strand
TCCTGCGTAGTAGTGCAGCATATCAGCAATCATCGTATTTGCGCCAGCGTTCAGCTGTCGGGACAGAATCGCCATCAGCGCTTCATAGGACTGCGCTTCGTAGTATGCACGTTCCACTGCTTCACTTTCCTGTGTGGTGATCTTGATATTATTCATTCCGTACTCCTTACTGTGCATCCCGTTTCGGCAGCTTGTCCGCTGCCTGACGGTATCTTGCGCGGACCCGATTCATCTTGACCATGGCCGAAACCATATCGTGCATATCTTCTGCTTCGCTCAACCGCAGCAGTTCGATCAGCACAACAAGCAGGTGCCACATGGAGAAAAACTCCACATCGTCTTCACATTCATACTGTGCCGCCTTGATGAACGGCTCAGTATCGCACTCGCCCTTTTGGATGGGGTGCGCCGCAAAGTTGAATGTCCGGGCTGCCAGACCATAGCCCATCAGGTAAACCCGGTCTTCGGTCGCTTCTTCGCCGCAGGCCGTCACCGCAGACTGCGCTACAGTGATGCAGTATGCGCACCACACATCGAACTTATCTTCCGTGTTCACCATGAACATACCGGCACATCCGATGCACCAGAAAATTTTCTCCATGCCGGGCGGAGTATCAGCAAGAAGCCCCTGCCAGTCCTCCGGGTTGACTGTTTCGTGTGTCTGGATTTTCAGCAACGGAAGGTTTTTTGTGTACATCTTCTCGCTTCTTTCGTCATTGTTTTGCTCAAATGCTACGTTCATTTCGCTGCTCCTTTCTTATTTCCACAGGAATCCAGAGCATGATGTGCATCCGCCAGAACAGCTTCCGGAACACCCACTACAACCTCCGTCGCAGTTATCTGTGCATTGCGCTCCACAATGCGAATTGCAGTCTCCTTCGCAGCTGTTTGCACAAGCCTGTTTGCAGTTTAAGAAGCAAGCAACCCCTCTACAGCTGTCCTGGCAATCGGATGCACAGTACGAATTGCATTTTTGGACGCATTTCCCGGTGCAGTCATCCGCACAAGTCGCATCGCAGCTGCCGGAGCAGCTACCGGAGCAGCCGTCGCAGCCGCCCGTGCACGCACCCTTGCAGCCCGTCTTGCAGCCGTTGGCGCAGTCGTCTGCGCAGCTTGCCGTACAGGTCGTGTTGCAACCGTTTTTGCATGTTCCTTGGCATGTATTGGTGCACGTTCCCTGACAGGTATTTTTGCAATTCCCTGTGCAGTCATCTGCACAAGTCGCACTGCAAGTTCCTACGCATCCGCCACCGCAGCTGCCTGTGCAGCTGGTACAGGACGTATTGCAGCCATTGGAGCAAAGCCCCGTACACTGCCCACCGCACCCGGTCTCTGTCGCAGTTTCCGGTGTGTTACTCAGCGTGCTTACGGTTGCTGCCGCCCGTGCAAGCCCCGATGCTGCAACCTGGTCTCCTCGCACCGGGGTTGTTGCACCGCCCTGAACGGCATCCACCAGACGGGTGATTTTCTGGATGTGTTCTGCATCCACGCTCACACCGCCCGCCGGGGTCACATTGTACTGGTACGCCGCTCCCCTATATGCCGCCATGCTGCCAACGGACTGTCCCTGTGCGGTGCCTTCTGTCTTGCCGCGCCGACCAATCTCTGCGTCTATCAGGCTTTTCAGGGCGAGAAAATCTTCGTCGGAAATAAACTGTCCTCTCTCCGGCATCCTCTCACCCCCTCACCCGGACACGAATGCGGCGTTCATCCGTCCGGTCGTCGCCTTCCACCGCATAGCCGACAATGCATTCTGCCGGAGCAAACTCCCCTGCGCAGGCCGCCCGGCCAATGCCAGGCGTACCCGAAGGCAAAATTAAATCCCCGGTCTTCACCCTGCCAGTCACGCGCACTCTGACGCGCCCTGCAAGGGAAACGGGGATGTATTTTTCAATGTTGGCTTTGAAGTTGTCGTCTTTCTCGTCCGGCGTGTCGCCGCCGATCAGATATGCATATTCGTCCGTGTGCACGCCCACAACGCGATCCATCTTTCCAACCGCCTTGATATACCGTTCTGTCTGACTGCTCACATCCAGCGCAATGATATCTCCCGGCTTGGTATCGCACCCACGGGGGAACCATTCGGCGTAGTCGTTATAGACCGCACCATACACTTTGCGGAAGTTCGCCGTGCCGTCAGCGGTGATGTAGTAGGTTTTGTCACCACCGAAGTATGTAGGCTGCTGGAACCGCACCGTGCCCGTAAAGGTGCCGCCAGACGTTGGCATTGCACCCAGATTCACCAGCGCCCGTGTTGCGGTCTGGGCACCGGTGCCGCCGCGAGAAATAGGGAACGTTCCGCTGGTCACATCATCCGCGTTGTGCTTGTGGTCCATTGCTGCTGCCGAAATGTCCGCAGCGGAAATTTTGTGTGGGTTCTTTGCAGAAAGGTGTGCGATGAAGGCGGCAATTGCCGTGCGAATCTTCCGCAGGATATTCCCCAGCTTTTCGCCGGAAGCGATATTCTGCACATCGTAGGAGCCATCCGTCTTCATGATGTAGTCATTTGAGAACACCGGCTGTTGGTTCGTCGGGGTGACATTGGGCACATTGCCCAAACCGACCTGCTCTGCCGTAACATGGTGCGGATTGTTGTGGTCATCAATGTGGTCTTTCAGGTCTTGCTTGCTGGCATAGCCGGAATACTCACCCAGCGTTGCCGTCACCTGCTCTGCATCACCAACCGCAACTACCATGTGGAAGGTTTCCTGCACCGTCATATCGCCGCTCTCCGGCGGCACTACGGCGGCTTCATTTCCCGCATTGGCATACGCATACAGGATCTCTCCATCGTCCGGGTCGTTGGCGAAGATGCCAATTTCCCGGGCGATCAGCTTTGATTTCAGGCCGCTGTTCGTGTAGGTGGATTCCAGTACGGCGCAGTTTGCGGACAGCTCAATGCTGTTGATCTGCATATTGGCTACCAGATGCACAAGATTTTTCAGGTCTCGCGGTTCCTCCGGTGCAGCACCATCGCCCAGCGCAAATTTCGTGAAATTGATTGCGGTGCCATTCAGAGCTTTCACGATCAAAGCTCTGCCCGCATTGGTCAGGATCAAACTTGGAAAAAACATCGTTTCCCCCTTTTAGTCTGTCAGGATGTTCCCGTCTGCGTCCAGAAGGGCGTTTTCGTCTGCATCTACAAGCCAGCTGAATACGCTCTCTCCGTCTGCCGTCACGCCAGACCACTTTCCCACGGCAACCGATGCAAAGCCGAAGTACAGCTTGTGCATTTCCTCAGTGGAAAGCTGTAACATATCCAGGTGAGCGCTTGCCCGTTTCACATGGCTGAGAATGTCCAGCATTTCCTCAATGTCGATTGGACCTTCTGCCTTGATCTTGATTCGGAAGCACCCGGGCGTTCCTTGGTAATCAAACCATTCCCGCACCGTGGCATCGCCGTATAGATCACGCATTACATCTTCCACTGCTGCTTTCGTGCCAACGGTCATGTAATAAGGCAACGATGCTTTTACAAGCCGCCGTTTCGTTTCTATGTCGTAGTCCTGCCTGTAGCGCGGTGCCCGGAACTGTGTCGCCAGAATATCCAGTAGTTCATCCGATGCTTGGTCGATGCCGGTGTAAACCTTCGCATTGTCTGCAAAGTCCAGGATCAGGAGTACCAAATCATGCCATGCATCCGATACAGACTGCACCCACTGCTGTTCTGCAACGCTTTTCGGCAGCAAGTCAGTCAGCTGGGCATTGCGAAGATCAGTCATCTTCCAATCCTCCGTAAACAACATTGCAGGTGGTCATCTTCGGAATCTCAGCGCTGCCCACCACAACGTCGGTCGGCGCAGTGATCTTTACCTTCTTTGCCCCGGCATTCTTGATTTGTGCAATCAGTTCCGCCGGGTCAATGTCTCTGCCCATGGTGCGTTGCCACACCTTGTAGGTTTCGATGGCTTCATTCACTGCATTCTGTACCGTGACTGCAATCTTGGACTTGCTTCGGGCAATGGTATAGGTCACGTCAATGCTGTACTCGATCTCAGTCGGGGCTTTGCAGTTCACATAGTCCGTCATGGGGCGGCGTGCATCATCGCGTAGATTTTCTTCCATGCTCTCACAGTCGCTTTTGCTCGGCAGGGTTCCATCCTGCAATGTAAAATAAATATCCACCACGCAAGGTGATGGACTTTCCACTGAAACATCTTTCACATCGTTCCGCCATGCCTTGGCGAAGTATTCATACGAATCCGGCGGACCGGCACAGCTGTATGTAGAGGGCACCAGATAGGTTCTCTCTGTCAGCGAATCGTCACTTTCAATGTCTGTGCCGCCGCTGCTGGCGGTAATATTCACTGCCGACGCAACATAGGGAATGGGGTCCACCAGCTGATTGATCTGCCCTTCCTCAATGCCAGACGATGCCGCGCCTTCCTCTGCGGCTTCTGCTTCCACGTCCGCATACTGCGAACCGGGCGCAATCTCCGCATAGTCCATCGTGGCAAAATAAATACCGTCCTGCGTTCTAACGCGGGTCTGCGCCGGAATGCCTACGGCACCGGGCTGTTTTGCATCCGCCAGAGTAAACCGGATCGTCACCTTTGCTTTTTCTGCCGGCCGCCGGGTCAGGCCGTAGTTTCCTGCCAGATCGTCCAGATCATCGTGCGCCGAATACTTCAGCAGCATCCGTTTCGGGCCAGCATCAACGTATTGCAGAATTTGATATCCAAACAGCGTCATCGCTTTCAGCATCAGCGCCGGGACACTCGCGGGGTAAATAACCGGTGTCTGCCCGGTTGCATCCTGCATGGACCGGTTGAATCCGTTCTTTGTCAGTTCTTCGACCTCCTTCATGGTCAGGTTGTCGATGAAGCTGATATCCGGCAGGTCTTTAAGCTGGGCAATTTCAGACACTTCGCAGCACCACCTTCGGAATTAAGATTCCCTGCCCCTCTTTTGAAGTGTCCCATTCCACATGGACCACTTCAACGCGGGGTTCATACTTCTTTGTTTTGCGGACAATCTCTGCCGCCATCAGCGCTTTTGCGGCACTCATAGGCCTGTCTACGGCATCCATGGAAAGTCCGAAGTCCCGGTCAAGCCCCTGCTCTCCGGTTCTTGCAGAGTACAGCACTTTCAGGCATTCGCAGATATCCTCTGCGTCATCCATGTTGGATGATGCGAGTTCAATTTTTGCTTCTCCCAGTATCATGCGTATTCCTCAAATGATAAGTCGATCTTGCAGCGCACCAGCCGCCCACCGGATGTCACGCAATCCCACTTGTCGGAAGCGTCCGTCAGCTTGAACAGGCACATCCCGACCGGTTCATTTCCGATGATGAGGTAATCAACCGTGCCGTTCTGGGCCATTTGCTGGATCGTGGTCAACATTTCGCGGGGCTTCACTCCAAACTGGGCATCCAGCGTGACCGTAAACTTGTACGACATCAGTTTTTCCCCGGTCTTCTCACTTTTTGGCTTTCCGCCGGTGGTGTTGTGGGTTGCCCACTCACTGCCGGTGCTGCCCTGAATACCTTCCAGCGTGAACACTTTTTTGCTGTTCACGGAGAAAACCAGATTGCCGAAGCACCCAACCTGCATACTGTGCCCTCCTGCGATTTACGTTGGCTTTACTGTATCGCCCATGCCTGCGGTATGGAGCGGCAGCGTATACTTGTGCGTGTGGTTGACCAGACTAATCCCGCTAATTACCGCATCGCCACCGCCGCCGGTGATATTGACCGTTCCGCCATCAATGGTGATGGTGGGTGCATTCATGCTGATCTGAGAACCACCCACGATCTGAACGGTGCCGCCCTGGATCGTGACGGTGCAGCTTCCCACTTTCACGGTCAGCTTTCCCTTCACTTCCAGTTCAGCATTTCCGTCAACGGTTTCCGTTTTGTTCTTCTTGGTTTCAGACTTCGTGTCGCCCTCATTGTGGAAGGTGGCTTTCTTTCCGTCATAACGAAAATAGCACTTCCCCGGTTCGTCATCGAAGTCCTGTCGGTAAAGGTTTTGGGCACCCTCCGGTGGCTTTTCATTTTCTCCCCAGACAGTGCCCATCACCACGCCTTCTTCTGATCCGTTGGAATTATGCGCCACCGCAACGACATCTCCAACCTTCGGCATCTTGTACCCGGCATTTGCCAGCATCGGAATCATGTCTGTAACACTGTCTTCCCGGTCTTCGTACACGATTTCCATGCAGCCGGTTTCGTAGTTAATGTTTGACACCTTACCGAAGCGGATCGTATCTGCCATCAGGTAACACCCCCAATGTCCTTTGCATCGACCCAACCGGTCACATTCTTCCCCACAGGCGTTTTACCGCAGCGGGAAGCAAGGTTCGTGATCCGGTATCTCCCTGCCACATTGATACCGTCATACAGGAAATACTTTCCGCTCACCTTGCGGACCGGCTTCTTGTCCACGCTGGTGTAGTAGAGCGGGGCATTGTTCAGCGTGATTTCCTTGCCGTTGGTTTCGTTCTCGTCTTCCTCGGCTCCGGGGATTTTGCTGCATTCAAAGGACTGATCCATTCCTCCGCCCCTGCTATAGTCCGGCGATACCTTGTCGATGAAGTATTTACCGGACAGCTTTCCATATCCTGTAATCTTGATGGTCTGGCTCTCGCACAGTTCGATTTGCGCCAAAGCCAGTTTGAACTTGATTTTCGTTGCGCCGTGATTCGCATTGTCCATCGCGGCTTGCAGGCGGCGTTCTGCATCGGCAGGGCTGGACGCATATTTGGATATGCGTTTTGTTCTGCCGCTCTTGCCGATCTCCGCCCTGATTTTGATTTTCTTGGTCTGGTTGGAATACTCCCAGATACCATGCGTATAGGTCCCATCGAACCCATCACTAAAACTGAACGACCCCGGCACGATGTCCGCCCGGTCAATGGTCGCTACCGTCTTTTTCTGCTTGTAAGCTTCTCGGTCATAAATCCACAGCTTCTTTGAGTACGCTTTCAGGATCAGGCCGTAGTCTTTGCAAAGTTCGTTCAGAAAAGCACTGTCCGTTGCCTTCTGCTCTCGCTTTACGATTTCTGCGTCCTTCCCATCAAACCCCAGTTCAAGCGAGTACCGCCCGGCAATCGTCTGAGCAATTTTCTTGACGCTGGTGTTTTTCCAGATATATTCCCGGTCTTCCTCCGAAAAATCGGTATCGTTTGGTTTCGCCGTGGCGCTGATGGTCATGGTGCAAGGGGCATCACTGTAGCTGATATCGTCCACCGTCATAACACCGCCGTTCATCTGCCCTTCCTGTCCTTCATCGGGCCAGTTGTGGGTAAAGAATGTTACATCCAGTGTTGAGCCTTTCGTGGGCATCCACTTATTCAGCCATTTGTCTTCCATCGCATTGATGGTCACACTCACGCTGTTGCTGTTATCTGCCGCATTGCCTTCGTAGGAAATGCTTTCGATATCCGCCGAGATATCCTCTGTGATGTCCTGTTCGTTATAGATCAGCTTTACGCTTGCGCTTCTCGGTTCCATCAGCTCACCTTCCACGGCGGCAGGTTGCCGCTCTGTTCCTCCGTAAGCACCGGAGTTTTCAGAAGGACCCCGGAATCAAATCGGAAAGTTCCAACCTGTTCCGGGTTTGCCTGCATCAGGATATCGGCGCAGTATTCATCGCCGTAAACTTTCTTGGCAATCACGTCAAACGTGTCGCCGCTCACCGTTGTGTACGGCACTGTCTGTCACCTCACCTGCTGTATGCCACCTTGTTATGTTTTCTGAAATACTGATCCAAGAACTGCTCGAACAGCTTGAACAGTTCCTTCGTCTTGCGGGCCACTTCCGCCGGGTCAGCATCACCGGAAATTGTGATGTTCGGCGAGAACACGATCTGCGGCATACTGCCGTCATTGTCCTGCACGCCCAGCATTTGGCCTGCCATGCGCCAGATATCAATGTTCTGCTGCCGTACACCGCGCTGGAAGGAAATAACCGCTTCGGTTCCAGCTTCGCCTGCGATAGACGGTCCGTTGGTAAAGCCGCCCTGTGCAAACTGTGGCATGGCGACTTCGGACAAGTTAAAGCCGAAGGTCTTGCCGCCGATGCCGGGCACCCAGGCCGGGGCTGTCACCGAAATTTTGTTCAGTGCGCCGATGATGCTGTTGACGACCTTGATCGTCACAGAAACAATGCTCTGAATCAGGCTGATAATTCCCATGATGACCGGTTCCACAATTGGCAGCAGCGTTTGCACGATGCCGACCACGACTTTCACTGCATTCACCAGCGTTGTGCCGACCAACGACACCACCGATGCCAGCAGCGGGATCAGTGCAGGAAGTGCCTGCGTCGTCATGAAGTTAAAGACTTCCAGAATCAGCGGTTTCAGGTAGTTCACGCCCAAGTCTACCAGCTGACCTACAATGCCAGCCACCGACTGGATCAGCGGGATAAACATTCCAAAGGCGTTGCCTGCGCCCTCGCCAAATGTCTGCGTGATAAAATCTTTGATGCCTGCCAGCCCTTCCGGTGAAAGCGCTTGCTGAATCGTAGCGCCGACATTCTGCACTGCGCCAACAAAGCCATCAAAAATTGCAACGCCCTGTTCGCCAAAAGTGTTCTGCACAAGCCCCCGGATGGTGTCCAAGTGGTCGCCCAGAATGCTGAACAACGCGATGATGGTGCCAATCGCCACGATGACCGGACCGGTGGAACTAAGCATTCCAAGGAACACCTTGCCCATGCCTAAAAATGGCGAAGCAGCACCTTTTGCGATGCCCCCCACATTCAGACCGCCTTTTCCAAATACCGATCCGGTGCCCGCACCTATCGCCTTCAGCAGACTACCTGAACTGTTAATCTCATTCAGCACAGCCTGCTTTGCGTTTGCGGGAATATTTTTTACGTTGTGTGCCCATCCAAAGATCGGAAGCGATTTGATAAGTCCCGGATTTGCACGAAGGTCTTTGATGCCCGCAAGCATTGAACCGCCAAATCCCTTTGCTTTTCCAAGGAGTTTTGCGCCACCTCCTTTTGCTTTTCCCATCCCAGAGGACAGGAAGCTGGCAACGCCTTTCACGCCTGTTTCAATTTTTGGGGCAGCGATCATGCCGCCCCATGCGGCAGCTACCGCCGATGCAACGCCTGCCACCTGCGGGCCGTTCTCAGACAGGTACTTGAACAGCGCCTCGATTTTCGGCATGATTTTGTCGATGCCTGCCAGCGCCGTGTCCATCAGGCTGTCGATTTTTGGCATAGCGTCCGATAAAAAATCTTTCGCGTAGGGTAACAGTTTCATGCCGACCTGCTGTGCAAAGACAGATACCTTGTTGGAAGCAATGCCGAACATATCATTCCAGTTGTTTATGCTGGTCATAAACGCACGGTCTGTCGCGCCATCCGCATCCTGTAATTCCGAAAGTTTCTGCTCGTACACATCCATGGTGTTCAGGATGCCTTGTGCAGCTTTCAGATCACGCATGGAGAATAGGGCAGCAAACTTCGTTGCGTCACCGCCTGCATACTGCCCCAGTTTCTTAATAGTTCCGCCCAATCCTTCCTGCTGAACCATCGCATAGGCTGACTTGTAGCCCAGACTTTCCACGGCCTTTGACAGTGCCGTAGACGGTTTCAGCATCTTTGTGTACAGGGTGTTCAGAGCTGTACCCACGGTATCGGTATTGCCTATAACACCGGTCAAGGTTGCGAATCCGGCATACAATTCCTCTTGTGAAACGTGAAGGGCAGCGGCGGAGCCAGACGCTTTCTGGATTCCGTTTGCCAGTTCCGGCATGGTTGTTTGTCCAAGTCGGATCGTTTCAAAGGACAGATCGGAAACGTGGGTGACAGCCCGCGCAGAGGTGTCCCCGTATGCCTTCGTAACGGCAGCCAGTGCGTTCACCGTGTCCACGGTTTCCGCCTGACCTGCGATTGCCGCCTTCGTTGCGGTTTTCAGAATGCTTGCCGTATCGGCTGTGTCCTGGAACGCAGAAATGACCTGATAGGAACCAGCAGCGATTTCGGTCGATGCCCTGCCCGTTATGCGGGAAATGTTCATCACATCCTGCGTAAGCTCCGCCGTGCGGGCCTGCGTTTCGTCTGCGGTGCCGGTCAGCAGCGTTCTGGTCTGCGCCATTGCCTTTTCCACGTCCGCCGCCTGTTTCCCGCAGGTAGCAGCCACACCCACCACAGCCGCCGTCACGCCAACCAGCGCAGCGGCGGAAGTTTTCGCAAAGGTGCTCACACTCCGCGCCAGCCCCGAAGTCTGATTTTTGGCAGTTTTGATTGCCGCTGTCAGCGAGTTATCGACTTTACCAGCAATGCGGATGCTCAGTTCTAGCGCGTTGCTTTTTGCCATTGCTCTTGCATCTCCTGTATGTCTTTGCAGGTTTCAAGAAATTCTGTGACTGGCATTCCCATAAAGAAGTCAATGCCCGTGTGTGTTGCGCTGGCTGCTGCAACGGCAAGTTTACGCAGCGATTTCGCGCTGGCGTTTACTCGAAAAAACTTGCAGCATTCACCGCACCGCGAACCTTCACCGCTTCATGCAGCGGCAGTCCCGTGAAGAACTCCATCGGCTTGCCGGTTGCGCGCGCCGCCAGGGCGCAGGAGTAGGCAAAGAAGTTCTTCATGTTCACGGAATAGATTCCGGTCTTCAACACTTCGTTTTCCGCTTTGGAAACATCAATGCTGGTCAGTTCTTCTACACCGGACAGGTCAATCTCACTGACGGTTTCGCCCTTGAAGCTGTAGGGTTTATCCAGAACGACCACGCCATCCTTTGCCTGATCCTTCACGGCAAAGGCTTCCTGAACCGCCGTGCGCACTTTGGAGCATATAGCGATGGGCATAGCATTGAAGAACTCCACCGGCTTACCGGATGCACGGGCGGCCACCTCGTCCAGAAATGCCTGCGATGCTTCCGGCGCATACAGGATGATCTGATCTTCGCCGTTGCCGATGACCTCTTTCTGCGCATCAATGACATCCTGCATGGTCAGGCTGTCCAGACCGGACAGGTCGATGCTGGTGTATTCTTCATCTTCAAAGACATACGGCTTTTTCAGTTCGATCACGTTTTCCATTTCGGGTTATCCTTTCTTTTCAAAAAATCAGCCACCCCGAAAAAATCAGGGTGGCCGTTCATCAGGTCATAAGTTTCAGGTCTGCCAGCATATCAACGCCGTTTACGCGGTAAACATCGTTGAGTTTGTCTACAGCGATCAGTTCTTCACCGCCGCACTCCATCTTGTAGCGCGTGGTTTCGATGGTCACGCTTGCTTCCATCTGGCTGCCCGCTTCCAGAGAACCGCCCTTGAAGCCCTTGACCATGCCACCTTCCACAATGCGCATCTGGCGCGTTGCGTAACCGCCGGAACGAAGTGCTACCTGCTGTGCACCGCGATAGGTCAGGTTCACATTCATGCCCTGCTGCAACAGGTATGCCATATCGTTGTCCAGAAGGGCAAGCGGGATCTCATGCTCCGTTGCTTCCCACTGACCCGGCGTGGGACTATCGATCTCGCCGCTCACACCAGCGCCGGACATGGTGCTGGTCTTCATCTTGAACTCGGGTGTTTCAACCTTGCTGGTCACGCCGATCTTGCGGCCGTTGGAGTATACATTGAACTTTGCGATTTTATCAGGAACGTAAAGGCTGCTCATAGTTTCCCCTCCTTCCTTATGCCGTCATTGCTTCGGTGATGGCGTTGATATCAAACTCCGTGATGGATTCGATATCCTCTGCGGGCAGATACATCGCCAGATACTTGTGGAAGTACAGCTTGCCATCGGCAAGGGTCCGGTCGGTGTTCTCACTTGCCAGGAACATCATTTCATACCGGGCGCAAATCTCAGCAGAAATGTAGCTGGCACCGATGGTGTTCTGCTGGTCGATCACCGCTTCGCGCAGACGGGGATTGGCACGCATATCCACATTGCCAAAGTTCGTGAGGATGAAGTTGTTATCATCATAGCTCATGAACCGCCGGGCAGAAATAAACCGGTCTTTCGGGTCCGTGTTGTTCGGATAGGCGACCGTGTTATTGCCCCACAGCCTGAACCCGTTGAAGTTCAGGAAGGTGACGATGCCATTGCCGTTCACCTCGTTTGCCTGGTCCAGATCCAGCAGAATTTCCTTGCCGTCCTCCGTGCAGATCGACGTTGCGGCAACTGCAATGTTGGACTGCGGCGGCATGGGAATACCATCGTTCTCCGCATCCTGCCGGGCAATGTATGCCGCAGCAAATGCGGTCGGGCTGTACAGCACCTCGCCAACCTTCGGGCAGCCCCAAACAGCTGCACAGTTGGGCGAAGTAAGTGCCTGCTTCGTCTTCTGGGTCCGCACATCGGAATACTTCTTTGCGCCGGTGGCAGAGCTGTCCAGATCGACCCAGCAGAACAGCCGCCAAATGCCGTTGAGCATCGTGGTCTTCGCCTGCATGATAGCCGCGCAGGTCGGGTCCTTACTGAACCATGGAGCGATCAGGTTGCCGGGCACAATGCCCAGCTTGGGGAAAATCTGGCGCAGGCATTCCATTCCAGTTTCCTTGCCCGCTGCGTCCACGCTGCCGATGATGTCAGCGCCCGTCACCTTTTCCGGGGCAATGCGCTTACCTGAAACCGTGACCTGCGACTTGCCCGCGCCCTTGCCGGACGGCAGGATCACCAGCGTAACCGTGCCGTCATCGTTGAATGCGGCGGTGTAGTCGGTTCCGCTTTTCAGCGCCACATCATCAGCCTTGACCACCAGCTTGTCCAGCAGCAAACCGATGGTATCAAGCTGAACGGAACCACCGTTCACCTGAAAAGAGCGCTCCACAACATCAGCGGTGTGCTCCGTTTTTGTGGGGTCCAGAACGTTGATTACGATCACAGGGGACACATTCACGATCTGGAAGGATGCAGACAGAGCGCCGCAGATCGTGTAGTTCTTGAAGTCGCTGCTGTAGCCAACAAGGCTTTTTGCTTCTGCCATCGTGTGGCACAGCAGCGGCACGTTGGATGCATTGTAAGGATCATCCGCCAAATTGACCGGAGCCACACCCACAACCACCTGAATGCCGGCATCGCTTTCCAGCGGTGCCTTGACGCTGGATGGAACTTCACTTACATATACGCCATGACGATATGCCATCGTTTATCCTCCTTACAGCTCTGCTTTGAGCTGCTCATAAATGACCCGCTCTGCCGTCTTGGGCTGACCCTGAACTTCGGGCTGTTCCATCCGCGCACGGGTTTCCGCCACCTTGTCGTAAGGAACGATAAGGCTTTCTGCCATCGGGTGCTGCTCAATAAACCGTTTCATGGATTCAGGCAGTTCCCCGCTGAAACTTGTGTACTGCCGCGCCACGCCACGGACGGAAGGTCCGCAGTATACACGGGTTCTTGCTTCGTTTTTCATACCATATCCTCTATCTCTGGGTCTGTTGCCGGGTCTGCATTCGGGACTGTGCAGGTCATTTGCACAGCGCCAAAGTAGTACGGGTGATAGTCGTCCTTCGACATCTGTGCATGGATTTTCCCCTGCACGGTACACGCCCTGCCGAACCTCGGCACCGCCCGGAATCCTTTCATGATATCCGTTGCAATGTTCAGAACATCCCGGTAGCCCTGCCGTTTTAGACCGGTGTCATACGCACAAATGTACATCGTCACATCAACTTCCATCGGCGTGTCACCTTCCGGCGAATCCATATCACCAATTTCTGTGATGATGTAGGGCGCAAATGCTTCCGTGGTATCAACAGCATCGTCCTGCTCTGTGTCGATGGGCAGGTCTTGTTCAAAGAAATTCAGTTCCTTTTCCCCGCCGGGTCCGCAGTATGTTTTCCCCTTAAAGAGTTTTTTAAGCGTCTGGTTCAATGCAATCTGCATCATATACGGGGTCATAGCAAGCATTTCTTCTGCCATTACTTCGCCCCCTTCTTCGCTGCCGCTCTGGCAAGCGTTTTCTGGATTGATGCTTCAAGTTTCTTCTCCAAGGTGTCCTGCACATCCGGTTCCACCTGTTCCCAGATCACATGGTGCATAGCCGCTGCCGAAGGGCTTCCCATGGTTTGCAGCGTTTCCACGTTGCCGTCTTTGTTCCGCCAGCGCGGTGCACCGGATTTCTTTGTGACCGTATTATGGCTGCTGGAACCAATGACACGCTGTACCATGCCAACGTGCCCGCTGGCAAACTCCACCAGAAAACCTTTACTCAGGTTTCCCTTGCCGGTCAGCCGTTTTATGCTGCCGGATTTCAGGACTTTCGCCCTGAAATGCGCCGGGGCATTCGCCACATCCTGTCCGACATACGGTCTTGACGGGATGGTTTTGAAATAGCCCAGATCATTTTTCATTGCGTCTTTCTGCCCCGGTCCGCCAATGTGCAGCTCTGCGCCCAAATCGGACACCCGCGCCTTCTTCCTGATTTTCAAATCATTCAGGTGGCGGCGGCCGGCACTGTTTACTGCATACCGCGCTTTCGCTTCCCGGATCATTACTTTGCGGGCATCCTTTGCGGTTTCATTGACCGCATTTCGGATGACCAAAGGTGCTTTCTTTCCAAGGTCGCCCAGAGCATTTGCAACGTCCTTTTCGCCGATCAGCTCAATCGTGAGGTTGTCGGCATTGTACCGTGTGTAACTCATTGCCTTCTCCGGTCTATGGTTATCACATAAAGTCCCTGCTGTTCATCAAAGTTCTGAATCGTCAAGTCCGCGCCGTCAACCTGAATGGGATTTCCGATTTTCGGCTTCCTGCCGAAGTCCTCTGCCTTGACATACAGCTTTTTGCTTGTGGTGTAAATCTGCGTACCGAAACTCTGCCGGACACCGCCCTCCCAATGCCCGCCGGTTTCTTTCAGCGTATCATTGGAGATCACGGCTTTCATCTTCTGCCCATTGATGGTGTGTTCTTCTGCAAAGATATCATCATCCAGAAAAACAGCGTCAATGTCTTCTGCAAGCAGTTTTTTGAAATCAGACATTTTCTTTCCTCAAAAAGATACTCCCCGCCGGAACCGGCAGGGAGCGTTCTTCTTACTCGCCAGCTTCGCAGACGGTAGCCACCAGCCAGCTGTCCACCTTGTCGGGGATAGGCAGCGGGTGGCTCTGGACTTCCAGCATACGGCGGTCAGGGTGATGCTCCACATAGGAGCGCAGCAGGCGGGCGGTCTGAGCGCTGACCCACTGCTGGGAAGCATCGTCCAGATAAGTACACAGGCCATAGCCCATCAGGAAGTTGGGCGCATGGTTGATAAGGACGATCTTGTTTTCGTCCACCAGCGGCTTTGTGGCCGGGTTCTCCGGGTCGGTCCAGTCATCCAGATAGTGCTCATTGTAGCAGTAGATGTCCAGAGAAGGATCGTTCAGGTGGCCGTAGTAGGTCAGACCATTGGGCAGTTCCTTCACGTTGATAACGCCAAAGCCATAGTTCTTGGTGTCCAGACGGCTGCGGATATCCAGATCATCCAGGAACAGGTTCAGCGCCTTCCAGCCCATGATACACATATCCACATTGGCGAAACCGTTGACGGAAACCTTGCGCTTCCACTCACGCAGATTCTTCACGATTTCTGCCTTGTCCTCGCCCCACATCTTGTCACCGGACAGCGCTGCCGTGTTAGAGAAGCCAAAGTCGATGATCTCATTTACGCCGTCACCGACAACAGGAATCTGGCCGGTCATGATGGCCTGTGCGCACATCCACTCTTCGCGGCGAATCACAGAATCATTCAGGCGGTTGTATTCCTCCATCTGCTTCTGTGCCGCACGCTGGGCAGGGGTCATGCCGCTGTACATTTCCTCGCCGGGCAGGCGGTTCAGCAGCTGGTCGGCGGTGGTGATGTCATAGGGATTGATAAGAGGCGGCTTATAGGACAGGGTTTCATAGCCGGTAGACGGCAGGACTTTACCGCCCTTGCGCGGATGCACGAAGGCAGCCATGCGGCGGTCGCCCTTCACCAGATCGAAGTCGATGCGCTCTGCCGGAGAAACGCGCACATTGGAAAACAGGCTGCGGAAAAAGGTATAGACCGGCGGTGCCTGACGCACGACCTCGGCCAGATATCGCGGGGTGTAAATATTTACTTCATTTGCCATGTTCTTTATCCTCCTTTCCTCACTTCAGGAAAACGCCGATGTTGCGGAACGCCACTTCCAGAGAAGCAGCAGTCACGCCGGTTTCCAGTGCCAGCCGGTCTGCGAAAAATTCACCGGTCAGATAGATCACCGCGTTCTCACCGGACTTGAAGTCTTCGGTGGCGATGCCATACAGACCGGTCACGCCGTCAGCCTTTGCCACTGGCGCTACCTTGCCCGCGCTGTTCAGCTTGACAGGTGCACCCGCTTTCAGGTCTGCGGCTGCCGCCTTGGCTGCCGTAGTAACACGGATATCAGTGCCCGCCAGCAGGTACTCCGGCGAACAGGAAAACTTTTCAGGTGCCAGATTCATACTCATAGCTTTTTTCTCCTTACTGCTGCTTCTGCTTACCGATGGAGCGCAGGGCGTTCATGTACACGTCTTCCTGAGAATCGCCGGTGCCGCTGGGCACATCGTTTGCACCGCTGGTCTGGGCATCATCATGAAGACCCTTGGCCTGATCCTGTGCCTTCTTGCGGGCAAACTTGGCAACTTCCTTCGCATACGCGGTGGCATCCATGGGATGCTCACCATACAGGGCATCCTGCATGACCTGTTCCATGCCGGGCAGTGTCATATCCTGAATGTCCTTGATGCGGGCACGCTCACGGGTGATTGCGTCCACGGCAGCACTCTGTCTGATCTCGTTGACCATGACCGGGTACGCCTTTTCCAGATCGTTCTTGTCCTTGATATCCATGGTTTCTTCCTCCTGTGTTCCGGGCGTTCCCGGATTTTCTGCATTAGAAAAGCCGCCGGGTGCTTTCGCACCCATGCGGCTTTTAACAAAATCAGGGGCCTTATCGAACAGCAGGCCCATACCAATACTGTTGACGAATAGCTGCCCGTTCCGGTTCTCCACTACGGCATCCTCGTCTTCGCTGTCCACTTCATCAACAAAGCCGTTTTCTTTGGCTTCGCTGGCTGTCCACCAGCTTGTTTCATCCATCCACTTCCCGCACTCGTCCACGGTCTTGCCGGTCTTCTTGGCGTACAGTGCAACAATGTTGTCCCGGATGGTGTCCAGTGCTTTCAGGCAGTTCCGCATATCTGCGGCTGTCAGGAAGTCACAAATGCCCATGCTCGGCGGATGAACCATATAGCTGCCGTCTGCGGCAGAAACAACCTTGTCTGCATGGCAGGCAATGATGGTGGCTGCGCTTGCGCACAGACCGTCGATGTGAACGGTAACAGTAGCGCTGTTGCGTTCCAGCATATTGCCAATAGCTTGTGCGGCGAACACATCACCGCCGCCACTGTTGACATAGACGGTAATCTCTTTTACATCGCCCAGATTGGCAAGGTCTTCTGCGAACTGCTTCGGGGTGACGGCATCGCCCCACCAGCTTTTTTCTGCGATATCGCCGTAAAGCAGAAGTTCCGCTTTCTGGTCATCTTCGGCCAGATTGCGGAACTTCCAGAAGTGCTTATTTACTGTTTTGGTCGGCGGGGTTTCCACCTGATTCACGATTCGGAACATTTCCTTCTTTCGCAATATCGTCCACCTCCTTTTTCATCTTTGCTTCAATGACCCGCTGGCGAATGTTCATCGCATAGCTGCCGCCGTTCATGGTCGCCGTTTCCTGATCGGCAGTTGAGAAACCGGCATCCACGCGCTTCACAGCCGCATCCACTTCCTGCACCGGGTTCAGGTTGGTTCTCGCCGGACCGTTCCAAGTACAGGATGTGTATGCTTTGCGGATCGCCGGGTCATCGAAAAATCCCGGCGCAGAAACGCGGCCATTGGCAACGGCTTCTGTCAGCCATTCTTCATAGATAGGCTGGCAGAAGTCATCCACAAACCATGAGCGCATCATATCGCAGGTGCGCCAGAACTCATTCAAAGCGCCACGGGCTGCGGAATAGCTGGCCGTAAACTGCTTCATTAAGACTTCGCTCGGAATTTCCAGCGCTGCCGCAATCTGCTTGATGATGGCAGCAGAGAAATTATCAAAGCCTGTGTTCGGGTGCTTCGGGTCTGCAAATTCAACCTTCTCGCCCTCGTTCAGGTCGATGATTGCGCCAGACCCCAGTTCAATGGTGCCCCGGTCTGCCGCGTCAATCTGTTGGTTCGTCGGAATCACCTCACCCAGCGGACGACCAACGGATGGGTTATCCTTCGTGATGAAAACGGTGAACATCGCACTGATGACCGCCGCTGTGATCTCGGCATCCGTATACCTTCCAAGCTGTTTCAGTGCTTCCAGCACCGGTGCCAGCAGCGGCACGCCGCGCCGCTGTCCGGAACGTTCCCGATTCATGATGTGCAGGATATTCCTTCTCCCCGTGGTCGCACCGTATGCTTCCACCCTCTGCCATTTCAGCGGTTCCGGTAAAGCATACAGGCTCGACAACGGATGCTGGTTGCAAATCCAATAAGCGATCACCATGCCGTTGCTGTCCGTTTCCACGCCCTGCACAATGCTTTCTACCGCCTTATCGTCTACGATGCAGGAAAACAGTCGGTCTTCCTGATCCGGGCTGCACACCCGGTCAGCTTCGATCAGCTGCACGCGCAGGTCATACGGCTGTCCCACGCTCTCCCGCATCGGCAGTACAGCGAAGGCATCCCCGTTCATCATGTAGGCAAGGAAGGCAAGCTGCTGTAGCTTGTAGAAGTTATCCATCCGGTCAGCATCGCAAAGCGGGCTGTCTGCCCACAGCGAAAATTCCCGGATGATCTGCATTTGCAAATCGTTTGCCTGCTCTGGGGTCATGCCCAGAAAGTCCGCGTCGATCTGCGGTGATGGGGTCAGGCCGCCAGCCACAACATTTGTGCGCAAGGTTTTCAGTGCGCCGGTAGCAATTGGCACACCCATGTAAGCATCGCGGCTTCTTTCACGCAGGGTTTTAAGATTATCTTCGATATCTTCTTTCGCGCTGCCGCCAGCGAACTGCCAGCCGCGCATAGATTTTTTGGTCGTGGATGCGCCGTAGTTGCCATAGCCGGAATTGATAAAGCGCAGGCTTTCCCGCGCTGCCGCCCGGCGCAGGGCGTGTTCCGGGGCAACAGCAGCAATCGCACGATCCATGAGGTTCATTTTACCCATGCCGTCCTCCGTCAGATATCACGCGCCACAAACCGGTACATCCGGTTTCTGCCGGCCGTTGCTGCCGTTTCCAGCTCTTTTACCTTGTTGTTCCAAAACTCGATCTCACCGCGCACAGTGTAAAGGTCGGCACGGGTCAGGCGGCGGTCGCCGATGGAATAGCCCTGCCCGCTGGCAATCTTTTCTTCCGCTTCCATCCATGTTTGCAGCTTGGCTTCTGCCTGCTCCAATGTGATCCCAGCCATTTATCCGATACCTCCCGATACGATTCGCCGCCCTGCGGGGCGCTGAACCGTCTGCATTTCTGTTTCTTCGCCCGGATTTTCCAGAACGGGGTTTGCAATTTCCAGCGCTGCCAGCGCATAGTCCCGGCAGTCCAACGGCTCGTTACGGTGATAGTTCGGGTCTTTCAGCTCCCACGCTGTTGTGGGTCTGCCCTTCTTCCATCGCACGACCTGTTTCTCCGCCGTTAGGCCTTTGAAGTAGGTTTCATCATATCCCGCCGCTTCATCCAGCGGGAAGTGACAGTAGTTCGGGCCGGGTGCCTGCACATTCAAACGTTGATACACCATAGTCTTGCCGTTATCAACACCAATGGTATACAGCGGCACGCCCACGCGGTTGCCGGTTGATGGCTTCGACACAAACGGTGTTTCCACGCCACCGCGTCCCTTGATGGCGTAAAGGTGCCGCTGCCAGCGTTCCAGACAGAAACGATACACCGCATCCGTATGATGGCCGCCGGTGTCCATCGCCGCCGCAAGAATGTTCAGCACAACGCCGTCCGCCCTGCGCCAGCGGGTTTGCAGGAAATTGTCAAGGTCTTCCCAAATCTGAGGTTTGAGCGGGTCGCCGTATATCTTCTGATACCGGATGCCCCAGCTTTCCTTTCCAACACCCCAGCCCACCAGTTCCAGCTCGAAGCGGTCATCCTGAACGTCAATGCCGCAGGTCAGCACCAGAACATCCGCAGGAACAGTTGCCGGGTACATTTCGCGGCGGCTATACAGTGCCATATCGTCCGCACTCTCGCCGCGCTCTTCCCAGGTTTCCCCCAGCTTGGTGTTGACCCATGCCTTCATCAGTTCGGGGTTGCCGTGATCCAGTGCTTCCTTTGCAGAAAGAAACTCTGTAACGATGCCGCTCCATGCACAAAAAGAGGATGCAAGGACATTCAGGTGAAACCCTCGCACTTCCCGTTCCGGGTGCAGCGCAACGTACTTTCCTTTTTTGCCTTGCGCCTTCCAGCGGTATTCACCAGCAATGCAGCCGCAGTATTCGCACCGGTACTGCACACCGCCCTTCGGCCAACGTTCCCGGTCAAACACCACATTGGCCCAGACCAGCGGTTGATATTCGCCGCACTCCGGGCAGGGTACAGTCCATTCCTCCATCGTGCTTTCCAGCCAGGCATCTTCAATGCGGCTGTCGCCCTTGATGGTAGGTGTAGAAACAAGGACCGTTTTCTTGTCCCAGTACGTTGTCTGACGTGTGCGGGCCAGCGTCAGCGGGTCGCCCTCGGTGCCCGCCGACTTGGGGTAACGGTCCACCTCGTCTGCCAGAACAACTTTGATTGGTCGGCTTGCCAGCCCTGCCGGGCTGTTTGCGCCAACAATGGTCACATGACCGCCGGGAAAAGTTTTCTGCATGATCGTGTTCCCGGAGAAGCGGCTCTTGCTGTCCATCTTCTTCCGCAGAACAAGCGTATCGCGGATCATGGGGGCCAGACGGTCTTTGGAAAACGTCTGGCCCATTTCCACCGTTGGCTGCAATACCAGCATCGGGGCCGGCGCATAGTCGATGTAATAGCCCAGCACATTCAAAAGCACTTCTGTCTTGCCGACCTGCGATGAACTTTTGAACACCACCATGCGGATATGTGGATCACCAATGGCATCCATGATCGCACGCTGGTATGGTGCGTTGTCTGTGTGCCACCGCCCCGTGCCCGCGCTGGCTTCTGGGGACATTTGCCGGAACTTATCTGCCCATTGGCTGACGGTCAGTTTCGGGGGCGGTTTCAGTTTCAGCAGCACCCGTGTAAACAGTTCTTCCACTTCCGGGGACAGCTTGATCTTCTTCCGCTTTTTTCTCATTCCTGATACACCTCGGCATCGGGCAATAGACCTGCTCTTCGTTCAGGACATAGCCCCAATGACAACCGGCGCACGGATTTTTATTCCGCGTCCGCCGCTTTTTCTTCTTCATCCGCTTCACCCTCCGGCTCGGCCAGTGCTGCTTCTGCATGGCTTAGAGTTTCCAGAGCTTCTTGCAGCTCGGCTTGGATCAGGTCTTGTATCTGCTGTTCGTCACCTTCCAGCGCCGCAACGGCAGGGGCCAGCTTTTGCGGCAGGGCAAGGATGCGGGAGCGAAAATTCATCATCACCGTGGAATAGGCTTTTTCAACATCGCCCACTTCCAGCAGTTCCGCCTTTCGCACTCGGTTTTCCATTTCTGCCGCTTCGCGCTTTGCCTTGGTCAGCTTTGCGCGTTCATCGGTCAGGTCTGCTTTACTGCCCGCGCCGATGTACTTGATATACCGCGTCATGGTGTCCACCAGATCATACAGGCCGGTGCGCTTTTCCTGAATTACGCCTTCGTCCCGCAGCTGCCGGACGCGGCGCTCTGTCAGGTTAAGGTGCTGGGCCACGACCTTACTCGTGTAAAGGGTCATCGTCTGCACCATCCTTATCGTCATCATCCGGCACCTTGAAAGCACCGATTGCCTTCTGCCGCAGCAGGTCAATCCGTTCCCGCTCGATCTTCATGCGGCTTGCCGTTTCTTCGGCTTGCTGTATCTTTCCGATGACCGTTGCAATGCGGCCTTGGATTTTATTCAAGGCTTCCTGCAAATGCATCTTCCTGGTAAAGGCACTTTCCTTGGAGTACATCCCCATGTTCTGCTTTGCACCGTCTCGCTTTTCTTTTCCCACCACGCCCGGCACTCTCATGTCCAGCAAGGTACTGATATACAGTTCATCAGCGTCCGCATGATCCAACGCGATGATCTGATCCAGCATCCGCTTCTCTTGGATTTTCAAAATGCCCAGTTCTTCCCGAAATGCCTTGACTGCGGTTTTGGGCGTTTTGTTCAGAATAAGCAATTCATCTTTGGTCAGCTGGTCAAAGAAAATCGTTTCATATCCGCCATGTTTCCGGGCGTTCTTGTTCCGTGTCGGTGCGCCGCCGGTGTTGCCCACGGCATTTTTATTATTCGGCTGCCCGCCCCGTGCCCTCTTGGGCGGCAGCTCCGCTTCGTCCCACCGGTCGCGGGACTTCCAGCGCCGCAGAGTGTCGTAGTTCACGCCCAGTTCTTCCGCCAGTTCGTGCAGGTTTACTTCCTCGCCATCCCGCCGCCGGTTCAGGTACGCTTCGCGGGCGGCATCTTTCTTGTCGCTCCGCCTTGGCATTGCACATCCTCCACCAACAAAAAATGCCCCACCGGGCGTACCCGGCAGAGCATTATATTTTGTGGGTCGCTTACGAATTGTAAGCAACTCGGTATAACAAAAGCCCCACGGCATTGCTGCCGCAGGGCTTCGTCTAAAATCCACTGTACCAATTATAGCAGAAAATCGGTATCATGGAGTATCATCTTTTATTTTAGCTGACATAGTTGTAAGTTATAACGCCATCCATCACGGTGATGAGGTTATCTGTTTTGTCCGGGTCTTGGTCATTTACTAGATTGAACAGGATATGTTTTTCTCCGTAACCGTTCTCCGCCAAAAGGTTCATCAGGGAAAGGCAGCAGTCCTTCGCGTTCTGCGTCATCTTCTTCCACATTTCTTTATAAGGCGAAATGCCCAGCGCCGCATACGCTGCTCCATCTGCAACGCCATCATTCCATGTGTCCACCACATAACCTTCATCATACGGTGTCACTTCATAGGAAAGACCGGAATCATTGGCAAGCACCGTTTCCAGTAGCGCAATCATATCTTCTTCAGAGATGGAAGGTTCATAGTTGGAAGACCATTTATAGTCCATGGACACATACGGTTTGCCTTCATCGTCAAAGCTGACCAGATCACCCGCCAGCACATCGCCACCGCCAATCGTGCCCATCGGTGCCAAAAGACCCTGACCGCTCAACTTCATGGTTACATTCAACGTGTAGGTTCCTTTTAACGCGGCATCATTCTGGGTAAATGGTTTCGTTGTTGCCTTTCCATCTTCAATCCGAGCGTCCTGCTGTTTGCTGTAGCCGTTGCCATCGGTCAGTGTGAAGTCCAGCTTCAAGCCGTCCGGCAAATTTGTTTCTACCGTAAACACAGGCTTGCCACTTTCGCCGCTCACGGAAATTTCCATTGCCACATCAAGCTGCTTCAATTTGTAGGCAGTTACTTCCACTGGCACTGTGTCTTCCCACTTGTCATTTTTCTTGAAGTCCGTCTTGCCATCAATGGACACGCCAACCACCACACCGTCATTTTTCTTGGTGGTGGTTTCTTCATCCGTCACGGTAATGTTGGTAAAGCCCGCTTCCTGCAAATCGGCCATGACTTCTTCACTTGTCATGCCCTGACAGTCCTTGGAGCTAAATGGTGCCTTTGCGGGGTTTTTAATGCTGGAACACCCCACCAGCAAAGTGCAACACATAAGCGTTACTACAATGCGGGAGAATGTACCCCCCCCGAAAATTTTTACTTTCATGATAAAACTCCTTTCACCTCATGGCGATTTCTGTTAATTATTGTCGCATAATCCTTATATAAAATCAATGTGCAAATTCGCCAGCATCCCCCATTATATGTTGTTCAATTTTTTTGACCCCCACCCAACTTTTTTCCGGGTAGGCGGCGGAAGTGAAAATTTTAATCTAAAATCTAGCGAACTTTTGCGCTGTTGGACCCGCTAATAAGCGCGGGTGCGCTCGCAGTACCTCGCGCCCGCGCGGGGCGGCATCGGGCAGGCGGTCGGCGGCAGGCTGGCGAGTGTGAGCGGCGGCGCTAGCTGCTGTAGGCTGGCAGAGTGTCCAGGGCAGGAGCGCAGGCAGGGCGGGCGGGTGCCTGCTGTGCGGTAGATCCTGTCTCTTATACACATCTGACGCTGCCG